>Ga0181466_1000886_pt1 | contig 10767 bp, 4 predicted proteins | sample InSIn4gowninarea_FD_119078 | JGI IMG/M metagenome (GOLD analysis project Ga0181466, IMG submission 119078) | Clean room microbial communities from NASA Spacecraft Assembly Facility at Jet Propulsion Laboratory, Pasadena, California, USA -... ... | reverse complement strand
AAATTACGGTGGACGTACGTGGTGAGATCCTCCAGCTGAAAGAAACACTGAATACGATGGTGGATCAGCTTCGTGCCTTCGCATCAGAGGTAACAAGGGTGGCGCGTGAGGTAGGTACCGATGGTAAACTGGGTGGACAGGCCTTCGTACCAGGTGTCGCCGGCACATGGAAAGATTTAACTGACTCGGTAAACCAGATGACGGGTAACCTTACCGCACAGGTGCGTAACATCGCCGAGGTAACGAAAGCGGTGGCATCGGGTGACCTTTCTAAAAAAGTAACGATAGACGTTAAGGGTGAGATCCTTGACCTGAAGAATACGATCAACACGATGGTGGATCAGCTGAACTCTTTCGCCTTCGAGGTAACGAGGGTGGCGAGAGAGGTAGGTACAGAAGGAAAACTGGGTGGACAGGCCGAGGTACAGGGTGTGGCTGGTACATGGAAGGATTTGACCGACTCAGTAAATATGATGGCGTCTAACCTTACCAACCAGGTGCGAGGTATCGCAAAAGTGGTAACCGCGGTTGCGACAGGTAACCTGAAACAAAAACTTTCGATCGTATCACGTGGTGAGGTGGCGCAGCTGACCGAAACCATCAACGAGATGATCGATACACTTGCAACATTCGCCGACCAGGTAACTACCGTGGCCCGTGAGGTGGGTGTTGAAGGAAGATTGGGTGGACAGGCTTCGGTACCAGGTGCATCCGGTATCTGGAAGAACCTGACCGAGAACGTAAACCAGCTGGCGGAAAACCTTACAACGCAGGTGCGTGCCATCTCTGAAGTGGCATCGGCGGTAACAAAAGGTGATCTTACCCAGATGATCCGTGTGGATGCGAAAGGCGAGGTGGAAGAGTTGAAAGATACCATCAACCAGATGATCGCTAACCTGAAAGAAACAACGTTACGTAACCAGGAACAAGACTGGTTGAAATCCAACCTTGCAAAGTTCACGCAGATGTTGCAGGGACAAAAAGATCTTTCAACAGTAACAAGGCGTATCCTTTCGGAACTTGCGCAGGTAGTAAACGCACAACAAGGTATGTTCTACATTCTTGAACAGGATGAGAACCTTGAAAATAAAAAATTGAAATTGTTCTCTTCTTACGCTTATGGCGAAGAGCAATCAACCAACAGGGAATTTGCACTTGGGCAGGGTCTTGTAGGACAGTGCGCCCTCGAAAAAGAAAGAATTCTTCTTACCAACGTTCCCAAAGAATATATCAAGATTGGTTCTGGATTAGGTGAAGCCGCACCGGTTTCCGTAATCGTACTTCCGGTATTGTTCGAAACAGATATCAAAGCGGTTATTGAACTGGCTTCTTTCGGACAATTCTCCGATACCCACTTAGACTTCTTAAGCCAGTTGACAGAGTCAATCGGTATCGTATTGAATACGATCGAGACCAACTCCAGAACGGAAGAACTGCTTGAACAGTCACAATCACTCACCGATGAGTTGAGAAGAACGAACGAAGAGTTGCAGGATAAAGCGCATCTTCTTGTTAAACAAAAAGAAGAAGTGGAAGCGAAGAACAAAGAGGTGGAAGAAGCACGTCGTTCACTCGAAGAAAAAGCAGAGCAGCTGCAGCTTACATCGAAGTATAAGTCAGAGTTCCTTGCGAACATGTCGCACGAGTTGCGTACACCGTTGAACTCACTCCTTATCCTCGCGCAGCAGTTGTATGAGAACCATGAAGGAAACCTTACTGAAAAGCAGATCAGGTATGCGAAAACGATTCACTCTTGCGGTGATGACCTGATCCAGCTGATCAATGACATCCTTGACTTGTCTAAGATCGAATCTGGTTACATCTCTACAGACTTTATCAATGTTCGGTTCAACGAGATCACATCGTTTGTTGAAACAACATTCAAGCACGTCTCCGAGAATAAGAATCTTAAGTTCAGCATCGAGATGGACAAGAACTTACCAGATAGCTTAGAAACAGATATCCAGCGTCTGAACCAGATCTTAAAGAACCTGTTGTCCAACGCGTTTAAGTTCACTGAAAAAGGTGAGGTAAAACTGAAGATATACGAAGCTCATAAGAACTGGAAGGGAATGTATTCCGGCCTTGAGAGTGCGGCAAAAGTGGTCGCCTTCGAAATTCGTGATACGGGTATTGGTATTTCGAAAGACAAGCAGAATATCATATTCGAAGCCTTCCAGCAGGCGGAAGGTTCTACATCGAGAAAATATGGTGGTACCGGTCTTGGATTGTCTATCTCGAGAGGTCTTGCAGACTTGTTGGGTGGATCAATCGAACTGGAAAGTGAGCCAGGTAAAGGAAGTGCGTTCACACTCTACCTGCCTATCGATTACAACCCGAATAACGTTAAGAAAGAAAAACAAAGCAGCTTAACCGTTACAGAATATAAACTCGATACGGATAGTTCATCCATTCAATCGGTTCCAACTGTGAAGTTGCCTGAAAGAGAACTGGATGCTATTAACGAGATCATCAATGAAGTGGGTGATGACAGGAACATGATCAACAGCGGCGACCGCGTGGTGTTGGTTGTTGAGGACGATGTTCGATTTGCTAAAATCATGGTGGAGAAAGCCCACGAGATGGCGCTGAAGATAGTAGTGGCTACTCATTTTGGTGAAGTATTCGATCTCACAAACCGCTTCAACCCTATCGCTGTTACGTTGGATGTAAAACTTCCGGATGCCAGTGGTTGGAAAATACTTGACCTGTTTAAAAATGATGTGAACCTGCGTCACATACCTGTTCACCTGATCTCCGGTGAAGAAAACAGGTTACTGGCTATGCAGCGTGGTGCAAGAAGTTTCCACCTGAAGCCGTTGAAGAACGAAGCGCTTTCTGTATTGTTTGATGACATAGTTGACTATAACAGCCGGAAGGTTAAGAAGATGTTGCTGGTAGAAGATAATGAACTTGACTCATCACAAATTGCCAAGGTGCTTAACAGTCCTGACCAGATCGAAATTGAAATTGCAACAACAGGTAACCAGGGATTGGAATTACTAAGACAGAATTCCTACGATTGCATCATTGTTGATTATATGTTACCAGATATTGGCGGAATGGAGTTTCTAACAGAGATTGATAAGGTGAAAAAACTGGCAATGACGCCTGTACTTATCTACTCTGCAAAAGATTTCAATCCAAAAGAGAAAACACAGTTGAAGCAATACGCAAACAGGATTGTATTAAAGAGTGTCAATTCACTTGAATTGTTACTTGAAGAAGCAGTGTTGCACATGCACCTTTGCCACAAAGATCTTCCCGTTGAAAAAAGAAAGCTTATAGAAGATCTCAGGTCAAGAGAAGATGTATTGGCCAATAAAACTGTTCTGGTGGTGGATGATGATGTCAGGAACCTCTTCGCGTTAACTACTGCATTCGAAAGGCATAATATCAAAGCCATCACTGCAGAAAGTGGCCAGGAGGCAATTAATATCCTCAGGGAAAATGATGCTGTTGATATTGTACTGATGGACATCATGATGCCTGAAATGGATGGATATGAAACCACCGGTAAGATCAGGAGAGAACATAAGAACAGTAATCTTCCTATCATTGCCGTAACTGCGAAAGCGATGAAAGGCGATAGGGAGAAATGTATTGAAGCAGGCGCATCAGACTATATCACCAAGCCAGTTAAAATGGATCAGTTATTATCTCTGATGAGAGTTTGGCTGTACAAATAAGATAGCATGGAGTTGAATACGACTAATAAGGAACTCAATTCGATAGTTAAAATACTTGTTGTAGATGACAGGGAGGACAACCTGTTCTCCCTGGAATCTATACTCGAGAGAGATGGCTATAAAATTGTAAAGGCACTTTCTGGCCGGGCAGCATTAAAAATTTTGCTGAGCGAGTGGGATTTTAGCCTGATCCTTATGGACGTGCAGATGCCCGAGATGAATGGGTTTGAGACTGCAACACTCATCTATGAAAGAGAGAAGCTCAAGCACATTCCTATCATCTTCATTACCGCGCATCATTACGGCGAAGAACAGGCTTATGAAGGATATAAAATGGGTGGTGTTGATTACATCTATAAGCCTATTGACCCGGATCTTCTAAGATATAAGGTGAGTGTGTTTGCTGAACTCTATCGCAAGAATTACCAGCTGATGATGCAGGAAAGAAAGCTGATCTCTATGAATCGCAGCCTGCAGAAAGAAGTAGAAGACAGGAAATCATCTGAACAGAAGATCAAAAAGCTGAATTTACAGTTGCTCGAAAACAACGACCAGCTAAAAACTACGGTTGAGGAGCTTGACAGGTTTGCATATGTGGCTTCTCACGATTTGCAGGAACCACTAAGAAAAATTCTCATCTTCAGTGATAAGCTGGCAACGTGTACAAAAGACGTTTTATCATCCGAGGCAGACAACTACCTCCAGAAGATCGTTAAGTCGTCAGAAAGAATGCACCAGCTGATAAACGACCTGCTGAAGTTCTCCCGTTATACAAACGATAACTATGGGTTTGAAAAAACAGATCTGAACGTTATAGTAAAAGATGTGCTTTCTGATGTTGAGATGGAAGTACAGAAAAGAAATGCAACCATCATTGTTGATCAGAACCTACCTACTATCTGGGCTATACCAAGCCAGATGAGGCAGGTGTTCCAGAACCTGATCAGTAATTCACTTAAGTTTAGCCGCGAGGGTGTTGATCCCCAAATAAACATTTCCGGTAAGCGCAGTTCGGCTAATGAAATATTCGGGCTGAACAAAAAGCAGAACGACCATTATTTCCAGATCAGTTTCTCCGACAACGGCATCGGCTTCGATCCAAAGTATGCAAAGGAAATATTTGTTGTATTCAAACGTTTACACAGCTATCATGATTTCGAGGGCACTGGCATAGGTCTTTCCATTTGTAAAAAGATCATCGAAAAACACAATGGATTTATTACAGCCGAAAGCATTTTAAACGAAGGATCTACATTCATCATCACTTTACCGGAACGTATCAAACTGGAAGATGTGAATGCAGAAAATGCCTCTCCGAACACTCCGCCGGTTAAGACGCTGGCATAGGAATTTGCCTTCCACCCTGGTGTGCACGTTCTCCGCTCTCGTGGTATTCTGCATCCTGGTTTACATGCCAGAGATTATAGAGTTCCTGTCCAGAAAGAATATTTTTTACCGCCAGTATAGCGGTCATCATGCTATGGTCCTGGTTGTTGTATTTGTGCATGCCGTTTCTTCCTACCAAATGAAGACCCGGGTAATTATTTAAAGCAAGTTTTATTTCCTCTATTTTTTCACTGTACCCATTATCATAAACAGGATACGCTTTTGGTTGACGCACTACATAGCCGTCCAGCACATCTGCGGCATCAGCAATCCCGATCTTTTCAATTTCCTTTTTTCCCAATGCGATGAGTTCTTGATCCTTTGCATTCCACAACCCGTCGCCTTCGAAACAAAAATATTCAAGACCAAAGCAAGCCATATCCGAATCAGGAACCATGTAAGGGCTCCATGATTTAAAATTCTGAATGCGGCCAACTTTTACAGATGGATCATGAATATAAATCCAGTTTTCTGTAAAGTGCTTTTTGTCTTTCATAATAAGCACTACCGTCAGAAAGTCCCTGTACGATAATTTCTTCGCTGCATTCATCGCAACAGTTGGAAGCGCTGGTGTAAGATGTGGTAAAATGTCCCTGATAGCGGCAGAAGAGATCACATCACTAAAACCTTTGTGTGTTTCGCCATTTGATAAAGTGACTGTCCATTCACCATCTGCATATTCCAGTGCCGATACTTTCGCATCCATCTTTATCTGAACACCCATGTCAATTGCTTTCGCTGCGCATACTTCCCACATCATTCCCGGTCCGTATTTAGGATACCGAAAAGAATCGATGAGTGTTTTAATGACTGAGCCATTATGATGCTTATTTGGTATTACCGCATTCTTAATGGCACTGCTGAGTGATAAACCTTTAATTCTTTGCGCCGCCCAGTCAGCCGAAATTTCGGTACATGGAACGCCCCACACTTTTTCAGTATAGGTTTTGAAAAAAATCCGGTAAAGCCTCTTTCCAAATTCATTACTCACCCACTCTTCAAAATTTTCGGGCCTGCGATTACGGAATATGCGCGACTGCATATAACTCATCACGCATAAAGCAGATTGCATTATGCCCAGCTTCTTCAATGCCTCAACGGCAACAAGCGGGTAAGAAAAGAACTGCTCATTATAATAGATACTTGAACTTCTTGGCCTTTCCAACATATCATCTCCAAGAATTTCACTCCAGAAGTCTTCAATTTCTTTGCTTTTTGAGAAAAAGCGGTGGCCGCCAATATCAAAATGATATCCTTTGTAAGTTTCTGTCCTGGAAATACCACCTACATATTTTGGATCAGTCTCGAAAACGGTTACTTCCTGCCGCTCCTTTCCTAACAAATACGCGGCTGTTAAACCTGCAGGACCGGCGCCAATAATTGCAATTTTCTTAGTGGACATAGAGTTCGCAAGATATTTGTTAATCGAATTGAAACCTAACACTGTGATGAATGGACCCGCAGCGTTAACAATTCACATCAATGACTAATAATTGTACATATACCATCCTGAGAATTAGTCGCTAATGAATTAGCTTTGTCGCCATGGTTGAAATATTCCTCATTATTGGACTAATATGTATCAACGGCCTTTTTTCTATGGCTGAAATTGCATTGGTTTCTGCACGAAAAGCAAGACTGGAGTCGCAGGCCAATAAAGGAGATGAAAAAGCGAAACTGGCTTTGGAATTAGCCAATCACCCGGATACTTTTCTTTCTACTGTTCAGATAGGAATAACATTGATAGGGATTTTAACGGGTATATTTTCAGGTCAGAAAATCACAGGCGATATAGCTGCATGGCTGCACCAGTTTCCCGCCATTGCACAATACAGCAACGGCCTCGCTACTACGATCGTTGTTATCCTCGTAACATACCTTTCATTAGTACTGGGTGAATTATTGCCGAAACGCATCGGCCTGAATAATCCTGAAAAGATCGCGAAGAATGTGGCCAAACCAATGCGTGTTGTCTCGTGGATCACTCATCCATTCATCTGGCTGCTTACCAAATCAACAAACATCATTGTAAAGATCTTCAACCTAAAAGGGTCCGACAACTCCGTTACAGAAGAAGAAATCAAAGCCATCATCAGCGAAGGAACTGAACACGGCGCCATCGAAGAAGCAGAACAGGAGATCATTGAAAGAGTGTTTCATCTTGGAGACAGGAACATCACTTCTTTAATGACGCATAGAAGCGATATTGTATGGCTGGATCTGAACCTAAAAGCCAAGGATGCGAAGTCAATTATCATTGAAGATGTACACACCGTTTACCCCGTTTGTGAAGGCAACATAGATAACATAAAAGGCATTGTATCTATAAAAGACATTTACTTAAGTGAGCCAGAGAGTCCCATCAGCAGCATCATGAAACCTGCTGTGTACGTTCCGGAAAATAATTCAGCTTACCAGGTGCTTGAATTTTTCAAAACAACAAAAGCGCATTATTGTTTTATTGTTGATGAATACGGAAGCGTGGAAGGCATGATCACCTTCTTTGATATCCTCGAAGCAATCGTTGGAGAAACCCCGGAAACCGGTGATAACGATTACGCCATCCTGGAAAGAGAAGACGGAACCCTCCTCGTAGATGGCCAGCTTCCATTCTATGATTTACTGAGCCGCCTCAACAAAACAGAATGGATGAATGAAGGCGAAGGCGATTTTGATACGCTTGCTGGTTTTATCCTTCATGAATTGCAAAGAATACCGGCCACAGGTGATAAGATGGAATGGAAAGGTGTTAAGTTTGAAATCATGGATATGGATGGTCACCGCATAGATAAAGTACTTGTCACCATTCCTGATAGCATTAAAGAAAATATGGATTAATAAGCCAACGTCTTTAACGCTTCTCATCTTCGTTGTGTCACTCACTTGTACTGTTTAACCAGTGGCACCTTTTTCCCACCGTATGCTCTAACTCAACATAATTCTTCGGTGTCTTTATAGGTTTGGTTTTTGTATAATATTAGCCGGTTTGCTGCACCTGTTTGTGCCAGACTTCAGCTTCAAGCTTTGCAGATTATGAAAGAAAACAACAACCACCTCTGGTGGCAGGATGGTGTTATTTACCAGGTATACCCACGGTCATTCCAGGATAGCAACGGCGATGGCATTGGTGACCTGCAGGGAATTATTCAGCGACTTGATTACCTGCAATGGCTGGGCATCACCGCCATCTGGATATCGCCCATCTATCCCTCTCCAATGGCTGATTATGGTTACGACATTTCTGATTATACCGGCATTCACCCGCTTTTCGGAACGATGGCAGACTTTGACCGCCTGTTGAAAGAAGTACACAACCGGGGCATGAAGCTTATTCTTGATTTTGTTCCCAATCATACCTCAAATCAGCACCCCTGGTTTTTGGAATCAAAATCTTCTAAAAAGAATCCTAAACGGGATTGGTACATATGGAAAGACGCCAAAGAAGATGGCTCTCCACCCAATAACTGGCTGAGCGTTTTTGGCGGCTCTGGTTGGGAATGGGATGAAGACACACAGCAATACTATTATCATGCTTTCCTGAAAGAGCAGCCCGATCTTAACTGGCGCAATCACGAAGTGCAACAAGCCATGTTAGATGTAATCAAATTCTGGCTTGAAAAAGGTGTTGATGGATTCAGGGTGGATGTGATGTGGCACATGATAAAGGATGATAAGCTGAGAGATAATCCGCCCAATCCGGATTACCAATCGCACATGGCAACATACGAACAACTCCTTCCCTACTATTCATCCGATCAGCCCGAGGTACACGACATTGTTCATAAAATGAGAAAACTGCTCGATTCATATAACGACCGGATGATGATAGGCGAAATTTATTTACCAATACATAAACTGGTTACGTATTATGGAAGTGATAATAACGGCGCGCATCTGCCATTCAATTTTCAGTTGTTGTCACTTCCATGGAATGCAAGAGAAATTGGTGCAGCCATCGATCAATATGAAGGCGCATTGCCAGACCAGGGTTGGCCAAACTGGGTATTAGGAAATCATGATCAGCCCAGGATAACCAGCAGGGTTGGATTGCAACAGGCAAAAGTTGCTGCGATGCTTTTACTCACATTAAGAGGAACGCCAACTATTTACTATGGTGACGAAATTGGTATGACAGATGTTCCCATCCCATTCGAAGAAGTGCAGGATCCTCAAGGTTTGAATATGCCCGATAAAAATCTTAGCCGCGACCCTTCACGAACGCCTATGCAATGGAACAGCAGCGATCACGCAGGGTTCTCTTCGGTAAAACCGTGGTTGCGGGTTGACAAGAGTTATAAAAGGATCAACGTGAAGATGCAGAAAAATGATGATCATTCGATGCTCACCTTTTACCGCAAACTGATCGCACTGCGTCAACAGGAACTTTCATTAAAGACAGGAAATTATATCCCGGTTCATGCAGATCCGCAGGTCATCTCTTTTATCAGGGAAGCGGAAGGGTCGGCAAAATTCATGGTTGTTTTAAATCTTAGTCATAAGCCATGCTACTTCTCTCCAAAGAATATCCAAATCAATGGAGAGATTGTTTTAGCCACCGTTCCTGAACTGGAAGGCGAAAAAATCGGCAATCGCATCAACCTCAGCGGTGATGAAGGAATCATTATCAAACTGGAAAATTAATCTATGAAGGCAGGCGCAAAATATTTAGGTAACAATCGTTGCAGCTTTACAGTATGGGCTCCCGAAAAAGAAAAAATAGTTTTACATATCATTCATCCATCTGAGCAAAAAGTTGCAATGCACAAAGATGAGATGGGTTATTTTACTGCAGCGGTGCAAACACCAGTCGGATCAAAATACCTGTACATTATCGATGAGGCAGAAAAAGGTTTACCCGATCCTGCTTCTCTATATCAACCCGAAGGTGTGCATGGTGCTTCGGAGGTCATCGATCACAATCATTATAGATGGAATGATCATAACTGGAAAGCGCCAGCTTTTGAAGACCTCGTTCTTTACGAATTACATATCGGCACATTTACCGGGCAAGGCACCTTCGAATCAGCAATTGAAAAGCTCGACCTGTTAACGGAAGTTGGTATCAATGCAATTGAAATTATGCCTGTTGCGCAATTCCCTGGTGACAGGAACTGGGGATACGATGGTGTATATCCATACGCTGTTCAAAACACTTACGGAGGTCCCGAGGGTTTAAAAAAACTGGTCGATGCCTGTCATCAAAAAGGAATTGCAGTATTCCTGGATATTGTGTACAATCACCAGGGACCGGAAGGAAATTACATTGAACAATTTGCGCCATATTTCACCGAACACTATAGAACTCCTTGGGGAAAAGCGATCAACTATGATGGCGAATGGAGCGATGGTGTACGGGAGTATTACTCAGACAATGCCATTTACTGGCTCGAGAATTTTCACATTGACGGATTGCGGTTAGATGCGGTGCATGCGATTTATGATTTTGGTGCAGTGCATTTCTGGGAAGTGGTACATACCAAAATAAAAGAACTGGAGAAGAAAAATGGAAGGTGCTATTACACCATAGCGGAAAGTGATCTGAATGCGCCTCGTGTGATTCAGCCGATCGAACAAAATGGCTACGGTTTTACTGCTCAGTGGTTAGATGATTTTCATCATGCGGTATATGTACTGATGGATAAAGCGGGAAAAGATCGATACTATGATTTTGGAAGCATGCAACAACTGGCTA
>Ga0181466_1000880_pt1 | contig 10842 bp, 11 predicted proteins | sample InSIn4gowninarea_FD_119078 | JGI IMG/M metagenome (GOLD analysis project Ga0181466, IMG submission 119078) | Clean room microbial communities from NASA Spacecraft Assembly Facility at Jet Propulsion Laboratory, Pasadena, California, USA -... ... | reverse complement strand
CGCCGTACCATTCGCCTTCGAGCTAATTTGTATTCTCCACGCTCAAGCGCCAATCCTGCCTTGCCAAGTCACCTGGTTCCTAACGCAGAAGCCGACATCATAGATCCACAGTCTTCATCTCCTGCACGCTAGTCCTCATCCCCTTCTCCTTGCCCTTCTCATCCCCAGACTGCGCGTTCTCCTTGTTCTTCTCCAGACTGCGCTTCCCCTCCTCGCTGCTCGGCCTAGGCGAATCCAGTGCAATCAGTCTCTCCACCTTCCCGTTCGGCGCGCCCTGCAGGTTCCCCGAGAGCCTCTTGATCGGTTCTGGGGCCTCCGCGACCCTCGCCAGCGGACTCGAGATGTGTGGTCTCGGGCTGTTGGCAGCTGGGCCCTTTCCGAACCTGTTCGGGCTCCGTCCACGCTCCTCCGTGGTGGCCGAGACCGGGCTGCCGTACGGGCTCCCGCTCGCGCTGCCTTGCTGGGAAGACGGGCCGCTGAGACCAGTGTTCAGATGCAGCGGCTGGCCCGGTCGTCTGCTCGGCCCTTTCCGTCCGTACTTCTGGTCACACCGCCAGCGCAGGATCTCAAGATACGGCGGGTCGATGTTCTGTTTCTTGAACTCCTTGAGCTTGAGCTCACCTGTCTCCTCGTCCACTACCACCTTATCGCTCTGGCTCAAGTCGTCGGCCACGGTGGCCAGGAAAGAGGCCCAGGAGCGCGCGATGACGTATTTGCAGTCGTAGTCGCGGCCGAAGATGATGACCTGGCCCCATTTTCCTGTAGGGCCAGGGGCGAGATCTATGGCGATGCAGTTGCCGCCCCAGTCGCGGGCTAAGGGGATCCAGGACGGGTGAGCATAGGCCTTCTGCACAGCGTTTGGAGGCTGCGAGTCCTGGCGGGAAAGCAGCTCTTGTTGCCAGATTGCCCCTGCTTTCTGCTCGGGTGGAGGAGGGGTAGATGAGGACGAGGCGCCAGCAAAAGCTTTCACAGGTGCCTGCGGCGCGCGGTAGCTGTTGGGTCGGCGGGAGAGATACTCCTCATTGACCTTGCGCCAGTTGCGCCATTCTTGGACGATCTCTTCGCAATCCAGCAGCATGCAGCCGAAGAGTATGCCAGTGGGCAAGCCGCCGCGCTCTTGGCCATCGTGGACTTGTAATGAGTCGCGCACGTCCATTGGGAGAGTCATATCAAGCTCGTGCTCGAGCTCGTTAACGTCGTTCTGGGTGCAGCCCTCGCAGAGCTGGTCGAAGAGCTCTTCGTAGTTGTCCTCGGCCCAGCGGTCGATCCGCTTCCAGCTGTGACTGACTGGCGGTGGAGGCGGGAGGCCATCAGCGAAGTTCTGCATCTGTATCTCGGCGGAGGGGAACTTGTCAAGGGCGTCTTCGCTGTTCAGGCGATTTTGGGACGAGCGCGCGCCCGGGAGGTAGGGCGAGTGGAGGTGACATTGGACTCTTGGAGGAGTTCAGAAAGCCATTGGACAGGTCCGAGGGGTCTTGCGGGTAGGGCGAATTGACGTCTGCGCGAGACTCCATGGCACTCGTTGCGATGGAGGTGAGGGGGGCATGGCGGCTTTGTGGGAGCGGCATGTGCTGGCCGGTGCGGTAGGGGGAGTCGTGGGATGCGTGCCGGTCTTCAGAGGTCATGGTATGCCAGAAGGACTTCCATGCCGAAGCGAGTCTGCTTAATTGTCAGCGACCGAGCGGATACAATCCACAGTGATGGGGGAATGAAAGAATCACTGACGATGGTGCCATGGCTGGCACGGAAGCAGTTGCGGCAGTCAGGTTGGCGGTGTCTCGTCTGCCCCGGCGGAGGATGCTCGCTCGCTGTGCCTCTTCGCGATGTGATTGTTGTTGAAAAGGGCGCCAGAAGGCTTGATAGAAGGCCCGTAGTAGGCGGAAGGAGGCTTGTTTCGGACCCCGTTGCGGAAAGGGCGGGTGCGGGTGCAAGTTTATGTGAGCGTAAAGGGGAAAACGTGTGGATCAAGCCGGCGGGCGCGCTTGCTTAGCCCGCCCAATCTATCGCGTAGCTGGTTGTACCGCGCCGCGACTGACGGTCAATTAAAGCGGTTGATAGCGATAGAGGTGCGGTGATTGAGATAGGCTGTGGTTGATCGCAGCGCAGAAGGGCGGGTTCGTGGGTCAAAGAAAGTGGGCCGCATCGGTGTTTTTGTTGTTTCCTGGGCAGATCGCTGAACAGTGACGGGCTCACCACCAACCTTGTTCTGAAGGCCGCCGGACTGGGGCGCCTGCACGACAGCCCCAGATCGCCAGCCGCAACGACAAGTGGATAAGACGGGACCGTGCGAAAGTAGCCGAGTAAGGTAGAGTACAGAGGGCAGTCTGATATAGAGCCTCCGCTCGATACTTGCCTCCCTCCAGCGCGCCTTTGTGCGCTTTCGTCCATTGTCCCTCCCGAAACAACCATGCAGCTGCTGATCGCCCAAGGGCCAGTGGAAAACGCTGGTTGCCACCGGTTTCATGTTTACAATGAACTGCACTCCCTATTTGCCCGCAGCAGATCGGTACCTGGATAGGCGCGGCTAAACACCACGCTGCGCGGCGCCGAGCCTGCCTATCGCATGCCCGCCCGTTCACAAAGCGACTTCCACTTGCTCCGGCAAACGAAGCGTGCTCTTCGCCGTCGCTCAGTGGCGAATTCGCCTTAATTAGAACCACAGCATCCAGTTCCGATATCATCCCGTCATGTTGAACAGCAGCTGTGACTGCAGACTTTCGCTCCTAGCAACGATTTCGCCTCACCCGCTCTCATCAGCGCCAAGGCGGCAAAACTCACTGAATGCGCAATCGGACATGCGTGCCTCAAGTTCCTATCGTTGGCCCCCTCACGGTGTTGCGGGGCCGGAGCAGGACGCGCAATGTAAGTTTCTCTCAAGCAGTCAAAAACAAAAGGGAAAAAGAAAGGAAAAGGACGAAACAAAGTACAAACGCATGCTGTTTTTTCCATAGAGGATGACTCTTGTTAGTCTGACTCGCACCTTGATGGACTGGTAAATCCATGATCAACCTAATTTCACCTCCATTCTTGATCATCCACAGCGAGCGTCTGCTTTCCCTTCAATCTACGCATCGCCCTTGAGGTTTTGTGTTATCCCAATAGCGAGTGTGTATCCGACTCGTTTTCTCCAAAGAAAGGCACGAGACGTCTTAATGCAGACGGATATGGTGCAAGTCACGTGACTTACTATCAACCGCAAGGAGACGTGAGTATGCAGCACATCCCTGAGGCCACAACGGCCCGTTGTTGCTACATAGGGTGAAGTATACATTCGCTTATATGTGTGTACCATATGAGAGCATACATCAGAACAAGAAATACATTTCCGTTTCCGCTGTCCATCTAGTCTTTCCCGTCTTAGCCTCAGCTCGTATCTTTCAGCCCAATTTGCCAAGATGCGGGGGCCCTTGGAACGCTTAAATATAACATCGTGGTCAGTACCACTTCTCTAAAAGCTACATCTGAAAAAATATCAGGGCATGAAAGAATATCCGCCTGTAATTCGAGCTGGACCTCTCAGCAGGCTAATCCAGGCTATGTACACACGAGGGTAGAATGCATCTATAACCCCCATTTTGGAGATACACCCGCACCACTTACCACTCTCTGGAAAGAGCACGAGCAATGTCTCGTCCATTGCCTATCACGCTGCATGGCGCTGTCACGATCCTCTCTCCGAGTGTCCGAGCGACTGGCGTCAATAAGGGAGCTAAAGTAACAATCTATGACGGGGCTGCCGAGGTTGGATCGGGAGTCTCCGAGGCTGACGGGGAGTTCCTAGTTCCACTTGAGACATCATTGCTAGTGGAGCGGCATCTCTTGAAAGGGGTACAGACGACTGCTGGTGGAACAAGCTCTCAAACAGACTACGGTGTAGAAGTTACTGGAGTCGACCTTGAAGCTCCATTCCTTGCTTCCACACTCCATACCTGCATGACCGACATCCTTGTCGATGGGCTTACGCCAGGCGCAACGCTGATCACGACGATCAACGGAGACCGATTTGGGGAATCAACGGTCTTGAGTCCACTAAGCTGGTGCGGTATAGACCGTGAGAAAGACATTCCGGCAGATGTCGCTGTCACCATTCACCAAGAAGCTACAATCAATGGAGCCGTCGCAATCGGTCCAAGTCCCAATTGCCCCAAATGCTCAGCGTTCGCTTACCCTTACGACAAGCTTCTGACAGGATTGTTGATGTCTCCAATTGAATGCGACACCAATCGAAATTTTACGGATATGGTACCCGGAGCGATAACCGAGATCCAAAATGAAGGCCAATGGGAAATCTGGCTCAACCCAACCAATACGTTCACCGGCTTTAGAGGACTGCCACTAAAGAGGGGTCCTATCCAAATGGTGCAGAAGCTTCCTCGGTGCAAGAGAGACGGTGCCCCGTGGGATGGTGTCGTCAAACCTCTCGATGCTCTACCGGCGCCGGTTGTGGTTCATAGCCTCTGTCGTGAGCTCCGGCGTCTTACAGTCTCGCAGCTGTTGCCCACCGGGACGTTGAGCCTGTGGCGTATAACAAATACACATGGAGGTTCAGTGATAGCAGAGCAGATTGGGTACCATCCTTTCTCCTCGACAACTGAGACAGTTGATCTGCCTCCGGATCTGCAGCTCGATAATCCACAAGGTGTTGTTTCGATCTCTGTCCGACAATTGCGTTGCGGCATCCAGAGTCCCGAGACCATCGTACAGGTCGCCTCAGGCTCCAGCGTTGTCGGCCCGCCGAAGTTCACAACAGACCTCTATGAATGTGGGCGCTGGATACCGTTGACTAACCTCAATCCGGGCTCCAACATTCAAGCCTTCGATTCACGTGGTCCGATCTCCGACCCTTTCTTGGCGCAGAAATCGGTCATGTCGCTCAAGACGTGGAGACGACTTGGACCAGGCCAGCTTTACGTTGTTGAAACGGGCTGCAGGACTGATCACAAGATCGTCACAGACGTGTTATCCCTTCCAAGTCCGCTGCCTACACCCAAGATCACTGCCCCGCTCCGTCCAGGGTTCCAGTCCGTCCGTCTCGAAGGAGTGATCACAGGCGCAAGCGTCTACGTCCTGGTTAACGGAAAAGTGCAATCTGCACCTGTAGAGATGTCCGATCCCGCCGTCGGTATCATATGGCTTTGGAATGCCCTCAATGACAAAGATAAAGTCACAGCAGTGCAGATGCTCTGTGAACATGCGTCAACACCAAGAGAGAGCGAGTTCACACAGGCGCTACGGGGAGATCTCAAGTTGGCTGGAATACCATCTCGAGCAGTTCGCGATACGACTGTAACATTCACAGTGACGGCGCGTGACGCAGAAACGGGCCAAGTTTTGCCTGCGACAGTTTCCATCAACGGAGTCATTGTTGGCTCGGCAGGACAACCCCTTCACTACTCGCCACGGCTCGGTGATACAAACCCTCGTGGTGTTGTCAGTGCCGGACCGGCATACATAGATGCCGAGTTTACCATACCCCTGGATGATCCAATTCGCAACTGGAACCTCAACCTTCGCGCTCAATGGTGTCCGACTACTTTCACGACAAACACCAATTGGACGGTTATTATAGACATCACCGAGCTGAACTGGAACGTTGTCCCAAGATGGAATCCTTCCGCGGCCAGGTCCGTCCGGGTACGTCCTGACAACCCCGCCATACCCACATTCTCTAGCATATCAGTTCTGCTGCCGATCCCCACTGGCTCAGAAAAGAGGATGGATGTGACCATCTCCGGCAGTACTGATCCACGAGATCCATCAGTGTCGGCTGCTACCATTCCGGCAGTCACGGCGGTGTATGAGTACACTGGCAACAATGACGGACTAATAAGCTTCACTTTGACCACGCCCTTTGTTTTCGACCCAGTCACTGGAGAACTTGTTTATTGGGTGGTTCCGCAGTACGCGGGCGCCTCTTAATGCAGCGGCGATGCCTGCGCATCGTCATGAGAGAGTTCAAGACTTACAATTGCCAACATATTTTAAAAGACGTTGTGACTGAGATCGCTGTGAAGCACGCAACAAAGCTGATGCCCAGCAACGAGGTCCACGATTGACGACACGGCTTCCGAGTGCTGAGTGTTGGTAGATGAAGTTTGTGTCTCTCTCTCTTTATCCTTTCACAAGCAATCCGACCGCAATTTCTAGTGGCAACTGTGCCTCCTAGAGCTTTCATCCCTATTTCTCTTGCAGATCAACAACCTGCGTCTGCCGAAGGAAGATGACCGTACTTTCATCTTTCATCATGCCTCTTCAGGCGCTTTTGTAGGTAATACGTTCCTTGCTGCAATACCCGTCATGGTCCAGTTTGCAGGTGCTTCATCGAGCGTGCGTCAGTAGATTTACCGTCAATCCTCCACTTTTGCTCCGTGCATCAGCTTTCGCAGTCCTCAGGGATTGCCCAGAGATTTCACATGCGAGATCATAATATATCAGATATTGTCCACAATCGCTGTCAAACCATCCACAAATGTCTGCAGTCATCTAGTTTCAAACATCCCCGTTGGTTCTCCATCGGCAGAGAAGCATAGTAGTTCTCTTATTCAACAACCAAACGGGCCAATCACACGTGATATCTGCCGCTTCCAATTCCTCAAACTACAATCCACATTGCGTTCTCATACTTGCCACACGCCGCCGCGCCCACAACGGCACCATCCCCGCAGAGAAAGACACACCCCACGCAATCATTGACGCACCGGTGATCCAGCCCTCGGCGTAGCCTCCCCGTTTCCATCTTCAAACCTATCCGGCAGCCCCCTCGCCACTCTCCGATACCACCACTCGTGTGCATGAGAGGGAGACTCCTCTGGCATGGGATGCCAGCCGATATCCTCACCCTCCAAGAGCTCCCTATCCGAAACCGAACACGGCATCGAGAACACAGCATCGCCCACCCGGCCTGTGATCAGTCCGACCACCGCGTCGTCGTTGCTCAGCGCAAATGGCATGTAGATCAGCATGCAGCTCGCGTCGGGCTGGTCCGTGGGAGGGGGTGGCAAGATGTGGTCGGCGTTGATGCCGTAGGTCCGCGCTGCGGCGTGGAGGCGCCGCGTGAGGTGGCGGTTTGAGCACAGGTAGACGGATATGCGGCGGTCGTATTCGGAAAGCGGAACGAGTGTTGGCGTGCTTGCGGCCGGTGGGGGCACTGGCGGGTACGGAGACTGGTAGTGTGGTCGGTTCGGTGCCTGCCAAGAAGGTCGCGGAGGGACTCCTCCCCCTTCTGCTCCGAGGGTCGGTGTGCTGGCGGTTGGCTGAGGTATGGGCGGGTACGGAGACTGGTAGGGCGGTTGGCTGGGTGGTTGCTGAGTAGGCGGCGAAGAGACGTTTTCGCCTTCCTTTTCCAGGATTTGTTCCAATTTTTTGGTGACTCGTTCCATAGACATGTCTCACGTTCTTCTGTGTCAGATGAGCTGCTGGATCAGTCTAGCAGCCGGGTGGAGCCGTGGCAGTTTCTATAGCTTGGGACCTGGTTTGCTGGCCGTCAGTTCTCTGATGTTTCGCATCGATTTCAGAAAGCACTAGGCTGCCAGACGCTGGCTTCTGTAACCAAGCATGCGGAAGCCGTTGGTGGCTGTGGGCTTCACGTCATGGAAGTGAATGCAGGATTGACCCAGGTTCGGAAGTTTGAGAAGCTCAGTCGCAATCTCCGCAAGAGCGCGCATGACGAATGTCATCTATGAATAAGCGTCCTTGTCAAGTAATTACTAGTGGCTTTACTATCGCTCCTAAAGAAAGGTCAGTAAATGCTCCCTCTAGAGGCACCTGAGGTTTTCTGAGACTCTGAGTGCGTATCTTCCGTACTTCTCACCTGGCGAGTTTGCAGTTCTATCACCCGAGCCATGCGGTAAATTTATTCTCATGGTATTTTAGCGGGACATCGCAGTGACCCAATATGTAGGGTACAATTCACCCTACTCCAAGACGGTATTCTCAACTCGAGCATCGCCAGCTGTTGAGAGCTGTTTGTTCACACGACTTTGACACACGGAGGGAGACTCTATCTGCTGCTGTTGCCAACGTTTGCATAACAATTGGGTCGTTCCCAACATGCGACGATGCGTGGCGAGCACCTTCTAAGTCTTCAGTCAATGGAGTTCGAACTTCTTCGATGACTACCGGCTCCGGGCTTTTATCAGAAACTTCGTTGGGAGGATGACAGGGCTGATCTAATCAGCTGTAGTGTAAACAGCGAAAAAGCAGAGAGAGGAAGAGTGATGCATAACAGAACCCGATAGATGTACAGAAAATTTGAAGGACACTATACACGGCCCTCCTCAGCACCGACTCTGCGTACCGGCTCCAGAATTGTCGGGCTCCTGAGAGGTGGCAATCGACTGTTTGCATCTTCCCATGTTCGATCCCTAATGATCCACCATGCGCCTGCCCTCTATGCCCGCCTGAGTGTAGTGTACATGTGTTCCGGAAGATCGACTGTGAATACCGGTCGTAAGATTTGGAGTTTTGAGCTCTGGGTAGCTTTGTGTGATCTATGCTAGGGGAGAGAAGAGCCTATGATCTATAAGTAGGGGCCAGTTCAGTCGGTGGGGTTCGCGAGGAGCTCGAACCTGATGAGCGATGGACGGGGGGTGCTTTGAGACCAGCCCAGGTAGAGGATAAGAGGGAGATAGCCACTGGGGTCATGTTAGACGCAGGTTCTTTAGCAGCCGCTGATCAAGCCGTACTAGTGGATGGCAATGCGAGAGACATCGATTATTCGAGCGATGCGCTCCTGCAAAGCTGAGTTAGCTGCCATACTCAATCTGGTAGGATTGCGGGGCGACGAACCTTGGTCTCCTCTGAGAACTGCATTGTGATGGCGATCGAGTTCGCTGGAAGGGACGCTGGGGGGCGAGTGAGTCGGAAGTTAAGCGCAGTGGTGATTGCGGTTGATGCTGTACCTTTTTGCGACTTGAGATGCGCTTCTGCTCCAGAGATGGGCACGTGATCTCCAAGACGCGGTCTTCGAAAATGTCAGAGCTCCAGAGCCCTTTCGCGAATGCTTGACTACCTTATAGATACTCTTCTATACTCCAAACCCTTTACTCTGCACCAACTGGACTGACGAATAGTTGCCTCGCAGCCAGAGCAATCGCGACAATCTAGGAAGCACCAACACAGCATTTCTCTTCGCTGTGCAACATGTCCGGCGCAAGACACTGGCACGTCTACCCCATCTTGCGCATCAGTATACACGTCCCTAACAGTCTGTAGGGAACAAGACAAGGAAGCCACCGTCTACATCGGCAACCTCGATGAGCGAGTAACGGACCACATGGTGTGGGAGCTGATGCTCCAAGCCGGCCGCATCGCAAACGTCCACCTGCCCAAAGACCGCGTCACGCAAACCCACCAAGGCTACGGCTTCGTCGAGTTCAAGACCGAGGAGGACGCAGACTATGCGGCGAAGATCATGAACCAGGTGCGCTTGTACGGCAAGCCGATCCGGGTGAACAAGGCGTCAGCAGACAAGCAAAAGACCGTGGAAGTAGGCGCGGAGCTCTTCATCGGCAATCTCGACCCCATGGTAGACGAGAAGACGCTCTTCGACACCTTCAGCCGATTCGGCGGCATCATATCCGCGCCAAAGGTATGCTTCCACCACTGCCCCGTGTCCCTCTCCTCCGTCCCCCATCCACTAACACCCACCACCCCCCAGATCGCCCGCGACGACGCCAACCTCTCCAAAGGCTACGGCTTCGTCTCCTTCTCCAACTTCGAAGCCTCCGACGAAGCCATCGCCAACATGCACGGCCAGTACCTCATGAACAAAGAAATCACAGTCCAATACGCCTACAAAAAGGACGGCAAAGGCGAGCGCCACGGCGACGAAGCGGAGCGCATGCTCGCCGCCCAAGCCCGCAAACACAACGTCCAGCTCGCACCGCAGCCGCTGCCTCCCCAACTCTTCCAAAGCCCCGCGCCCGCCGCGCCGCAGGCCATGCTCAACGGCGACGGCCGCGGCATCAACGGCGCGCCGAACGCGCCTGCCGGCTTCGGCCACCATGGCGGGCAGGGATACCAAAGCGTGCCGCCGCCGCGGCCAGTCGCGTCGAATCCGCTGCCGCCTCCACCGTCGGGCCTTCCGGCACGGCCACCGCCGTCGCAGGCTGGGTACGGAGGGCCGGCGGGCTTTATGCCGCCTGGATTCAATCCTCCGCAGGGACCGGGATTCCCCCCTCCTGGTGCGCCGCCGCCGGGGTTCCCAATGCCGGGTCAGGGGATGCCGGGGATGCCGGCGCCGCCGCCTGGATTTGGGGCGCCGCCTGGGATGCCGCCGGGGATGCCGCCGGGGTTTCAGCAGCAGGCTTATGGGAGGAGATGAGTTTGGTGCAAGGGTCGTGGCGTAATCCTTGTACGCGTTGTGGAACGCACGCTCCAAGTCAAGAGCATGGGAGGGCCATGGACGTGAGACGTTGGATAGATGAATGGATGAAGCCATCAGTATGTGAGTAGCAACAACTGCTGCTTCGGACAGCGTAGTAATATTCAATGCAGCTTTCAGCGGTCATGGGAGTGCCGGTCAAGCCTGGAAATTACGGCCGCTCATGGCCACTCCACACGCATGTCTCCCAGCGTACTGTCAGGTCATAGAGTCAATGCAGGAAGCACGGAATGCTAAACCAGCCACCGCAAGAGGAATGGCGGGATTGATTCAACCCATTGTTCAAGTTGATTTGAACAAGTTGACCTGATTCAATTGATCTTTCAGTGGTGTGGCCTTCTCCTTCAGCACAGAACAATCATAATGCTTCTGATGCCATAGCTTCCCACAGCGCATCACACGTTTCCCTCCTCCCTACATCACCTCCCTACTCCGACGACACCTCCTTCTCCTTCCTG
>Ga0181466_1000879_pt1 | contig 10842 bp, 13 predicted proteins | sample InSIn4gowninarea_FD_119078 | JGI IMG/M metagenome (GOLD analysis project Ga0181466, IMG submission 119078) | Clean room microbial communities from NASA Spacecraft Assembly Facility at Jet Propulsion Laboratory, Pasadena, California, USA -... ... | reverse complement strand
AATGATTCTTTCCAACATTCATGCACATGAAACGAAGAGAATACAATTCCAAATTGCAAGTAGAATCTACCCTTAGGGCTTAACCCTTGGAAAAATCATTTTTAGACCATAACTAGAATTTTTTTCACATCAAATAGTTCTGGAAGGTCTTCTTTAATGTTCTGTATATTTTTTCTGGTCAGGAATCTGAGAAAACTTAGAACAAAAAAGTTATTCCCTGATAAATTCTCTACAATTTTTATCCTATTGAAGACTCTCAAATTCTGAGTTTAAGGTCTCCAAAAATAGGCTCAAACACTGGTCTGTAACCAGAATTCTGCAGAAAACCATAGAAATTGATTCTGGGCAACATTGGAGGATGATTTCCTCTTAATATGTCAGGAATCTGACCATAATTTCTGAAATAACTTTTGTAGAAAATTTTGTAAGCTACAACTTTTATTTTTACAGTATATTCAAATTATGAAAGCACAGAAAGATAAAGAGCTCTGAAAACAGGCCCTGATGCATTCTGGACATTTACCAAAAATTTTCTAAGTAAAGAGATCTAACTTTTTGGGGGGAATTGAGTTTTAAGGTCACAAATAACCTCTAATTAGTGTTAATAATCCATATTTAAAGTTTCATTAATTTTTGACACTTTCTCTCTCTAGGATATTTTCTCTCTCTAGGATTTTGCTTACCTCTCTCTAAGATTAGAGACTAGGTGAGGGTAGTTATGGGTTCTAATTACTTTACTACACTTATACTTAGGTTTTTATCAATCTTTGATATCTTCTCTCTCTAGAAGGATCTTCTCTCTCTAGATTTCAGAGCATCCTCTCTCTAGAAATTTTTGAGAGAGGATCTTCAATAACACTATAGCTACATGAAGAAGAGTTCTATTAAACACTAGATCCATCTTAGACCAAAAATTGATTTATTTAAGCCTTTTTGGAAAAAAGCATGACCCTGGCTAAGGTTTTAGCCTAAGGTAATGTTCAGAAATTTATTTGGGAGGGTAAGGTTAATGTTTTTAATTAATTTACCCTTAGGTAGGGTTTTGGCATGGTTTTAATGTCTTTGAATAGAAAAATTTGATTTTTATACAAAAATTTGATTTTTGGGTCAAAAAAGCATATAAATACCTCTTTTCTGGGAATTTCTGCAAATTTGAATTTTTGGGGTGAAGCAAAATTCGTGTCCTTCTTGAATTTGATGAAGGAGGACTCCACACACTTGAAATATGCTTTTCTACACTTGCCTTGATTGAAGATATGACCTCCTTTATGATTTGTACTCCAGGGGTGTTCCCAAGGTGATGGTACCTTGGTCCTTCCAACTCCAAAGGGGTAAATTTGTAGAGTAATTAAGAGTGTACTGCAGGTACTGCACTCTTAATTGAGGCAAAAGGATGGTGATTTGACCATAAATAAGTATAAAGGACAGTACTTAGCATAGAAAATTAATAAAATAATCAACTCTCTCTCTCCTAGGGATCCAAAAACAAGCGCTTCCTTGAAGGGGGGGATATTTATAATTAATTTCAATGGTCTAGATTTAATCCCCAATCTTGTCCAAATTCAATCTTGGCCCTTGATTTGTGCTTTTGGCTACATGCATGGGATTTCGAGCTCTTATCTCCTATTTTTGGCCTAGCCTCTCTATTTTTGCACTTATCTTGATAAGCAAGGCATGATAAGAGGGCACGGCTCCTCTAAATCTTCCCCCTTTTCTAAAAAAAACCTCTTTTCTATTTTTGACCCTTAGCCCAAGCCTTTAGGCCTTCAACCTTAGGATTTAACCCTTCTAATGCATGATTCTTAATTTAATGTCCAAACCTAAGGTAAGCACCTAAAATATTAATTTAATTTACTCTATGCATGGGAATTTAATATTTTAAGGGTCAAGAGACGGGGGATCATTTTCTTGCATTAATTCTAAATTATTGTGAACATTATTTCTTGTTAATATTTAGGGTTGCACATTAATACACATTAGTGCACATTTGCACATTTGCACACACACATGTGCGGGATTGCACATACATATTTTTGAGCTAACAAGGGGGGGGTCCTGGGCTTGCCAACCACAAAAAAATTTAATTATTTCTACAAGGCAATAATTTTCCTTTGCATAATAAAATTTACTCTAGGGTAAGAGGTATCTTACACATGGACCAAACATATTGAGGTCCATTTTCACTTCATTAGAGAGAAGGTCTTGGCAAGTGAGATAGATCTTGTGTATATTAGCACAGAGGATCAGGCTACTGACATTTTCACCAAGTCCTTGGTGGGAGCTGAGAAGCTTCGCAGATATTCTACGACATGCTTGGAGTGATGGAGATGGATCTGAGCTTGAGGGGGAGTGTTGAGATGTCAAGCTCAACTAGATCTAACACTCACATGACGTGCCTGGGTTCATCATTTACATCGACTGACATGTTTGGTAGTCGACACTGACAGATCTTTGCCAGTGATTATACAATCGGACTACACTACATAGTCCACCCGTCTCGCGAGTTATCGCATACTTATCATGCCGGCTCATTTACTTAGTGTGTTCACATTATGAACCACATGTACATAGTACTTTAGTACTTATGCTTGGTTATCACTTATCTTTTGTAGACCTCTTTTTGTGTAAAGAAGAAGAAGAAGATTTCCAGCCTTCCATCACTGTGTGTTGTCTTCTAGGGTTCGTGTGTGTGTGTGTGCTTGCAAGAGCTCAAGCTCTCCTTCTCCCCCTATCTTTTCACTAAGTGTATTCACACACATCACTACCATAACATGGCAACAAATCCCCCCTGGGAGTGATTCTGGTAACATGAGCTGGCACTCACAATGTATAGGGAAGTGCCATGCTATATGGACTATGATCAATCCACAAAAGGAAGTAAGCCCAAAGCTTTGCAAAAAGCTTAGAACTTCTCACGAGAGGCAATGCCTTTGTGAAAAGATCAGCAAGGTCGTCGTGTGGTGTTGGCACATATGCCAAATTGATCTCGCCCGCCCGCAGAGAGCCTCTCCCTGACATAATGATAGTGCACCTCAATGTACTTAGTGTGAGCATAATGATAGTGCACCTCAATGTACTTAGTGTGAGCATGGAACACTGGGGGTTCCTTGCAACTACCAATGCACTCTGGCTGTTAGTGAAGATGGTGGTGGTGGCAAATGGTTGTCCAACACCCAAATCAGCCACAAGGCGCCAAACACACTCAACCATAGCTATGAAAGCTGCCCTATACTCAGCTTCACAACTAGAGGTGGCCATAGTAGGCTGCTTCTTGCTTAACCATGATATGCATGAGCTGCCAAGCATGAAGCAAAAACCACTTGTGGATACACGAGTGTCATAGAAACCAGTTCAATCAGAATCTGAAAAAGCATGTAAATCTGGCGACAATGACCCCCCTTGGGATAAAACAACCCAAGGTGCATGGTACCACTCAAGTAGCAAAAGAGTCGCTTAACTGACTACCAATGCTTAGTGCCTGGGCTATGCATAAACCTGCTCACCTATGAGACTGCAAATTGAATATCAGGCCTCGAAATGCATACATAAATGAGGCAACCAATAGCATGCTGATAGAGAGTGGCATCAAAGTAGTCTCGGGCATCATGAATGCTAAGGTGTAGGCATGTCTCCATAGGTGTAGCAATAGGCTTACAATCCTCAAGACCAAATCTATGTAGCAATGCCTCAATGTACTTTGTTTGACACAAAGCAATACCCCCATCACATTGCTTAAACTAAATGCCCAAGTAATGATACAATAGGCCCAAATCTGACATCTCAAATGTTGAATTTAATTTAACCTTGAAATTAGCAACATGCAGTGAGTAGCATGTCATCCACATATAGCACAATGATAAAAAATACATCACCTTCATGCTTTACATACAAGGTGCTCTCGGTTGGACTGTTACAAAAACCATGTGCAATCAAATATGCATGTATCTTCTCATACCAAGCATGAGGCGCTTGCTTTAAGCCATACAATGCTTTCCTTAATCTGCATACTTGGTTTCTTGCCCTTTTTGAACAAAACCACAAGGTTATGTTACATACACCTCCTCATGCAAATCACCATTCAAAAATGCAGTCTTGATGTCCAACTGATGTACATTCGTCGAACCATGATGAGCTGCCAATGCACAAATGCTATGAATGGTCATCATATGGCCCAAGTGGGAGCAAAACAATGCCCTTTTATTGAGCATAACCCTTTACTACAAGCTTGGCTTTATATCTATCAACGCTACCATCAGGCTTATGCTTTAGCTTATATACCCACTTAGTGCCAATTGCCTTTTTACCTGGAGGCAAATCACATAAAGACCATGTGCCATTCTTGACAATAGCATCATATTCAACATGCATAGCAGCCATCCAGTTTTCTAAATTTTGTGCCTCTTCAAACAAAATAGGCTCTTCTTCATCATACATACTCACAACAGCTAATGCAAAACAATGTGATGCATATGATGCATGCTGAGAACCAAAACGAGTACAAGTAGGCAAAGATGCATCCAATTTGTTGTCACGCAAAGTTTGCACTAGCCATTTAGGCATTGACTTGGACTCCTGAATTTTTGTTCTCTTCCCATCAAGTGCATCATGAACATTTGCATCAGAAATGGGCTTATTTGTAGAGTCATTAGAAACCTACATAGGCTGAATATTTGCCTCATTTGGTGCTGCATATGACTGACCACCATCACTACCAAACAAAGGCAACAATGTCTCATATACATCTGGTAGTGATTTGACTGACATCACTACCAAACAAAGGCAACAATGTCTCATATACATCTTGTGGGAGAACATGTACATCTCTGGTACATGAAAGCAACGCGGCTGAACTGCATCCTCAACAAAAACATCATATCGACATACCAAGATACGTTTAGACTGTGGATGTTACAAACAATAGCCTTTACTTTCTGCACTGTAGCCAACAAAAATGCATTTGAGAGCCTTGTCATCCAATTTCTTGCGATGTTGCTCTGGCACAAGAGCATAAGCCAGGCAACCAAATGCACACAAATGAGCCACAGATGGCTTGCGAGACCATGCCAACACTCATATGGAGTGACGGACTTCAAAGCTTTAGTGGGACATCTATTAAGTACATATGCAACACACATTACAACTTCTAGCCAAAATGCATGTGGCAGGGCTTGGCTCTTAACCATACACCTTGCCATCTCCATAAGAGAACAATTCTTTCTCTCAGCAATACCATGCTGTGGTGTATAAGGCAATGTACATTGATGTTTTATCCCACGATTCGCCAAGAATGCATTGAACTCTTTAGACATATACTCCCCCCCTCGATCAGAACAAAGGGTGCCCACTTTACAGCTAGAAACATTTTCAGCCAAAGAGACAAGCTGTTTGAAGCACATAAACACTTCAGACTTAGCCTTCATAGGATACACCCATGCATGCTTGGAAAAGTCATCCAATGAAAGTCATGAAGTACAAATGATTACTAAATGATGGTGATTGCATTGGACCACATACATCACAATGTATAAGCTCTGCAATTTGCCAATAGCTTGCCAATAGCCTGCACAGAACTATCCTTTAGAAAAGAAGCACGCTGTATCTTGCCAAGAATATAGCCTTCACAAACATGCCTTGATGGTGCTTGCAATGTAGGTAACAAAGAAACCATCTCAGATTTCTACAAACGCATCAAACTGGCAAAATTCAGATGCCCAAAACATGCATGCCACAGTTTTGTATCTGATATAGCCTACGTATCCACAATTGCACATGCCACATCTTCCACACATATGTCATAAGCATTGAGCTTATATAGTCCATGACATAATGAACCTAATGCCATAATTGTATCACCTGCACTAAGATCATGAACTATGCATTTGTCATCAATGAACTTCATGACTAGTCCAATCCTAGTCAGTGCATGAATAGACAGTAAGTCCTTTTTGATCCTAGGCACATACAATACATCAACAAACACTATGAAAGAGCTGCCATTAGAGCAGGGGTCATCACAATCTTTCCAACTCCTCTTATTGGATATTTGGAGTTATTTGCGCATGTATGAGAATTACCAATAGGTGCAGACTCAAGGTAAGTAAACATTTCATGCTGTGAAGTGATGTGCTTAGTAGCACCATTGTCAAAATATCATACATGTGAATTTGCAACAGACATACACACATCGTGCAAAGATGGGTCATAAATTGCACTACACAACAAATGCCCATTCTGACTCCTGCACAACATTAGCAGATTCAGCATTAGAGTTGGAGGTATCTGCAATAGCCATACCAGCCTCTTTCTTCTTTGCCTCCTTCGCCAGCCACCTTGGGTCATAAACTGCACTACACAGCAAATGCCCATTTTGACTTCTGCACAACATTAGCAGATTCAGCATTAGAGTTGGAGGTATCTGCAATAGCCATACCAGCCTCTTTCTTCTTTGCCTCCTTCGCCAGCCACCTTAGGACATTCCTTAATCATATGACCAAGTTCCTTGCAGTAGTTACACATGACCTTATTCTCTTTCTTTTGCTCTCTCTTATCAGTCTTCTTTGCACCATCTGCATGTGTCATAGATTTCGGCTTAAATTTGCCTTTGCCTTTATATAGCTAGCAACAAAAGCTTGATCTGTAATACGCATAATGTTCCTGTTCTGCCTATTCTTCTTGTAGCAAAAAAGAAACTAGCTCCTCAAATAGAAGGGCATTTGGATTACCCTTCATCATCAACCTGAGGGGTGGATGCAAAGCTCTGGTAAGAATCTGGAAGACCATTAAGAATGGTCTGCACAAGTGTACTATCTGGAAAAATCTCATCTACAGCTATCACTGCTCCTTGAGATCCTTGATCTTTGTTAGGAAACTATCCATTGGACCACCTTCATTCATATCCTCACTTTCTAACTGCTTACGTAGATAAGCTACACGAGCTTCATTCCAAACTTGATACAATCGTGCAAGCATATCCCATACATCCTTCGTAGTCTTACATCCATGAATGTGGGGAATGATGGTATGCTTAACAGATAGCACAATCAAGGCATGAGCCTGTGCATCTTTACCATCCCATTTAGCTCACTCAGGAGTACATCCTACATCATCAAAACTTGTAGCAGTAGAACTTGCAATAGCAGAACCTGCAACATCATCTACCACTGCACCTCAGCAGCAGCAAGCAGGTAACAAACAAAATACATCACTGTTATCAGCCATGGCCAGTGATTGTACTACCTGATATAACTATTGCATGTATAGAGAGTAACATGTACGAAACCAGCCTATGCTATATAGAACAACCCAAAATAGACCAAAAGGCACCTGTCATCCTCCTGCAGATGCAGATCTGAACCCTGCAGATCTGAACCTTGATAAAAAATCTGCACAAAAGGACAAAACTGCCTGCGCAGTGCTTAAAATGCAAAAACAGAGGGTGAAACGACCTCAGATCAAAATTCTGACGCAATGAGCTCACCCATAGAATATACTGACCTGTTGATGCATGTGAAACCTCGTTCTCAAGTGGAGGAGAGGGTCTTGGCGATGCTCCCTTGAAGCTTTTGCCTGCTCTGATACCAAATGTTGGAACTAGGGTTGCAGGAATGCACACACAGCTTGGAGAAGAAGAAGCTCAAGAGCATACAACACAAACGTAGTATTACTAAGTGTGCAAGAACAAAGATAATGTAGCCCTAGAGTGCTAGGTGTATATACAATGCACATGGGAAAAAACCTCCTAGTGAGGGAAAAAGTGCCCCGACGGTCCTAAGTGTGTTCACACACATCACTATTACACTACTTAAGGATTAATAATGATGTTTATATGAAGCACTTATCAAATACTTTCACTTCTTAATTAATATATTTCTTGTAGTCCAACAAAGATGTTTATATGAAATACTTATCACACAATTTCACTTCTTAATTAATCTATTCCTTGTAGTCTAATAACTATTCACAATAAAGCATTCATAAGAACCTTCCTAGAATAGTGCTTAGAGAGATAGGGTGGATAGTGCCAAGTATTAGGCTATTGCACTACTTAAAGGAGTTAATAATGATGTTAATATGGAACACTCATCACACAATTTCACTTCTTAATTAATCTATTACTTGTTGTCCAACAATGATGTTTATATAAAATACTTATCACACAATTTCACTTCTTAATTAATCTATTCCTTGTAGTCCAACAACTATTTCAACAAGCATTCATAGAACCTTCCTAGATTAGTGCCTAGAGAGACAGGGTGGACAGTGCCACTTTTGGATCGCAACTTTTGAAGACTTTCTATATGCTTCTTGCTATTGAAACCAAAGGTAACTTCTCCTTTTAAAAGAAAAGCATAGCACAAAGATCGCTGTGCAAGCTCCCTCTTCACTAACCACCTACCACTCTTAATCTAACTTAAAATTTATTCTAAATAGTTCTAATTGCCTATTAAAATTTAACTTTCCAAATTTCTTTTATGATTTTGGAATAATTTTAATAATTATCATTTTCATCAATCATCATTTACTTATCAAAATCATAAACTTTCTACTTTTCACATAAATTTAATAAAGAAGATATCATCACGATGTATCATCTAGAATTCATACTTATTCTACTCATTCATCACATATAAATATCAACTTTTCCTTTTAACATCCCCAAAAAATTCCTTTTAAAATATCACTTATTATTTCTCTAAAAATTTGACAATTCATTCACTTAACAAAGAAACTACTCATTAACATTATCTTTTCCGTGTCATTATAATTTTTTGAGTATTTTTCTAATTATTTCTATTTATTTATCATGAAAAAATCTTAAAATTGTGTATTTTAATTATTATTGTGAGGTCCCCCGCCGGCCCGTCCTGTCGGAAAATGGGACAGCGGAAGACTTCGGGACGCGAACGGACGGGGGAACTCCACTCGGGGCTCTTGCCCACACTGTCTTTCGTCCAGCTAATCCCGAAACAGCTCTCCAGATTGTCGAGAGAAGACATTTCGAAGGAAGCATGGACAAGTCCGTCGGGGTTCTATTTTTGCTACTCTTTTCCCATCTACTTACTCAGAGAAGTAAGTCATCACGATAGCAGCTCCCCAAGGCAGGCTTCCGGAGAAGTGCCAGGGCCAGACCTCTCGTGGTTACTTCCCTCGGAGGGGAGAATCTAACTACCAGGATTGGTCCGCACTAAAACTGGGAACTACTTAAACTTAAGTCTCTTTTCTCGGATTCCAGGAGCCTAACCCCAACCATCCCTTGGGTTAGCCAACGGCCCAGCCACTCCGTGGAGTCCAAGAATCAATCTGTTTGGGGAAAAGGGGGTTGTACCCGGGTATCGAGGTAATCCTCCAGGCCCCCTAGCCGGTACGATCACACGCAATATCATCAAACAGGCACACCACTCACGCACGCGTGCCATTTACTCACACACCCGTAGTCAAAGAAAACAGTTCCTTCTTAAGACAACACTATGTGTGATCACAAGAAAACAAGGCCCTATTGCCCGGCTCCAGGCGGCCTACACGTCTGGCTTAGACTGGCTTGGCCCTATTACCCGGCTCCACGTGGCCTACACGTCCGGCTCAGACTGACTGATGATACTGACCGATGATACTGGTCCATAAATCCAAAAACAGGCCGATGAAGTTAGCCCAACATTCCATATATACATGACCCTGTGGCCCGACTCAGATCCAGAAGCTCAATGATCCTTTTGTCCGGCTACAAGTCTCAAAAAGTACATAATGGCCTCCGGCCCAAAAAGTAACAATGGTCCTTTTGCACGGCTCAACACAAAAAGAGTCATGGTCCTATTGCCGGCTCAACCCAAAACTGAAATGAAATAGTGGTCCTGTTTTGCCGAGCTCAACCAGATCACTGGTCCTATTGCCCAACTCAACCCAGCTTGGCCATATACCCGGCTCAGGTTACTTACATAGTAAATATTTGGCCATCAACCCGGCTCAAGCCCTCGCCGCCCACGATCGGAATCACTGGTTACCGGGAGCCTGTCCACCGTGGGTAACGGTCTGTGAGGTCTTACTACCATAGTTCCCATCCACCGTACAAGCTTATTACCCGCCGGCCAGGTAACTCACTAAATGGGAGAGCGCATGCTCGATGGTTCAACCCCCTCCGCCACTATCCCACGACCGCTTCGACGGCCTTCAAAGTCCTCATGACGGGAGTACACCCCACGTTCCACCCGAGGGGGGTCTCTACCTCGAAACGTCATCATAGGGGGCACCCGGCCGGGTGGCACCCGCACGGCATCAGCAAAGCAGGGACGACATAACTCATCGTCACCTGCAAGCAATAGGGATGGCATAACTCATCGTCACCTACCAAACACCAGGGATGGCATAACTCATCGTCACACCTGGGAAGATCAGGGACGACATAACTCATCGTCACCTGACCCTTGGATATCCAAGTGTGTGCATGTGCTTGTGAATGCATCACAGACACATGCTCCAATGCACAAATAGTCCTTTACTCAAACAGGCGGTAATCCAAAGCAGGTATGTTTTCCCAATCAATAAAATACACATATCCTGAAATCTAAACAGTACGGGAGAGGTCTATTCCCTGGGGTTCCCTTCTTTCTTTACCCTCAACGGGGTACTTCACTTTTAGACTAACTAAGTTTCCCAAAGTTAGGTTAACATTAGATCACCAGATCTTCTTCCCCAGGAATCATTCCTTTTCCAGTTTCTCCTTTCTCCTGGAAGTACACATACGCTAACGGGATGGATCTCTTCCTCATTTAGAAGGAGTTCACATTCTCCTAAAGAGAAGTATTTTACCTAGGGTCTGGATAGCCTCATCCGGACCTAGGCCCTCTT
>Ga0181466_1000742_pt1 | contig 10849 bp, 8 predicted proteins | sample InSIn4gowninarea_FD_119078 | JGI IMG/M metagenome (GOLD analysis project Ga0181466, IMG submission 119078) | Clean room microbial communities from NASA Spacecraft Assembly Facility at Jet Propulsion Laboratory, Pasadena, California, USA -... ... | reverse complement strand
CGTGTCTTAATAAAAATACAGTTAACATATTATTTAAGGTAAGTATCCTTTTTCTTTTAATAATGTAATGAAACGTGGATAGCTTTCTTCATAGGCAGTTACTAATGACTTATCTGGTGTAATCAATTTCTCTGCTTGTGTCATTGCACCAGCAGCTTCTACAATGGATGAAAAATGAGTTTGAGATGCGGCCAGTATTGCGGCACCTGCAGCCCCTGTTACATTTTTCATTTTGATTAAGGGAAGATTTAGTACTGCACTCCGAATCTTTATCCATATGTCATTCTTACTGCCACCACCGGCTGTAAAAACCTGTTTGATTTCTTCACCTGATAATTTAATGACTCTTTCATAAGCATATCTTTCAATGTAAGACACCCCTTCCAGGTAAGCAGTAAATAATTGTACAGGTGTTAAATCCGGCGGTGCAAAACCCGTTGCATTTGGAGCTACAAATGGAAACCTTTCACCCTTTTGCATCAGGGGCCATGCAAGAAATTGGGAAGGAATTTCTTTACTGACTGAGTTTGTTAATTGATCAATATCCTGATCATTAAATAAACGGCTGATCCAATCAGCCCCGGTATTACTTGCACCACCTGGCATCCAGTAACCATCAGGATGACGGTGGCAATAGATTGCTCCGGATGGATCTTCAATTTCTTTACGGGTAACACCTTTCAAAACCAATGTGGTCCCAATCGTTGTATTCCAATCTCCAATTTTTACTGCACCTGATGCAATCTGTGATGCACAACCATCTGTCATTCCTGCTGTAATAATTATGTTTGGACTTAAACCCAGTTCCTTAACCAATTCATCGTTCAATTTACCTATAGGTGTGCCAGGTGAAACAACTTGTTGTAGCCAATCTTTTCTTATTGGCAATGTTAAAGTGATATATTCCGGCCATTGAAAAGCATGTAAATCGAAACCAGATTTTAAAGCGTTGGTGTAATCCGTGGTTTGATAATTTCCACATAGTTTACCAGCTATAAAATCAGCAGCATGAATAAATTTATTAAGTGATGCTATTTTCCCTGGATAGTTATTTATAAACCAAATCATCTTTGGCAAACCACTTGAAGAATTATAGGCTGCATACCCTTTAGTAGCTGCTGAAGCTGCCGCACTTTTACACATATCGGCTTCTATTACCGAACGTGGATCACTATACATAATAGCATTATGCAAAGGATTATTATCTCTATCGATTGGAATAATGGTACCTGATGTGGATGTAACGGCGATAGCTTTTAACCTGGAGAGATCAACAGCAGAACGCATTTCGCTGCACATTATTTTTAGCGAATTAAGGCAAGAGTTCCACCATTGCATGGGGGCTTGTTCTTCTCTTGACTGATCATTCAAAGAAAAAACTTCCTCCTTTGTACAAAGCTGGTTTCCCAGGTTGTCAAGCATAACTACACGGGCGCCTTGCGTGCCTATATCGATCCCAATAAAATAAGCTTGACTCAATTTTGTAAATTCCCAGTTTGTTTGAAAAAATTTCTTGTCTTCTTCCATTCTGAATGCAATTCGTTATACTTATCCTGGTCCAGCGGTTCTGCGACTTCTACCTCAATATTGGCTAATTGATTGGTAATATTCAATGCATCATTGCAGACCAGCGCACCACCTACAGCAGAAGATTGTTGAAAGCCATGACGCACCTGCACTTTTTTATTGATAACATTGGCAATTAGTTGCCTGAGATATTTACTTTTTAAACCACCTCCACAAGCCCACACATAATCCGCCTGGTGACCTGCAATTTCTTTGAGCACTTTATAATTTTCAGCAATTGAAAATGCAATATCCAGTAATGTTGCCCGTACAAAACAACTGCGGGTAAGTTCATGAGAAACAGGCGCAGGAAATATAAAGCCGCCGGTGGTAATACTTTTTCTTTCCGTAGCAATTAATGAACCAAGAGATGCCATACATGAACTTTGTTTATTCTCTGTAAGTTCTTTTTCAATGATCTCATAACTTTCGTTAGGGTAAAAAACTTCTTTCAATCGCTGATAATTCAGCCCTGTTACACCTGCATTGGCTTCGAATACAAACCTTCCATTTTCAATATCACGGCTTGTCCATGTTCTTTCATCTGAGTCTGTAATATAGGAATCAACCAATTTAACAATCGGTGTTGTTGTACCAGAAACAATCACTATATCATCCATTGAAGGCTGTGTGCTTTTTATTGCAAGTTGTGTGTCACCACCACCGGTAACAACAACGGATATTTCAGAAATGTTCCATTCCTTCGCCACCTCTTTCTTTATCTTTCCACTGATTGTTGCTGCATCAGAAAGCGCAGGAAAGTATTTTTCATCTAAGCCAAACATATTTTGTAATTCCGGGCTCCAATCCTTTTTGGCTACATCATATAACAATGTTTCTGAAGCCTGGGAATGTTCATATTTTGGTATACCGGTAAATTTAAACTCTGCCCAATCACTGATACTTAAGAAAAAGGATAACTGGTCCCAGATAGCTGTTCTTCGTTCACGTATGCCTGTTAATTTAAATGCAGAGAATAATGAAGTGGGATAACGGCCTGTAAGTTGATACACGCGATTTTTATCAGTAAGGGTATGTTCCCATTCCCTGCCCCGGTGATCTATATTTGGTAAACCGATCAGGGATTTTTCATTCTTACCAATTAAAACAATTCCTTCACGCTGGCTGGTAGTAGTAATAGCTTTTATCATTACATCCCCAGCTTGCTTTAATGCATTTAATCCAAGTTGTTTTAATTGTTGCCACAGGAGCTCCGGATCAAAATAAATAGAATCGGGATAAAGATCATCACGATGATATACAATGTCTCCCGTGGCGACCCCTAATATTTCACCATACGGATTTACCACAACTACCCGCACATTTCCTGTTCCAATATCTAGGACCAAATAAGCATCTTTTTTTTGCATCTTAATTTTTTAACGTTGAATATGAGCAGTAATAACTTCCTTATTGGCTAATTTTTCAACGGATTTTTTATCATGGATAAACCAACCAATTAAAACATCATTCAGAATTTTTACATGGTGATCTTCCACTTCAAAGGTTGCACCTGCTATATGAGGTGTTGCTAAAACATTGGGCAGATTAATAATCTTATAATCCAGTTCGTCCGGCGGCTCCTGGTCAAATACATCAAGTATTGCACCCCTGATTTTATTAGCTTTTAATGTATCATACATATCATTCCGGTTCACAACCACGGCCCTGGCAGTATTAATGAAAATAGATTCCTGTTTCATCAAGTCAAATAAGGATTTATTTATCATACCGGAGGTATCATCAGTTACCGGCAAATGAACGGAGACAATATCACTGGTACTGAAAACATCTTCAAGCGAAGTTTGCTTATAAGCCGGGAAAGCTGTTTTATTTATATACGGATCATAATATTGTATTCTACAAGGATAATTTTCAATCATCCTGGCAATCAATTGTCCAATAGCGCCAAATCCGATCATGCCCACGGTTTTACCAGCTAATTCATTTCCTTTAAAAGCAAGGTAACTGGCATGTGCATCTTTTTCCCATTTTTTACCTATTAACCATGCACGTGCCTGTATGGTATGACGCATAAAAACAATCACGTTGGAAATAAACATCTCTGCAACAGCCTGGGCATTACGGGCAGGTGTATAAAAAACAGGAATTCCATTACGGGTTGCAGACTCCAATGCTACATTGGAAGGTGTACCGCGGCAAACACCAATAAATTGCAGGTGTGCATTAGCGTTAATAACACTTTCTGTTACATGATCGTGCTCAGTGATCAGGGCTTCTGCTTCAGTTTCATATAACATAGATAACAATTCTGCTTCATTATAAGCCCTTCCATTTGATTTCCACGGCTTATAAATAACGTCTCCAAAATTTTGTTTTAGTTCCCATAGTCCATTGTCGTGGTAAGGTGCCGTAATTAAAATTTTCATATCATTTATTATATGTTAAGAATTCGATTTCTACTATTGATTTTCCATTGAAACAATTAATTTACCACTGGCTGGTAGTTCCTGATTAGATGTTTTCGGTAAGGTGATAAACTTGGTGAGTACTGCACTTATAAAGTACAATCCTGCCAATATCCAGATAACTCCCTCACTACCAATTGTACCAATGAAGATTCCTACTATAGCCGGACCCACAAATACAGGAAGTCCTGCACCCAGATTCAAAATAGCCATGGCAGCACCTTTATCCTTTTTTACAAGGGAAGGAACTAATGCGGAAAGTGGTACATAACCGGCAAGTAGCGCACCCCATAAAACACCGGATAACATTACCAACCAGTAATTACCACCAAACAATTGTGGTGAATAAAAGAAGAGCAACGTGGATAATCCGCACCCAACACCACCAAACCACATGATTGTATTGCGCCAACCCATACGATCCCCAACAAATCCAAAAATGAGATTAAACAATATGTTGCTGGTAAAAATAGTACCCCAGATCTGAAGCCATTCAGTAGTAGTAAATCCATAGGTTGCCATATAAATGGGCAAAAACACCGGAAAGGCAAATTGTGCTGTTGTATTTATAATTCTTACGATGCCCCCCAGCAATACTTTTGGTTCTTTTTTAACGATAGTTAATCCTTTTAATAATTCCTGTGCCTTAGTTCCCTTATCTTCTGTTCTTGCACCTTGAAATTTGTCTTTATTTAAAAACAGGGCAAAGAAAGCACCTACCATAACCCAGAAAATAGATGTCCATAACGTTTCAAGGTACCCCAAGGCATGTATAGCCCAACTGGAATAATATGCACCGAAAACATTCAATCCACCGGTAAAAACGAACCAAAACCAACCTACAGCTCTGCCAAGTTTATTCTGAGGACTTGAATAGGTAATCCAGACAAGAAATGAAAAAGCAAATAGTGGATATCCAAAACCACGTATGGAATAGGTCAATAACATGATACTATAATCCAGTTTTTCAAGTCCGTAACCAACAAATCCAATAGTACCTGCTATAAATAAAATCAAACCGGTTAACATTGTTTTTTTAGGACCATACATTTCTGCAAGTACACCAGAAAACCAGGAAGATATAGCTATTGTAATTCCATAAACTGTGAACAACAAAGCAGACTGCTGTATGCTCATTCCCCGTTCTACCAGGTAAGGGCTTAACCAACCCTGCTCCACACCATCACCCATCATGAAAATCATGATACCCAGATAACCCCAGGCAAGCTGACGGGGCAGCCCGATTTTATCTGACAGGGAATGATGAGACTTGAAAGTTGTATTCATACTGTTTATTTAAAAATTTTATTTCATTAATCTTCTTAGCCGTTCTATTGATCATTCCTTAGATCAGTTCGAATATTTACCACCTTTATTTTCTTTCCCATTTTCTTTAGAAGCTTATTTTTAATTTTAGACATAGAATGTTTACCAGCCAGATTTATATTTTCTTCCGGATCATTGTTATGATCGTATAATTCAAACGCATCTTTTTCTCCTTCCATTATCCAGTATACAAGCCGGTATCTTTTTGTTCTTATAGAATAGCCGGTTCTGCTGCCTCTGGAACATTGTGTGTATGCTGCAGCCTTTCCTTTTTTGTTAGATTTTTTTAACAGCGGAACAAAACTTTTACCTTCAACATGAGGTGGAACTGGGATGCCGGCAAGTACTGCAAGTGTGGGATAAACATCTAATAATTCCACTAATCCATTTACTACTACATTTTGAGAATAACCCGGAACACGCATTATCAAAGGCACTCGTGCATCCAATTCAAAATTTGTTGCTTTTGCCCACCCACCATGTTCTCCAAGCTTAAATCCATGATCACCCCAAATAATAACAATGGTATTATCAGCTAATCCTAATGCTTCCAGTTCATTTAATAACCTTCCCACCTGTGCATCTACAAAGCTTACACATGCATAGTAACCATGCCGCATAATACGTGCATAATCATCCGGTATTGGCTTTACCTGGGGGACATCGGTATATGTATAAAATTCCTGCATCTCACCTAATGCATAAGGTGCATCGTTAGGTGGTTGCTTATTCTTCGCCACTACAATTTGTTCTCTGTTATAGAGGTTCCAATAATTTGCGGGTGCAACAAAAGGCAGATGTGGTTTATGAAAACCAACGGCAAGAAAAAAAGGTTTGTCAGCATGTTTTAATTGCTGCAATGCCTTTATACTTTCAAAAGCAATTTTTCCATCAATTAAAGAATCATCAGGTAAATCTGTAATCTCGTATGCAGGTCCCCGTTGTGAACGTTCAAGTGCAGCACCTGTTTCTCCTGCTTTTTTAGCTTCATCAAATTTTAACCAACCTTCCTCATTCAAAGCTTGATTGGCATACGGTGCCCTTTTGACAACTCCTGCCGGACCAAATTTTTCAGCCGGATACTCTACAGACCAGGATATGGTATCATCAATATGAAAAATTTTACCATACCTGTCAGTAATGTATCCGTTTTCTTTAAATAATTGAGGTAAAGATTGTATGTCTGGTAAAACACTTCTAAAATCGGTATAAAGACCATATACCTTATTGGTATTGGGTCTTGTTCCAGTTAATAAACTTGCTCTAGATGGGGCACAAACTGGATACTGACAATAAGCACGATTAAATTTTACCCCGGTGACTGCCAGTTTATCCATATTTGGTGTAATAACAGGTTGAGCTCCATAGCTTGCCAATTCCGGTCGCAAATCATCGATAGAAATAAATAAAACATTAAACCTGCTTTTATCACTATTGCTTATTGTTTTTCCATTGCTTGTTTTAATTTGTTGAGACAGTGCATGAAAAGAAAACAATAAAAGAAAAGGAACAAGTAAAAATTGAAACAATATTTGCTTTCTATAAAATATCATAGGGTTATCTTGATGGGATTATTACATTAGCGGAAATAAAAAAATGATCGCTTGGATACCGGCCTCCAACATCATCCCTGATGATAGAAGCAGCTAATGGTGTTACCAAACCACGTGTAAAAATGAAATCAATTTTACCTTTCTTTGATGTACTAACCTTTCCTTTAAATGCATGGCCGGTAAAACCAGGTTCACCTTCTCCATGAATGTGAATGTAGCTATCAGACCATCCTTGTTTTTTGATCATGTTAATTACTTTATTAGATGCATCTTCATTAAAATCACCTGCAAGAATTTGAGGGAAAGAATTATCATATTGAGATGACTCTTTCAGTAAAAGTGTAATTTGCTTTTCTCGCGCATTTTGTGAAAGATGATCTAAATGAACATTTATTACACGAAACTGGTTTCCTGCCTTTTTATCTAAGAGTCTTAACCAGTTAACATGCCTTGCCCTGCCTGTGTCCCATGACTTGCTGCCGCCAATGAGTGGTGCTTCAGAAAGCCAGTAAGTTCCTGCAGCAATTAAATCATACCTGCTTTTTAAATACATGATGGGATTCTTTGCAATTCCATGATAACCTGTAGGTATTGGGTCCATTTCAGGACCTTCAAATCCAAAAGACTGAAAGTTGGGTAACATCCTTTTTAAGTCCTCATTTTGTCCTTTCAATACTTCCTGAAGACATATAATATCTGGTTTATGTGCCTTTAATATTTTTTCTGTAATGTCTCTACGAACACTCCATCCAACTCCTTCTTTTTCATCCTCTGGAAGATCTACACGGATGTTGGCACTTATTATTTTATGAGAATTCTTTTGGTTTGAAAATGGTGTGTCCTCATGAGCCATAGCTACATTAGGCAGAAAACCGGCCACAGCAACAAAACTTATTGATTTTAGTATTGTCCTTCGGTTGATCATTTGATGTTCACGCATAATTCAGGAATTAAATCTTGTTGGTTCAACAGGTGATTCATCTGCGTCATTTTCCTTAGCTGGCCTTAGGTAAGCTCCCTTTTCCAGGAGTTCCTCCTGCAGTTTCTTCACATCAATAGCAGAAGGTTGCACCTGGTCTCTAACTGCCATTTTAGCCGCACGACCAGCTGCTTCTCCCATAGCCATACAAGGAGCCATTACACGAATTGCAGACATTGCTTCATGTGTGGTAGAAATACAACGACCGGCAACCAGGAGATTTTCTATTTTCCCGGGAAGGAATGATCTGTATGGAATATCATAACAGTCGCCACACCAGGTGAGTGTACAACCTCCTCCAACAGGATGATGAATATCCAACGGATAACTGGCAACAGCTACCGCATCATCAAATTTTGCGCAGCTTAAAACATCTTCCTGTGTCATTACATATTTACCTACAATTCTCCTTGTTTCCCTGATGCCAAGAAATGGAGCTGATCTTGTAAAAAATGCATTTTCAAAACCGGGAACATATTCAATTAAATATTTTTGAATGTCTTCAATTTGTTTGCGTCCCTCAATTTCCCCATGCGATAAGCTTGCAGGATCAGTGCCATCCACTCCATTAACACGTGTCATATTAACCCACATTTCTCCCTTTCTTAAACCTGTAATCAATATGGTTCTTTCTGTAGGTAAATTGAGTCCGTCTTCCTGCGCTTTTCGTATATGATTTCGAAGACCTACCAAAACATATTGATTGTTTTGCCCGAAATATTCTGCAGGTATAAAATCAGTCAGGTAAGTTCTGGGTTCTTCGGCTATGCTTAACCGTAATTTGTCCGTGTCCACGCCTCCTAAACAAAACATTAAGGTAGGTGGTTGCATACCTCCAGTTTCATTTCCTTTTTCACATTCCACACCAGCTTTAAATGCAACATCGGCATCACCAGTACAATCAATGACAACTTTAGCAAGAATAGCTTCGCGACCTGATTTACTTTCAATGATTATTCCTTTCAGCTGATTTTTCTCTATAACAACACCGGCACAAAACACATAGAATAAAACATTCACTCCGGCTTCTACAAGCATATTCAAAGCAACTGTTTTAACTGCCTCCTGTTCTACAAGTGTCAGGCTCATATGCAGGGGACATGGCCTGTGTTCACTGGCGGCATCCTGCTCCTTTAATTTGTCAATAAATTTTTGGGGAAGACCTTTTATAATCTGGTTTCCCTTCTGACCCAGGAAACCTAAAATAGGCAGACCGATTGTGAGATTGCCTCCAAGAAAGCTCCTGCTTTCTACAAGCATAACGTTCAGCCCATCTTCCGCTGCTGCCATTGCCGCAATTATTCCGGACGGACCGCCTCCTACTACAAGTACATCTACTTCACTTCTTACAGGCACTTTCTTTTCTGGTTCGGTGATATAATTTTTTTCTGAATTCATAATATAAAAAGTTTAAAGTTTATCATGGAAGGGGTTGAATATGATCTGCAGTTTCATCGAACTGATCTCTTTGTTCCTTTGGTTTTTCCGGTCGTACCATTGTCCATAAAATCAATACTGCAATGGGATGAAGAAATGCCATTACAATAAATATTTGATTGGCACCAACTGTTCCCATAAATTGTCCGACAAAATAGTTAAACAATACAGCACCTATTGCTCCAAAGCCGCCGGAGATACCCATCACACTTGCTACATTTTTTACAGGGAAAACTTCTGAACCAACAACCGGAATTGTAAACAACCAGCTAAGACAAACAATTGCTATAATACTAAATAGAAAAATGGTTGAAAACGCATCGGGCAGATAGGGCGTTAAAATGCACAGTGGTGCCAAAGCAGCAACCGTCGTAAGCATAATTTTTCTTGCAGTAAAAGGCTTTTTACCTCGCCTTACCAACCAGTCGGACCAGGCAGATGTTCCAATAGCTCCAAGGTCTGCTGCCAAAAAAGGAATCCATCCAAACATGCCAATTTGTACAAGTGACAAACCTGATTCTTCCTGTAAATATCCAGGTAACCAAAACAAACAGAAATACCAAACAGGATCACTAATAAACCGTATTAATAAAATACCATACAGGCTTTTTGTTTTCCATAATTGTTTCCATGTAAAGGAATGAGTTGAGGACGGACCAGCTGTACGTAAAGCTTCCTTTGCTATATGATCGGGAGGATCCCGATAAACGAACCACCACAATATTGCAATCAATAATCCAACAATCCCTGCCACATAAAAAACTACTTTCCAGTTATAAGTAATTGCAAGCCATGCAACCAATGGTGGTGCTATAATAGCTCCTATTGAACTTCCAGCTACACAGAGACTGTTGGCTGTTGCCCGGAGTTTTCCGGGAAACCATATAGTAACTACTTTCAATTGAGAAGGAAAGTTAGTTGGTTCTGCTAATCCCAGCATACCACGAAAGAAAGTAAATTGTCCAACTGTTCTTGATATACCTCCTCCAATGCATGCTAAAGACCACCCGAGAACTCCAAAAAACATAACAAGTTTGGGCCCAAAGCGATCTACCATCCACCCACTTACAGGATACATAATTGCATAACAGAACGTAAAAATATTTATAATGAAAGCATACCCGGAATCATCTAAATCAAATTCATCTTTTAAGATTGGTTTTAATATCGAAACAATTTGCCGGTCGAAATAATTAAACACAATAGCAATGAAGATAACAGCTACTATAAACCAGCGCCTGTTTCCAATCTTTTCACCTAACTGATTATCGGGCTGCAGTGTACCTCCAACTTTTGTTTGAAACATAGTTTAAAACTTCAGATTAACTACTCATACAATCATATCCCGTGAAAACAAGTAACACTTCAACAGAAGTTCGTAAAACTTGTATATTTATCTTCATCGTTCTTTATCATCATCAAATTCAATGTAGAATTCATTTCGTGCATCTTTTTTCCACGCATGCTGGCGGGTGGTGGGTGATATAGCGAATAGTGGTGAAAATGTTTGCACTTTGACTGTATTCCCGTTCGGTAAAAATTCAAGTATCCGTAACCAA
>Ga0181466_1000878_pt1 | contig 10850 bp, 7 predicted proteins | sample InSIn4gowninarea_FD_119078 | JGI IMG/M metagenome (GOLD analysis project Ga0181466, IMG submission 119078) | Clean room microbial communities from NASA Spacecraft Assembly Facility at Jet Propulsion Laboratory, Pasadena, California, USA -... ... | reverse complement strand
AGGCAGGAAGCAGGGAAGAACCCATTCCCATTCTCATACCCATGTTCATCTCTACGTCCTATTTCCAATTGTAGGTCTTACTCCACATTGCTTCCCTTTTCAAGATATCTTTGCTCACATCCTGATCCCTCCCCTCCACCTTTCCATCCATCGTCTCATCACTCTGCCCTACCTATTCCTGTCATGCGTGATCAAGAAAGGTAAGGCATGGAGGGGATGTTGATATGGGACCTCTCTTTCTTCCGTTTTGCACATTTCCTGAAATATTTTGCTTACCCCGCAATGGAGTGCACATGCTTTGCGAGGCATCAAAAAAAACCCCCCCCCCTGCGTTTTCGGTCTACACGAAGAGGACTGCGTGGAACAACAGGGTTTACTGACCAACCCATTTTGCACTGCTTTTTTAGTACACACAAAGACGATTGCTTGAAGTACCCTGGGAGCCACAATGACCTGGTTACACTTTCTGCACTGCTGTTTAAGTATACACGAAGAGGTCTGCTTGATATACCTGAACCATTGTGATTGGAAGGGGACAATCACGTCCTCATCTCTGATTGGAAGGCGCGGACAGGGGTTTCTTTTTGTCAGCGAAGCCTTGCACTACATTTTTAGTCTACACGAAGAGGGATTTCATGGGCGTCAAATCGAAAGACTCGCGGGGCTATCTCATACGGGGGTTTTAAATGTTTACCAGAGATGGACCAGACTTTTGCACTGCATTTTTAAGTCTATACGAAGAGGGATTGCTCGAGGTTTGCTCTGAGTACATACTCTCCCTCCTAGACGCCAGTCACAGGACTCATTCAATATGTGAAAGGTATATATGCTGAATTATCTCTTTGGTCACTACCTCACGAGAAGGAGAGCGAGAGAGAGATGAGAAACACGGGATGTGTGAATAAAACGTAGATCCGATTGCCCAAGAGTGTATGTATGTAAGGTGTCCAGAGGAGGACCGTCATTGCCAATCCAAAAGCAAAGTCCAAGATCTATCTATGTCTAATCATGCTTCTCCTTTTACTTCTTCTACCTTTGTCTCCTTTGCCTCCCTTTTAACATCTTCCTTCTCCTTCTTCACCCCCTCCTTCTTCTCACCACCACCAACCAAACTCCCAAACAACAAATCCTCAACCGCCGCCATCCCTTCTTTCTCCTTCCCTCCAGTTTCCCCCTCGACCTGTTCCTCCCCCTGTTTCGTCCCCGTACTCGCCACATCCGCCCCCGCAACCATATCATCAAGCGCCAATTTAGTCTCCCCCAACCTATGAATCTGCTCCTCAATACTATTTCTACTAATCAATCTAACAACCTCAACTTCTCTCGTTTGACCGATTCGATGAGCTCGATTTTCCGCTTGAATATCATCTTGAGGGTTGAAACTTGAGTCGAAAATGATGATTTTGTTTGCAGTTGCGAGATTGATTCCGGCGCCTCCGGCTTTTGTACTTAACATGAAAACGGGGATGTCTTCGGAGTTGAATTCGTCGATTAACTCCTGACGGAGAGTGACGGGTGTACTGCCGTCGAGACGTAAATACCGTGTGTCCAGGCTGTTCATTACCAATTCCAAAATGTCTAGGACCATGGTGAATTGTGAGAAGATTAGGGTTCGGGAGCCTTCTGATCGGAAGCGGGTTAGGAGTTCGACCATCTTTTGAACTTTGCCGGAGTCCAACCATTCTTCGTTTTGGAGGGCGAATTGACGGAGTGGAGGACTTTTGATGCAGAGTTGATGCGTTTCGAGGTCGGAATAGGCAACTAGCTCTTCGAATATCAGGTCGGGGTTGGATTCGGCCCACATGGGATCTTTAAGGCAAGTCTTTGCAATCTTCTTCAAGAGAGCTGGCTTGTCGTAAATGCGGTGGAAGAGTAATTCGTGGATTGCAGCTTGTCGTAACTTCATCAACACATTTGCATTCTCATTCGACATCTTCCCGTCGGCTCTCTCGGCCGCAATTCTTCTCGCATGTTCTAGCCATGATGCGTAGATTTCGTTTTGACCAGGGGACATCTCGCAGTATTCGACACGTCGAATCTTGATTGGGATATCCTTCAAGACTTGATGCTTCTTTCTTCGAAGGATGAATGGTGTAAGCATAGATCTAGCTCTAGCAATTCGTTGTTTCGACAACAACGCATCGTGACTTTCTTCTCCAGTCTTTGCCTTTTGGGAGAAGATAGACTGTAATTCCTCCTTCTTGTCTTTGAAGACAGACGGCAGGATAAATCCAAGTAGAGACATGAGTTCTTGAAGATTGTTCTGTAGAGGCGTTCCTGTCAATAGCAGTCGGAACTTGCTCTTGAATCTGTTCAGCTTTTCGTAAACTTGTGAAGTGGCGTTTCTCAAGAAGTGAGCCTCATCATAGATGCAACAAGTGAATCCAAATGTACGCAGCCAGTGAGAATCGTCCTTGGCTTTGGCTGTATGCTGTGTAGTGACGACAACATTGATGGAATCTCTTCCCTGCTCAATTCTATCACGAATCTCGAAACGTTCCTTCTCTGTGCCGTAAAGTGGTTCGACCACCAAAGCAGGACAGAATTTGCGGAATTCTTTGAGCCAATTCTCAAGCGTGGAGGCTGGTACCACGACCAAATGGGGACCTGTCTCTCCTGTCTCGAGCAGATGTGCTAGGAATGCAATGACCTGGCATGTCTTCCCAAGACCCATGTCATCAGCCAAAATGCAACTGAGATTGTGTCGATACAACAGTGACAACCAATTGACACCAACCACTTGATAATCCTTCATTTTGAAGTCGGTGTTCATGAGCTCAGGTTGAGGAATGAATCTGGGCTTGCGACCACGGTTTTCGTCATAATCGCTTTGCGGTGTACCAATGCCTGAGTCGTGTTGAGATTCACCAAAGTTGACAAGCTCAACTTCTCCATTCTTGGCACCAAATACATCAATGCCCCATTCCTTCATATCCTTTGCGAGAGGTCGGCCCAGGGCTTCACATTTGGCTACGATATCATCAACAGCCTCATAGCCAGTAAACATAGCATCACACGTGTCCACAATCTTCTCCCCAATCGGCTTTGGCTTCGTTCGAGACTTTGTCGACTTGACTATCTTTGGTGGTATCGAACGTATGGCATCCAGAGACTTGAAAGATCTCTTTGATACTATGTATTCCGCTGTATCTTTATCGATTGAGGCAGTGTCGATAAGATCGGCAACAGTACAAGTGTTGAAGAATTTCAACAACCTGGAATCGAAATCACCACGGTCGGATTCTGCATCTGAAGCGACATCAGACTCTTCACCAGAATCTTCTCTCCGCTGAATCGTCGCAGGCTCGGGTGACGGAGTTCGTTTACGACCACGCACAAGCCGCTTGAACTGTTTCTGCGGTTGCGCTGGGGGAGACGACGGGATTGTCACCGGCTTTGGTACTGGTTTGGCGACAGTTTGAGTAGAGCTCCATTTGTCTTGAATACTTGGCCCCTTCTTCGTACCCCACTTATCCTGAATAGATGGACGTTGTGCGAAAGAGGGTTTTGTCTTTTGAGCCACAGGAGTTGGCATCAGTTCGTCGTCAGAGCCTGTCAGATCCACTGCTTGATTTCGATTTGGAGTGGCTGGCTTTTCGGTCGCTTCCTCTTGACTCGCTAGGTAGTCCATGGCGTCGTCCGCATTCATATTTTTCAACTTCAAGGCCTTGTAAATCTCGGACACCGGCTTTGTTGGCAGGATCTGTTTGATGTGCTTAACTCTCTCCCTCACCAGCCAATCTTGAATGTCAGAGACTCGTTGTGGCACGTCATCATCATCGTTGATAACGACCGGTTGAGCTCTTGATGGACCCATTTGACGAGGTTTTCTGCTGGCTGAGCCATATGCATTTGCCATGATGTCGCCGCCAGGTTTCCTGCCTGTGACCAGCGTGGAAGTTGACGCTCCACCATCTCTGTTCCTGCTGTCGAAGGCGGAACCTGTGAAGCTTGCAGCAGGTCCAGATGCCCGAGCCACACCTGGTTTGTAGGCCGACGTACTCAGGATCTCCTTGAACCTCGAATTCCCTTCTTTTACTGGTGATTCCTCCACCTTCTCCTCCGACCGACCGAACTTAGTAGGTCTGATATCGTTCGCTCGTCGGGCATGCTCATCATCAGATGATCCTCCACGATATCTTGGACCGTCATCCTCGTCATCATCGTCGCTTAGGCTTATGGGTACTTGTGGCCTGGGAGCAGGTTTGGTCCCGAATGGCCTCTTGAAGGCGGTTCCAGCTGGAGCCATAGCGCTGGCAAGCAACCCAGTAGGCCTAGCCTTCGCTGGCTGTGGGGCGGGCGATGAGGCAGGGACTTGAACACCGTCGCTACGCTGATGCTCTGGTGACTGAAAGGGCGATCGGTTGATCAGTTGTGTTTGCTGAGTAGTGAATTGCGAGGGTTGCTCGATCTGACCGGGTCTGGGGAGGGGTACTGTCTCGACCGTCTCGTTATTGTCATAGGCCTCTACATCGAAAGGAGTGTCTATGTCTGGAGATGACAGATGTGTAAATTTGCGCCTTTTGGCGGGAGTATCGAATGCGTCCATGGTTGGGAAGGGCGCGAGGAAGTCGCGGCGAAAGTGAGTAAGAGTCGTCAATGATAGACCATCGCTTGGTTGGTCGCGCGTCAACAAGGAGGAACGACAGATCCAAGTACTTTTTTCAAGAAATATCTCCAATGTAGAGTCCAATATACCCACTAGGTGTTTCCAAAATTGTAGTGACTGTTTGAAACAGAAGATGCGCTATCCCGAGATATGGGTGCGTGATACTTCCTCCAAGATGATGGTAGATCCAGGACCGAGATGCTGGGGCTCTTCCGAAAATTAAAGATGATATCGAGATCTCTTTGTTAGCGCGCCTCTCTCCACGCGGTGAAATGCGCGTCATTAAAGTATTGTACAACTGATAACTGCAATTGAATCTTCGGAGAGCGCAGACAAGTATTCCTCCTTCACTGTACGAAACCTCGAAACCACACATTCACAACCATGGCGACTCAACGAAGAGTCCCGTCGAAAGACGAGTCTGAGAACGAGGCAGCCCCTGCTATACATTCCGACGTTGCACCCGCTGTACCAGCGTATGTCAATCCTGTCGCCTGACACACTCGATCACGAGGATTAACATGGCTTAGGGACGTCATCTACAAACTTCTTGGCTTCACATTTGCTATGATTGTTGTACCAATCGGTTCATATTTTGCGACTGTAAACACAGTCTTCAACGGTATGTTGCGCTCCTACCAGAACTTCCATTGGGGAAAGATTCATGCTGGGAAGACCAGTCATGTCAAGCGCAAATGAGCTAATTGTGATGTGTTGTTTATTTAGGCAAAGCGACATATGCGGGCGGTCTGGCTGCCTTCATGGCAAACGTTGTCGTGGTAGCATATGTGATAGTGGCTATGAAAGAAGATCAGAGCGATAGGTTGGAGGCTGAAAAAGAAGCAAAAAAGTCACGATGATACCACATCTTTCTGCGCGGCTATTTGGGCGTTGGGCGTTGCAATCAAGTAGGGCTCGGTCAACTATTCCACAAGTGAGGTGTCGTTTCATGTGCTGTTTATGTCCTGCGACTCGGCTGCAAGTGATACATAGGAAGGGCAACTGGCAGAAAGAAGACTCGAGGATGATGATGCGCATCAATCGTGTTGACTCGATTGCTATTTAAATTATTGGCATCAATCTCGCTCGTTTTGAGCCGGGACACTATGTGCATGGTTGGCCCAAATTTACTTCAGAAGCTCTAAGATCATCCTTTCCTGAATTCCGAAGCGACAATTTCAACGCCGTACTCGAATGCAGCATTGCTGCTTACCGAAACGCCAATCCCGTCGTTGATCATCAATACCACCCAGTCCAGCCTTCAATCAGCCGGTAGGAATGCTTTGCACACGAGTATCCTGTCGAAGAAGTCGTATCTGTCGCCAGACCAAGTCTGCTCAGCCCTTGGAGAAACGTCTCTTGAGCCACGACTTCTTCTTCTTACCACCATCTTGGAAAGACATGTCGCCGCCAGTGTCGATACCTGTGTTGAGCTTCATCGGTGCGGGTGCCGGTTGCTGCGCTTGTGGTGGAGCAGCACGGTTCTGACCCATTGGCTTTGGGTAACCCATGCCATTCTGCATACCCATCTGGCCAAGCTGATCGTTCGAGTTGTTGTAGGAACTAGGGTTGGTCGAGTAAGATTGCCCACTCTGGTCAGTCTCAGGACTGGCTGTCACCGTATCACGTGAGTTGTGATATTGATGATAAGGTGGTTGAATTGGTTGAACAGGCCCTCCCTGCATCATTGGCTCGGAAAGACCTCTGTTCATTCTTGGAGCATAGCGACCACCGCCATAGCCATTTTGTCCTTGACCATCGTACTGATCCGGCTGGTTGTGGTAGTCCTCATTCTCTTGGCCCTGGCCACGATAGTACCCGCCAACCATAGATTGTCGGTTATTCTGGTTATTCAAACCACCACCAAAGAATGACGACCGACGACTTTGCGCACGGCTGAACATATCTCCTCTTGATTCTGCTACAAGTCAGTTACTGCCACAGTACAAGATTCGGGGGTGCTTCTTACGAGGTCTGCTCTGATCATAGTTACTTGCCCGCTTCTCACGGTAGGTACGATCGACGTCTTCCTCGAATGCGCGGATAGTCGCAAGTGGGGACTCCCATCTGGATCGTGTTGGGTTGGAAGCATCTGGCTCATCTATATCAAAGTCAGCTTTCGCGTTGTTTCCCCAGAGCAAGTGCACTTACGAATCGGAACACCGGAACGATCGCTGTAGCTCAATCTACGAAGATTGTCCAAGGTTGGCTTCTCCAAGGCTTGGGCAGCTATAATATAATCAGCAACTTGCGCGTGGGTGAGCGAATGATGTACCAACCTGGCTGGGCTTCATTGATGGCTTGGGAAGGGTCGGTCTTGCCATGGAGTCTGGCCTTGTCCTTGGATGACTCGGTGAGATCGAGCTTGTTGGAGCTGTTGGATCTCCAGGACTTGTGCGTCTTCACTGTCTCCGAAGAGAGCACGCTGTGGGAGCGCGGACGGTTGTCGGTGGCTTGCAGTTGCGACATCTTGAACTTGCAGGCTCAAATGTTGCGATTGGAAGAATGTGAGAGGAGTCTCAAAGTGAACGAGACTGTTGTGAAGTTTTAGGATCGTTTCGCGGGTCTAGGAACTCTGCGTGGGAGGATGTGTGGCTGTGATCGACCGGACGATCTGCGATAAACGAAGAGCGTGTGTGACCACCCAAATATCGGCGCCGTCTGCACGTTGTCGATTGTCAGGGGAGTAAGTCCGCAATTTTACTTATCGTTGCGATATGGTGAATGTGTGCTCTCAATGATTATCTCAGCACAAGGACGTAGGCTGGGAGGTGTTGAGGCTGTGCAAATACGAGGATGTATATAGAACGACGGTCAGGTTGCGAACAAACGAGCGACAATCAGGTGATTTAGGAATTCTCTCCTGCAATGAGACAGTATCAACAATATCTACAAGTATGGAAGAAAGGTTCCTTTTCTGAGAAGAAAGTTTAGGGAGGATGAAAGCAGATATTGGCGGCAGTGTCGGGCGGACGGTTGAGACAAAAGACCAGTAGTGACAGTGGCAGTGAGTGGTACGTATGCAATGGATATCGAGGTCGAGATAATCGGGTGGGGGGGTTCATCATCCTTCGGTGACCTCTCATGGGCTCATACTTCCTTCTAAGCCCCAACGAAGGTGGGCAGACCCAAGCAAGGGAAGGAAAGGGTCTGCTTCTGTTTCGACTGGCACCGGCACCGTCAGCGATCCGTCTCCGGTCTCCATACCCAAGTAAGAAGACATGTCCATCCATTTCAGAGATGGCAAACGGACACCACAAGACATTTTTCCTTTGTCCGATAGGCCAACGGCACGATGTGGAAAGAGTAAGTTTTTGCTATCTGTTTAGCGTTTTTACTCGCGCATATGAACAAGAAGAAATTCCGATCTCTCGTCTACATTTATATGGGATCGTAAAAGTGGATTGATTTTCATAGTATAGTCTCAAGATGATAGGTAAAGCCTTGGTATAGATGGCACGGGTCGTTCATGAATAGAGGACACCAGGTAGGGATAATTTGCCGAGTCAGCATCATTGCAGCTGAACAGCTATACTGTAGCGTTCTCTTGCCCGCCTGGTCGCGGGATGATGCGGTTGCAGGCTTCAAGGATACCAGGGAAGCGATAAGGTCAAAGTGCTTGCAGCAATGGAGTCCACCCCTGGAACACAAGCACTGCCAGGGCCTGTCACTCCACCCCCATCTCCTCCATTTAGGCGTAGATCTTCAGTGCTGCTAGGGAAAGGCCGCCAATCCCTACGTGGCCTGTAAAGAAGCCCAGACCGATGTTGCAACCCCTGAAACCACGAACAGCAGTGGATCCTTCGGGCCCTGAATTACCCATTGCTCATGGCTTGTTCAGGCACTCAGGCTTGAAACACGACGCGAGCAGAAAGAAGTGTGCGGTGGCTGGAGAAGTCTGCCGATCCATCGATATTGGCCATTGACGCACAATAAGGAAATCAGTGGATCTCCTGGATCTCTCCGTTCCCATGTTTGCGTGGACAAACGGGTACCCATGATTATTTTTGGTTGGAATGCTCAGGCCATGACAGGTCGATTCTTTTAGTGGTAGGGCCCTTGTCGCTGTTCGCTCAGACTATCCGTGGCTGACTTTGACGCCGTCTGACGCACTGAGACAACATCACGCATTCAAGGTGGCTGGGAACCATACTGTAACATATGAAAATGCAACAATGCTCACCTAAGTTGTCTTTGCACTTTGTTCAAGTGCGGCACACACTCTCAAAAAGGCAGCTGTAATGCACTAAATCATTGAAATTGCGGTAAGCCCTTCGTGTCTTTGTCTCCTAGTGGATCGATAGTCTCAAGCGTCAAAAATTCAAGCAGAAAACGTGTGTTTGTCTGCGCACGAGTGGTGAGATGGCTTGAGAATGTGTGGAAGGTTTAAGCAAACCAAAGGCTAAAGCGGCAAAGACTTCCCTCACAATTAATGGCGGCGTCCGGAGAAGCAGTGTTGCCGTCTCCACCGTTCCCAATTGACCTCCAGCCTTGAAACATCACGACCAATACACTGGCATTTTCGAGGGGTAAGGCCACATTCACGAGCGCCGGGCCGACCATGGTCTGTGGATATCAAGACGTTGTAGGTCGATTCAATATTGTCATATCACGTTGCCATGCGAAATGTAGATTATTAAGATCAATAGATTTTCGCTAGTACGCTGCATGAGGTATATAAAACATGGACAAATGATATTGGGCATCGCGACCACCTCCATGTAGGGTTAGTGCAACTTCTTCAGCCTCCTTGTAGCTTCGGCAGCAACAACAGCACAAACAGCCCCCACGAACAGACACACACTGATAGCATTTGGTGCATCCTTCTTGAGGTCGAGCCATTTATGGTGTTCTCCTTGTCCCTTGGCCGGTGCACTGTCTTCGTCCTTGTTGGGTTCCAAGACACTGAAGACAATCCACGAGACAAATGTACCCACGAATTGTGGAAGTGTAGTGTAGACGTTGAGCACCCCTAGATAGATCCCCGCAAGTTCACCCGTCGATGGTAAATCCGCGGCATCGCTACTGCCTCGAACTCGAAGGACGCCATCAGAGAAGTTCCTATCTCTCCCATGTTGAGTTTGTCCTGTCTCTTGAAGTTCGGTCCCCATCATGTCCTCATCGACATCGTTGGAATGTACTACTTGGTAGGCTGGTCCACTGCTAGGGATTAGTGCATGTGTCCCACGAGGATCAATCCCAGTGCCGGAAGCTAGCTTGTTGATCTCGATACCCATTTCCGCAAAGGGAGCCCAACAAGCGACCGCCCATGGAATACCGCTAATAGCAACAATCACTGTAGCCATGTGCACCGATTGAACGAAGGGCGCAAACGCCATCGTCACGGCAAAGATCACGTGAGCACACCCCCACGCAGTGACCAGATCGGGACGTAGGTTGACAATACGATATAACTGCTTGGCGATGGATGGTGGTGGGCGAGGTGTATATTTCTCCCGCCCATTTGTCGTTCCAGGGGTACTGTCCGGGGCAACGACAACCAGCGGAAGAACGACTGCCGAGAAGAATGAGACTATTGAGAAGATGACCAGGGATAGCGAGCCAAGGCGACCGATTGTTCCGAGGGCATCCGAGGACGTGGGAGAGCTGGAGGCTTGTTTGGGAGCCTCATATCGAAAATAGGTTTCTCCAACCCACGTGGAAGAATAGAAGAGGAACGGGAACCAGCCGATCCAGCTCCAGAATTGTACCCAGCAGATAGCTTGAATTCGAACCGGAAGGTGAATGGTCCGGTGGAACAGTGTCTGTAGAACTTTCACGGGCGATGTTTCTCGCTCTGAAGCACTATTGCATCTGTTAGCTTGGACTAAGGTCGCTCGATACTAATGATACTACTTACGCTGGCTCTAGCAGAACACGCTCTGACACCGCCCAACATGTCACACCGACGGCAAAGAGGAGTCCCAAAGCAGCAATCACACACATCTTCTTGAATTGTGTATCTCCCAAGAATGTACCGAAGACCGCGACCATGTCAATACTTCCGATGAAGTATCCCACCAGGTGACCGACAGTAGATAGCCTTGTCGCCCATGCCGAGCCATCTTGCTGTTGGGAAATTGGCAGTGTGTCCACGATCAAACTGCGACAAGACGCCTGGACGGCATTAATCGAGAAATCAATCGCATAAATTGCCAGGATTGCCAGTCCAATTGTAAGATGTTTCTTGCTGCTCTCATCGTGTATGAACAGAGACACGATCTCAGTTGTCCATCCCAAC
>Ga0181466_1000871_pt1 | contig 10899 bp, 8 predicted proteins | sample InSIn4gowninarea_FD_119078 | JGI IMG/M metagenome (GOLD analysis project Ga0181466, IMG submission 119078) | Clean room microbial communities from NASA Spacecraft Assembly Facility at Jet Propulsion Laboratory, Pasadena, California, USA -... ... | reverse complement strand
CACAACGCGAAGACGGTAGTGTAGATACATTGAAAGCTGTAAAAATTGCTGAGTCATTTGAAGTTTCCAAGCAATTCTGGAGTTTTCTGATTGAACAAAAATTAATCGATGTACCTGCAAGTTTTATAAGGCGAATTCCACATATGAGTTTTGTTTGGGGCGATGAAAATGTAGAGTTTTTACGTAAGCGCTACGAAGCCTTGCATAGTTGCCATCTTTTCAAAGAAATGGAATACTCAGAGGATTTTAACCAACTGCAACAATGGATTCCACTTATAATGGATGGAAGAGATCCTGATGTAAAAGTAGCTGCTACAAGAATGGAGATCGGCACAGATGTAAATTTCGGCTCACTAACCCGTTGCCTTTTTACCATGCTTACAAAAACAAAAGGTGTTTCCATTCACTATCATCACGAGGTACGTACCTTGAGAAAAGACCGCAAAGGAAGATGGCATGTGCGGGTAAAGGATCTGTCAACAGGCAAAAAAAGGATTATAATAGCAAAGTTTGTCTTTATTGGTGCAGGTGGCGGTGCATTGCCATTGCTTCTTAAATCAGGCATTCCCGAAGGTAAAGGCTTTGGCGGTTTCCCCGTTAGCGGTCAATGGTTAAGGTGCACCAATCCTTCCGTGATCGAGCGGCATAATGCAAAAGTATATGGTACCGCTGCCGTTGGTTCGCCACCTATGTCGGTTCCGCACTTAGACACCCGGATGATTAAAGAAAAGAAGGAACTCCTCTTCGGGCCGTACGCAGGCTTTACAACCAAGTTCCTGAAACAAGGCTCATTTTTCGACCTTATAAAGTCCATCAGGCTTACGAACTTATGGCCGATGCTTGCAGCCGGCTTTCACAATATTCCATTAACCAAATATCTTATAGACCAGGTACGCCTTACACCTGAAGCAAGGCTTGAACTGCTGAGAGAGTATGTACCAACGGCAAAATTGGAAGATTGGGAACTCCAGGTTGCCGGTCAACGGGTGCAGGTTATTAAGAAAGATGAGGATGAAGGCGGAATTCTTGAATTTGGTACTGAAGTAGTAAGTGCAGCGGATGGTTCATTGGCGTCTTTGCTGGGTGCATCACCTGGTGCTTCTACCGCCGTCTCCATCATGATAAACCTGTTAAAAAGATGCTTTAAAAAGGATTTTAATTCGCCTAATTGGCAGGAAAAGTTGAAAAATATGATTCCTTCTTTTGGCAGGTCGCTGGGCGAAGAGGCCGCACTGCTTAAACAGGTGAGAGATCATTCCGGTAAGGTATTGGGTTTATCACAAGAGTGATGTTCAGGAGAGTCGCCGAACATTCTTCATTCCAATTTTAGCGAATTGCATATTTAAAATATGAAAGAGGATTCATTTAAAGAACTTTTGCAAATTATATGTTAGTATTTCTAAACGTTTGTATTTATTATTCATACATTTGCAGCCGATAAAAAATTAAGTAAATTCATTGGTGTCTATCTAAAAAAATTGAGATGTCGTATTTAACAACTGAAAAAAAAGCAAGCATCTTCTCTGAATTTGGTGGTCTTGCTGCTAACACAGGTTCTATAGAAGGGCAGATTGCTTTGCTGACCGAGCGTATTAGTCAAATATCAAAGCATCTACAATCAAATAAAAAAGATTTTTCTACCCATCGCGGCTTAATGCAACTCGTTGGTAAACGTAAACGTTTACTTACCTACCTTCAAAAACATAACCTGCAGGGGTATCGTTCATTGATCGAAAAACTGGGTTTAAGAAAGTAACTATTTCTATATAATTGCGCTATTCCCAACTGTCTATTGTCAGTTGGGAATAGTTATTTGTACTGATGCCTGTATAAGGTATCTGAATTTTTAACTAAACTGCAGGTACGTTTTGTCACCCTCTTGTACTTTGCATTTCTCCAAAAAGGTGAATTTAAAATATCGTATTGTATGTTGTCCCAACCAATTAGTGTAAGTTTTGATCTTGGCGGTGGCCGCCAGGTGTTTATAGAATCGGGTAAGTTAGCCCGTCAGGCCGACGGAGCAGTTACCATTCGACAGGGCAATTGTATTCTCCTGGCTACGGTTGTAGCAAATACAGAGCCGAAAGAAGGCCAGGATTTCTTTCCTTTATCGGTAGATTACCAGGAAAAGTTCGCATCAGCGGGCCGCATTCCCGGCTCGTTCTTTAAGAGAGAAGCCCGCCTGAATGACTATGAAATATTAACAAGCCGTCTTATCGACAGAGCGCTTCGACCATTATTTCCGGAAGACTATTTCTGTGATGTTCAGGTACTTATATCACTTATTTCCAGCGATGCTGAAGTTCTGCCCGACTCTTTAGCAGGCTTAGCTGCATCTGCAGCCCTGGCTGTTTCTGATATCCCTATCAAGGAAATGCTGAGCGAAGTAAGGGTAGCCCGTGTAAACGGAGAGATGGTAATTAATCCAACCCGTTCTCAGTTGGCGGAAGCCGACTGTGAATTTATGGTAGCAGCTACGGAGAAAAACCTGATGATGGTGGAAGGTGAAGCAAAAGAGTGTTCAGAAGAAGATTTGGTTAGCGCCTTGGAAATTGCTCATGAGGCTATCCGCATTCAAATACAGGCTCAGCAGGAACTTAGAAATAAGGCAGGCGTAACCGGCAAAAGAGAATATACTAAGCCTGCAGGCAATGAAGAGCTGAAGCAGAAAGTTGCGGAATTTGCTAAAGACAAACTTTACCAGGTTGCAAAAAGTGGTGTTTCAAAGCATGAACGCAGCGATGCATTTAGCGTTATCAAAAGCGGGTTAATGGAAAGTTTAGGCGCTGAAGTTTCAGACTCTGATAAAAGTCTTGCAAAAAAATACTACGCTGATTTACAGTGGGAAGTAGTTCGGAATATGATGTTGGAAGACCGCATTCGTTTGGACGGACGTGGCTTAGCTGACGTAAGACCATTGCAAATGGAAGTGGATCCACTACCTACTCCACATGGATCTGCTTTGTTTACACGTGGTGAAACTCAATCACTTACAACGGTAACTTTCGGTACTCCGTTAGATGAACTGCTTATTGAAAGCGCTGCAAAATCTGATTATTCAAAATTTATTCTGCATTATAATTTCCCTCCTTTTTCAACAGGTGAAGTTAAAATGATGCGTGGTGTTGGACGAAGAGAAGTTGGTCATGGCAACCTGGCCATGCGTAGCTTGAAACAGATGATGCCAGGTAAAGACTACGCTTATACGGTACGTATAGTTAGTGATATTCTTGAAAGTAACGGATCCTCTTCAATGGCAACGGTTTGTGCAGGATCACTGGCGCTGATGGATGCAGGCGTTCCTATTCCAAAGCATGTAAGCGGTGTAGCAATGGGTTTAATCACCCGTGAAGATGGAAAGTATGCCATTCTTACCGATATTTTGGGTGATGAGGACCATTTAGGAGATATGGATTTTAAGGTTACAGGTACGCGTGATGGTATTTGCGGTGTACAGATGGATATTAAGGTAGATGGTTTAAGCATGGATGTAATGAGGGCAGCTTTGGCTCAGGCCAGGGAAGGTCGCCTGCATATACTCGATGCTATGTATGAGTGCATTTATGCACCTCGTGCTGATGTTAAGCCACATGCACCACGCATGGAAAAATTGTATATTGATAAGGAGTTTATTGGTGCGATAATAGGCCCCGGAGGTAAGGTAATCCAGGAAATTCAGCGTGAAACAGGCACCACTATTAACCTGGAAGAAGTTGGAAATGTGGGTGAAGTGAGTATCTTTTCTCCGAGTAAAGACGGCCTCGATAAGGCTGTATCATGGATCAAAGGTATAGTAGCTGTTCCGCAGGTAGGTGATGTTTATGAAGCTACAGTAAAAAGCATTAAGGAATTCGGCGCTTTTGTTGAATTTATGCCCGGTAAGCAAGGTTTACTGCACATAAGCGAAATAAGCTGGAAACGTCTTGAAACTATGGATAATGTACTTAAGGAAGGCGATGTTGTAAAAGTGAAACTGATCGGCTTAGATCCTAAAACCGGTAAATTCAAGCTTAGTCGTAAAATATTAATGCCTAAGCCTGATTTCCAAAATAAACCACAATAATCTAAATTCAAAGAGTAATAGATTGAAAATGACCTGGTTAACAGGTCATTTTTGTTAATATAGTAAATGATTAATAGAATGCCGGAAGATGATCGCTTCCGCAATACTGAGGAATGTTTCAATTACTTAGCCGGGCATGCGGTACAAAGCACCTGGACTTTCGTGAACATTGCTAAGTTTAAGTGGAGTGAAGCGCTGATTGGTTATTCATTAGGCGCTGTAGGATTGCTGGTAGCGATTGTTCAGGGTGTGTTGATTCGTTTCTTAAACCCTAAGATCGGCAATGAAAAAAGCGTATACATTGGTTTATCATTATACACCCTGGGCTTAGTGCTGTTTGCCTTTGCTTCGCAAACCTGGATGATGTTTGTTTTTCTTATCCCTTATTGCCTCGGCGGTATTGCAGGGCCGGCGCTTCAAAGCATAATTTCCGGAAAGATGCCCGCCAATGAACAAGGCGAACTACAGGGAGCCCTGACAAGTGTGATGAGCTTAACATCTATTGTAGGACCTGTGATAATGACACATTTATTTGCCTGGTTTACCAGGCCTGCTTCGCCGGTAAAGTTTGCAGGAGCCCCTTTTTTGCTCGGAGCCATTCTTATGCTTATCAGCGTAATCATCTCCTATATCACCTTAAAAACAAAAGCTGCGAAGTTTTAACGTCAGCGAGGTACTTTACGAAGTTTACTTGTAAAATATTAAGGGTGAGATGTTCTGTAAAGATGTATGATGAAATAGCAGATAACGCAAATAGCCAAGATGATGAGCGTGGCGATAATCAGCCATGTGTTACTGGTTAGTTTAGGTCTCAGCTTGTGATGCTGTCTTGATTTAAGCTGCTGTTTTAATTTTGTGTTAAGGTCGTTAACATGCTTTTCTAACTCTTGTTTATTTTTAAATTCCTGCAGGCCTTCAACAGCATCATTTACAAAGGGAGAGTTGGCCGTCTTCTTCTTAAAAGCATGCTTTTCCTGTTCTGACAAGTTACCATCGAGGTAGTTCATCAGTTCATCCTGGTTTAACTGTTCTTCTTCATCAGATAATATATCTCTCCAGTCAGCCATTTTTTAATTTCATTTTCTTTTCTACAATCTGTTTCAAATTTCTTTTGCCATTTTGTATAAAGCTTTTAACCTGTAACAAATTGTAACCCGTAATGCCTGCAACTTCCTGGTAGGATTTATTTTGCAGGTAAAAAAGGGTAACACATTGTTTCTGCTCGTCACTTAGCTCAGAAAGTGACTGTTCAATTGCAGTAAGAACTTTATCTTTTTTTAGCAGATCATATTTTTGTTCAGGGTCTTCTTCTAAAGGTACTATCCTATCAGTAAGCTCAAACGGCATTTTTCCGTTGCGCTCTCTTATCTTCATAAGGCAGTAGTTTTTTGCTACCATATACAGCCAGCTTTTAAAATAACCTACCTTATACTTCTGTAATTCGGTTAGCGCCTTTAAAAATATCTGCTGTACGGCATCTTTTGCTTCCTCCTCATTTTTTAAATATTTCATACAAACGCCCAAAAGAAGCATGGTATAGCGTTGAAAGAGTATGCCCAACCACCGGTTATTTCCATCTTCATAAAACTTTTGGAGCAGTTCATTATCTTCGATATGATCAAATGCATCGTTAGCCACGCTTCAAGTTAAATGTTTTTGATTAGGATGCAATGATTTCGATAATCCATAATTCCGTTCACATTTTTATATGAATTTATCTATTTGCATAGTTCCGGTGTGCCCGATGCGGGCCGAACCTTCACACCGGAGCGAACAGGTAAGCCAGTTGCTATTTGGCGAGTTATGCGAAGTAACAGAGGTAGCAAAAGAATTTTCGAAAGTAAGATGCCGGTACGATGGTTATGAAGGCTGGTGCCAGAGTATTCAGTTAGATAAAATAGCCCAACCGGAAGAAGGTTTTAGCAATGAAATACTTACAAAAGACGGTACTTCAGAAATCAGTCTGAACGGCGCGCCTATGGTCATACCAATGGGCAGTTCTCTTGCAGCATTTCAAAACAGAACTGAGTTTCAAAAACATACGCTCAGCTTCAGGGGAAAAAGCCTAAACCCGCAGCAAAGCAGGTTTAACGAAGGCACGATTACATCAGTGGCACGTAAATATTTGAATACGGCTTATTTATGGGGAGGAAGATCGCCTTTTGGTGTTGATTGCAGTGGTTTTACTCAAATGGTTTTTAAGTTTTTAAATGTATTTCTATATAGGGATGCTTACCAACAAGCAACACAAGGTGATACAGTGGGCTTTTTACAGGAAGCACGTTGTGGCGACGTAGCTTTTTTTGATAATGATGAAGGAAAAATAATACACACCGGCATCTTGTTAAACAACAGCAGCATTATTCATGCTTCGGGTAAGGTACGGATTGACAGTATAGACTATACCGGTATATTGAATGCTGAAACGCAACGGCATACACATAAATTACGCATCATTAAGCGATATGCCCGCTTGGAGTGAAGATTAAAAGCTGTAATGTTATCTAACAAAAGCCCCGCCAATTTGATTGACGGGGCTTCAGCAGAATTTTTATAACGGTTATCTTAAAAATAACAGTTCACGGTATTTCGGTAAGGTCCATTGGTCATCAGCTACAAGCATTTCAAGCTTATCAACATTGTACCTGATTATATCGAAATACTTTTCTTTTACATCAACATTGTAAGCTATTGCTTTTTCCCGGGTATCAGTCATGTTGTTGCACACCTTGCGGGCTTCAATCATTTCATCTACATTCTCGTTAATAACACGGATGTGTTCTGAAATTCTATCGAGTATGCCTTTCTGTACAGAATAACCTGATTCGGCTACTCCCACTTCTTTCAGACCGCAAATATTATCTATAAGCTGATTCTGGTAGCGGATAGCAGCGGGCAAAATATGATTTGTGGCCAGGTCACCCATTATACGAGCTTCTATCTGAACTTTCTTAATGTATTTTTCAAGCTCTATCTCATGCCTTGCTTCCAGTTCTGAATGTGTATATACGCCGTTATGTTCAAAAAGTGCTTTAGCTTTATCTGTAACCATAGCATCTAAAGCAAGCGGAGTTGTTTTTACATTAGGCAATCCGCGTTTTTCTGCTTCCTGCTGCCAGTTTTCACTATAACCGTCGCCTTCGAAAAGAACTGTTTTGCTATCCACAATAAACTTCTGGATAACGTGCATTATGGCTATTTCTTTCTTATCACCTTTCTCAATCAAACCGTCAACTTCTTTTTTGAAGTTTTTTAATGTTTCAGCCATAATGGTGTTTAGTGCTGTCATTGCATTGGCACAGTTTGCAGCAGAACCTACGGCACGAAACTCAAACTTATTTCCTGTAAAAGCAAAAGGTGAAGTACGGTTACGGTCGGTGTTATCCAGTAATAATTCAGGGATGCTGCGGTGCAGATCAAGCTTTAAAATGGCTTCATCCTGCTCATCAAACTTATCTCCTACCCTTCCTTCTATTTCACCCAAAACCTTACTAAGATATTGTCCAACGAATACCGATATAATAGCAGGAGGAGCTTCGTTTGCACCAAGACGGAAATCGTTACCGGCGCTTGCTATGGATGCCCTTAACAGGTCAGAATAATCGAACACTGCTTTAATGGCATTTACAAAGAAGGTAAGAAACATTAAGTTGGTCTTGGGCGTTTTACCCGGAGATAACAGGTTAACTCCTGTATCAGTTGCCAAACTCCAGTTATTGTGCTTACCACTACCGTTTATGCCGGCAAAAGGCTTTTCGTGCAGTAATACCTTTAATTTATGACGCTTAGCTACACGGGTCATAATATCCATCAACAGGGTATTATGATCTACAGCCAGGTTAACTTCTTCAAATATTGGAGCGCACTCAAATTGTGAAGGAGCAACTTCGTTGTGCCTTGTACGTAAAGGAATACCGAGTTTATAACTCTCGGCTTCGTAATCACGCATGAATGCATACACTCTTTCAGGAATAGAACCGAAATAATGGTCTTCAAGCTGCTGGCCTTTAGCCGGAGAAGCGCCGTAAACCGTTCTGTCGCACAAAACCAGGTCAGGACGTGCATTTGCAAGACTCTCATCTATTACAAAATACTCCTGCTCCCATCCTAATGTGGCAGTTACCTTGGTTACATTTTTGTCGAAATAGTTACAAACTTCTACCGCTGCCCTATCTAATGCAGCCACCGCTTTTAATAAAGGAGCTTTATAGTCCAGGCTTTCTCCTGTATATGAAACAAAGATGGTGGGGATACAAAGTGTTCTTCCATGCCCGATCTCCATTATAAAGGCGGGAGATGAAGGATCCCATGCAGTGTAGCCACGTGCTTCAAAAGTTGCACGAAGTCCGCCGCTGGGGAAAGAAGAAGCATCAGGCTCCTGTTGAATTAATGCAGCGCCATCAAATTCTTCGATTGAAGTTCCGTCGCTTTTAATTGTGAAAAAACTATCGTGTTTTTCAGCAGTGGTTCCGGTTAATGGCTGAAACCAGTGTGTGAAGTGTGTTACGCCTTTACTTTCTGCCCAGGCACGAAGCCCGTTTGCAATCTGGTTTGCTACTAAACGGTCAATCTTTTTTCCACCTCTTATACTTGTTACAAGACTTTTGTATGCCTCATCGCTTAAGTATTCACGTGCGGTTTTAAGGGTAAAAACGTTTTCTCCAAAAATAGCCGTAATCTTTGTACTTGCAGGTACATCTACTTCACTCGAAGAAGTATTCAATGCATTCAGTGCCTGAAATCTTAGCGACATAAAATTTGTTTTTTAATTTCGATGGCAAAAGAAGGCAAAAAATTTCAATTTATTGTGTTTTCATTCGAAATACCACAAAATTTTTGTTTTTTATCGCCAATTCACAAATGAAGATGTGCGAAATAGCATTTTTTACAACATGTTATATTTTTATTTAATGCGAATATCGAACTATTGATTTGATGTTTTTTAAACGGGAGAAATCTGTCATGCACGACAACGGAGCAATGAGAAATGGAAAAAGAATACTGCGATAACGAACAATTGCTCCAACAAAAGTGATGGTGTAACCTGTAATAAGCAGCACGGAAACACTAAAGAATAAACAAAACAAAACAGGTGAAGTTATTTTGGGTTTAGGAGAAATTACAAAGAGAAGCGCAACAAAAATAAAAAGAAGTATTTCAAGAGCTGCAGGCAAATAAGCGAAATTCGCTATCTGGGTTATATGAGGTTGTAGAAATGCTGCATCGAAAGCATCAGGGAAAAAAGTAATAAAACTCCAGACTTCCGGCTGTAAGGGCCGTAGATGAATTGATGAACCGCCCTGCAATCCTAAAAACTCACTTTGTTTTTCAACGATGTATTGCGGAAAATCTAACGGAGGAAAGACATACCTGGCGCTGAAGAATAAAAAAATGCACGACAGGTAAACGCCTGAAAAGATCAAAAGTTTGTGTTTCGGATATTTCCCTGACAATCCCCAGCAAAATAGTGCCGGAAGTAGCATTAGTGTGATATAATTTCTTAATGCAAAAATCAAAACCAGGCATAAGATTATTACAACAGTGTGCCTCACTTGTTTTTTGTGATTGTTACCCACAAGCTTATAAAAATGATAGAACACCAATCCTATGGCCGACAGAATAAGTCCGTCTTTATGAATACCGCTGCACCAAAAAAACGTAGAGGGTAACAGGAAAACGGCAGCTACAAGTAACCATTTTTTGCCGGGAAATATCTCGTTGAACACTTTAAAAATACCAACAAGGCCAAACAGGAAAAGAAAATTGAAAAAAATGATGTCGGCGTAATAGCTGTTGTCTGTAAGTACGTTCATGCAGGCAAGCAGCTTAACAGGTATGTTGCTTTTAAGATCGTTCCAGTAAGAATTTTCGCCTGCAAATAAACTTCCCCTTTTTTGATAACCATGTACAAACAAATCCTTGGTAAAAGCAACGGGATCGCTCAAAAGCCAATCTTTCTCCCGAAGGCTCAGCTTGTAAAAACGCCAGGTATCGGCCCCTGCTGCATACTTTGGCAATTTGTAAAACCATGCATAAGCAAAGCCTGCAAGTATTTTAACTGCGAAAAGCAGTAGCAGTACGTAACTACGAATGCCTGAATTTTTAAAGAACGGAACAGAAATGACTGCATAACCAAACATCAGCAGATAAAATATAAAAATTGCGGCTTCCAACGAGAGTTTTTAAGCAGATGAAATTAATGAATTTACTTTGGCGGCGAAGTTAACAATCGCATTTGGTAACCTATACCTACCAATTAATTGCGAACTTCCATCTTCTATATCAATCCAACTGTCAATCAGCATAATTAATGAGCATATATGTAAATTATAACGGACAATTGCTTAAGGAGGATGAAGTATGTATTTCACCCAGCAACCGTTCATTCAGGTTTGGCGACGGATGTTTTGAAACGATGCGACTGGTGAACGGTCAGATCCCTTTAGGCAGTCTTCACTTCGACCGGTTGTTTTCTTCGTTAAGGCTTTTAAAGTTTGAGTTGCCTGCTTCTTACACCCGTGAGGCAGTATCAACACAAATTATTGAACTGGCTGAAAAGAACGGTCACGGTTTATCGGCACGTATACGACTTACATTATCCAGGGGAGACGGGGGATTGTATGATGTTGAAAACCTTACTGCAAATTACGTTATCCAAAGCTTTAGCCTGAACCCCGGCAGCACACTTAATGAAAATGGTCTGTTGATAGATTTTTATAAAGATGCGATTAAATGCTGCGATGGTTTTTCACACATTAAAAGCAATAACTTTTTGCCTTATGTGATGGCTGCAATCTCGGCGAAAGAAAATGGGCTGGATGACAGTCTACTGCTGA
>Ga0181466_1000870_pt1 | contig 10904 bp, 10 predicted proteins | sample InSIn4gowninarea_FD_119078 | JGI IMG/M metagenome (GOLD analysis project Ga0181466, IMG submission 119078) | Clean room microbial communities from NASA Spacecraft Assembly Facility at Jet Propulsion Laboratory, Pasadena, California, USA -... ... | reverse complement strand
GGGGGTCTGATCTTTCCTTATGGTGGCGTTCGACCAGCTATATCGAAAATTATGGAAGCTATGGATGGTGGGGCGAAGTACTACTATCAATCCGACATCAGGTCATTCTTTACTCGTATTCCTACTGCGCAGGTAGTAAGCTTCGTGCGTAGAGAAACTGGAGACGACGCTCTAGCTAGATTGTTCTCCGACGCTCTTGCAATCCACCTTGGAAACCCAGAAGAACTGAAGGGATACGCTGACCTTTTTCCTAAAGGCGGAATAGGTGTTGCGCAAGGATCTTCGTTATCAGCCTTCGCTGGAAACGTTCTACTTCATGATATGGATCATGAGTTGAATACTATGGGCGTCAGGGCAGTCCGATATGTCGACGATATTTTGATTGTTGCGGCGAGAGAGGCTGATTTAGAAGCCGCTGTTCAGCACGCTGAGCATAGGCTAACTACCCTTGGATTTGGTCTCTACGCCCCCGCGGACGGATCTGATAAAGCCGCGCAAGGTAAATGTAGCGAAGCTATAAACTTTCTGGGGTGCACCATCCAGCCGAAACGATGCGTGCCAAGCGCTGCTTCAGTTAAGAAAATAAAGGAAGGAGTTACGGAAGCATTATTAGCATCAAGGTCGGCGATTAGAGCGACGGTCCGTAAAGGATCAAAGTTGAACCCGAAAATGTCTCAGAGCGCTACAATCGACTCATTAGGTAAGAAGCTTTACGGCTGGCAGAAGTCATTCTCTTTCTGCACTCATATCCAACCTTTTCAGCAAATTGACGATCATGTCGCTAAACAAGTGGGCGAATATCAGAGCTTTATAAATAATACGTTGAGAGACTTGCCGGTGCCTCTAAAGATGATGATACTGGGTGTTCCTTCAACTGAGCAGATGTTTGGCGAGGCAGAATGAAGTTACCGACTCCAACCCCTTTGGATGCAAAGCTCATAGAACGTGCTTATGCGCTTTTGAACGAGCAGAGTTGCTTTAACGAAGATGATGTGCAGCTAGGAAGCAATTTAGAACGTAGAGTTGAAGAGGTTGAAGCACGCCTAAGAGCAATCGGCTATAATGGAGGAGCCCTTATGGTCTTCTACCAAGATAAAAGTTCAGAAGACCATGTATATTGGGCCTACGATACGGAAAAGCTTGATCCGGAAGGTATGAGAAGGTTTTTGCATAATTTGTGACTAAAGCGCAGCGTGCTGGACCTAAGCCCGTCAGGGACTTAGGTCGCGCATATGTCCCGCGCGAAACCTGAGCCTCCCAGCCACTCTGTGACCTTCCTCTCTGACGACGCTCCGCCCGGCCGGGTGTTGGGCTATGCTAGGGTGAGCACGGACGGCCAGGCGCTTACGCCGCAGATCGAGCAGCTCAGGGCCGCCGGGGCGGCTCCTGTCTACCGTGAGACTGCTTCAGGCGCTAAGCGCGACCGGGCGCAGCTCGCGCGGCTCTTGCGTGAGGTGCAGCCCGGCGACGTGGTTCTGGTGACGCGGCTAGACCGGCTGGCGCGCTCCACCCGGGATCTCCTGAACGTGCTGGGTGCGCTCGCAGACAAGGGAACAGCCTTCCGCTCCTTGGGCGACCCATGGGCCGACACGACCACGCCGCATGGGCGGCTGATGCTGACGGTCCTGGCGGGCTTGGCCGAGTTCGAGCGCGAGTTGATCCGGGCAAGGACCAGCGAGGGCCGGACTAGGGCCAAGAAGGAAGGCCGGAAGATGGGACGGCCTCATAAGCTCACGCCGCACCAGCAACAGGAGGCGCGGCGCAGGCACGACCAGGGCGAGAGCCTGTCGGCGATCGCCAGGAGCTACAACGTCCACCATTCCACGATTGCGCGGCTCTGCGCCTGAAAACAGGCCAAGTCATCTCGTCCCAGAGATGAAAGCCAGTTGCCTGCCCGTTCCGGGTCCGGCACGGTGATATGCAGCGCCGGCAGATGCTTTTCGCCCGCGCACGCGACCAAGCCGGGGAATCGAAGACCCAGAAACACCAAGACCCGCCAGGGGCGGGCCTCGATACCGGCGGAGCCGGGGAACCTGAGTGCTTGTCACCCTCAGCTTCCCACGTCTTCCCGGCCCATCGCAAGAGGTTTCTTGCCACGGCGAAGCTTTGCCCGCGCAAAAACTGGTGCACGGGCCGCGCTCCCCCGTGTTGGCCCCGTCCTTGTCGGCTCTCCATAGCCGGAAAGGGACGACACAGATGATGAGACAACTCGGGGCGGTCCTAGGCGGGACCGTTCCCCATGGGGGTACCTGCACGAGCCGCCACCCCGTCCGGCGCGGCTCGCGCTTGGTGGGCACTTGCGAGGGCGCATGGTGGCGCAGGACCGACCGCCAAGAGGTCCGGCGCGTATTGCTGGCCGCCAAGCGCTATGAGCTGGCCGGCCGCGAGCGGGGTCGCAGGAACGGCCCGCTCGGGCACGTGGCGCTGGAGGTGCTGGAGCTGCTGGCCAACTTGGTGAGCTTTCGCTCGGGGCGGCTGGAGCCGTCCTATGCCTACCTGATGCGCACGCTGAAGCGCTCCAAGGACGCGGTGCACCAAGCGCTGACCGCGTTGCGCCAGCACGGCTTCCTCGACTGGCTCCGGCGCCATGAGAAGATCGAGCTGGTGGAGGGGCCGGGCCCGCGCGTGCGCCAGGTCAGCAACGCCTACCGGCTCTCCTTGCCGCCCCGGGCGGCGCGGCTGCTGGGGCACCTCCTGTCAGCCTCGCCCCTGCCCGACGACGTGGTGCAGGAGAGGGAGGACCAGGCGGCTTGGGTGCGGGCGCACAAGGACGCCCTGCCCCTCTCCGAGTTGCCGCTGGTGGAGGTCGAGGACGACCACTTGGCGCAGCTCTTGGGCGAGCTAGGCCAAGCCGTCGAGAGGCGGGCCCGCGAGCAGGCTTTTCTTGAGAAAGAGCGCGAGTCCGCCCGGCAGGAAGAAACCACAGCTAGGAGCTAATCAAAGGTCAGACAGATGCAGAGAGGCGGGTGAGCGCACCTGCCAGCGGGTACCAGAGCCCGATCCCTGTTCCCGGAGCCGCCGTCGCGCGGGACAAGAGAGCCGGAGCCCTTGGCTCCGCACGGGCGGCGCTATGCGCCGGGACCGCAGCCACGCGCAGCCGCAGGAGCGGCACGCGACGAGGCGAGCATGGCGAGGACCCACCCCTTGCGGGGTCAAGGGCGGAGGCTATCCCCGCAGGCAAGACGGTGGATTCAGGAACAGGGATCAGAGCCTCTGTTCCAGGTGAGCTAGAGCCTCTTCAGGCCTCCACGCCCCGGAGACGCTGCCACCACGAGCGCGGACGGGTCTGAGGCTGAGCCTGGGGCTGGATCAGGGCTTGAAGCGCGGGCTCTACGGGCGGAGCCGGGGTCGGCTTCTCGGGCTGGTGGGTCAGGAGCGCAGTGAGCCGTCGCCGCTCCTCGGCCTCCGCATCGAGACGAGCGCGAAGATCGGCAATCTGATCTGCCCTCTCGGCTGCAAGAGCTTCAACGCCTTTCATTCTTTCGCGCATCATCTCAAGTTCAAGCTGCAAAGGCAGGCTTGCAAAAGGTATTGCGTCCCTTTGCAAGGTGTCTTGCTTGTCTCTTGCACCTGCAAGAGGCGGAAAGATGCGATGTAGTTCGGCAGGTTCGATTGACCATGCGCCAGTGTCATCTTTACTGGCTGAAATCCTGCCTTTCTTGATTGCTCTAGTGATGGTGGCGGTGCTGAGGCCAGTTGCCTCGGCTGCCTGTCCGGCTGTGTATTTCATGCCTTTCACCATCCCTTGCGTGTCTTTGCACTGTCACTTGCGTGCAAGAGTATCATGCAAAGCGGTCTTCCAGGAGATTGCATGGACCCTGAAATGTGCTGTGTGGCTGTTCGATCTTTCAATCCGCCGAGAACAGGCAGGTTGCGGGATAGGCTTCGGTGGCGTCCCACCAAGTGCCACCGGTGGCGCGGCAGGTAAGGGGCGTCTGGGCGACGGCACGGGGGACGGTGAAGGCTAGGAGCAGAAGGAGCGCGAGGGGGATGCCGACCACCACGCTCCAGGGCTCGAACTTCCAGCGGCCGAGGCGGGCCTCCTCGCGATCCACGATGCGCCAGCGGTCGCGCAGGAGGGCCTTGGTGCCGTTCAGCTCCTCCATGGCGTCCACGATCTTGTGGAGGGAGGGCACGATGCTCTTGCCGACAGCCCGGGCGGTGGCGTCAGCCACGCGGTCGGATGTAGGGGCCTCTGCCTCCTTCTGAGCCAAGGTGGTAACGGTACTCCCGATTGCCTGGAGGGCGTGGCCCTGCTTGTCGAGGCGGTCGGAGATGTCGGCCACGACCTGGCTCAGGAGATCGAGGGTGTCGCGGAGGTCAGCATCGGGAGAGGCGGGAGAGGCAGGCGGACGAGGGGGCATCAGGTCCTCCGTTGGGATATGGTGTCAGCCGGAGAGGCAACGGAGGCTTGGGCTCCAGTACGGCCCGGGGTGTCGGCGTCTGGTCCTGCCGCCTCTGCCGCGCCATTCCCTGGTGACCAACTCTCGAACGCCTTGCGGTCCTGTTCACGAGGAAGGTTGCGCACGAGCCGGTCGAGCATGGCAGCGGCGCTTGCATCCCGGGCCGCCAGATCAACCAGAGCGCCGCCGAGGATCACCTTGCGTCGGGTGTCGAGCTTCCTTGCTTGAGTGGCGGCTCGGTTCTTCAGTGCCTGAAGCCGGGCTTTGGCTTGGGCGTAGCGCTTCTCGGCGCGTTCGAGTTCGGTCTCGGCCATGCAGTGTCTCCTGTCCGAAATCTCTACCCTGAGCCTTGAGTCTCCTTTAGGTTGATCCCTGAGGCAACCCTGACGAGGTGGAGCGTGGGCCCGCCGAACGGATGTGAGAAGGGCGCACTTTCGCAAACCCTGCGGGTTTGCCGTGCGGTCTCCCCGGGGCGCTGCCCCCGCCGACGGCGTCCCCCCGTCCATCGCGGCGCGGTGGATCGGGAGGCGCTCCCCGCCCTCCCGAACCCACCTGGGCCACCCTGCGCGGGTGGAGCGCGGCTACACGCGCCTGCGCCGATCCGCGCGGCTTCCGTCGCGCTGTCCACTGGCCCGGACCTGTGCCCCTCGATGGGGGCTCCGGTCCTCACGCTGCCCTCGACGCGGCGTGGTGGCCCGGCCACGCTCGCCCGCGCCGCTGGGCCTTGCCCCTGCGCGACCGTTGCGCCGGTCGGGCCCGTCCTTAGGCTCGCCCCCAGCCCGTCCCGCGCTGCCACGCGGGAGCCGGGCCCAGCCGACCGCATCACCTGCGCAGAGCCAGACGAGCGCTCGCCGCTGGGCAGTCCCCTGCCATGGCGCATGGCAGGGGACGCCGGGGGAGCGTGGGCGCAAAGGCAGCGTCAAGGGGGCCGGGTCCTTGCCGGCTCGCGCCGGCTGCGGGCCGCACCACCCCCCTTGACCCCGCCTCCCACGCGAAAGCGCACGCCGCCCGCGTGCGGGACCCCGCTCGGTGGCAGGCCCCGAGTGCCGCCTTCGGAGGGCAGCCCTCTACCTGCGCTGTCTTCCCCCTCAGCCTTGCGGCGGAGGTGACGGGCCATGGCGAGCTACCACCTCAGCGTGAAGTCGGTGCGCCGGTCCGAGGGCCGCTCGGCCACCGCCGCCATCGCCTACCGCACCGCCTCACGCGTGGTGTGCGAGCGTGAGGGCCGGGTGCACGACTACCGGGCCAAAGCCGGCGTGGAGGCCTCGTTCATCGTGGTGGCCGACAATGCCCCCGAGTGGGCGCGCGACCGCCAGGCGCTCTGGAACGCGGCGGAGGCGCGGGAGACGCGGGTGAACTCGGTGACGGCGCGGGAGTGGGAGCTGGCGCTTCCGGCCGAGCTGAACGCCCAGGGGCGACGCCTCCTCGTGCAGGGCTTTGCAGCCGAGCTGGTGGCGCGCTACGGGGTGGCGGCCGACGTGGCGATCCACGCCCCGCACCGCGAGGGCGACCAGCGCAACTGGCACGCCCACGTGCTCACCACCACACGGGTGCTGGGGCGGGATAGCTTCGGGGAGAAGACGCGCGTGCTCGACGCCAAGCAGACGGGCGGAGCCGAGGTCGAGCTGATGCGCGAACGCTGGGCAGTGATGCAGAACCACGCGCTCGAGCAGCACGGGCACGAGGTCCGCGTCGATCACCGCAGCCTGGCCGTGCAGCGCGACGCGGCGCTGGCCCACGGCGACGCAATCCGGGCCGAGACGCTGGACCGCCCCGCCGAGGTGAAGCTCGGGCCGGTGGTGAGCGCCATCGAGCGACGGGAGCAACGGGAGGCCGAGGCCGAGGGGCGCACCTACGCGCCCGTCACCGAGCGGGGCGCGCTGGTGCACGAGGCGCGTGCCGCGCGGGGCCTCCTGGCCGAGCTGGCGCGGGTGCGGGAGGCGCTCGCCCGCGACATGCAGGAGCGGGTGGGGCTGGCGCGCGAGACCTATGCAGCCGCCCGCGAGGAGGGCGCGGACAAGGTGTGGGCGGGCCTGGCGGCGCTGTGGGCGGCGGCGCAGCGGCACGGAGCGGAGCGCGAGGGGGACAGGGACGCCATCAAGAGGCGGCTGGCGCACATCATGGACCGGCAGGCCGAGCTGGACGAGGCGCGCGGGCTGAGGGCTCCCGGGCCGGGGCTCGGGCGGGACGAGGTGAAGGAGCGGCTGGGACGCATCCTGGGGCGGGAGGCGTCAGGGCCCACGCACGCGAGGTCCGAGGTCAAGGCGTACCAGGCCCCTCCGTCCGAGCTGGACCCCATCCGCCAGCGGCTCCGGGGCGTGCTGGCGCGGGAGCACGCCGCGCCAGTGGTCGGGCGGGAGGACCCGCTGGCGCTGGTGGCGAAGCGGCTGCGCGACGGGGCAGCCGACGCGCCGTCCTTCCCCTCGGCGCGCGAGGCGCGGGCGTTCCGGGACGAGATGGAGCGGCGCTTCGACCCCGGCACGCTCGCGCGGCTCGGCCGGGGCGAGGAGGCGGCGCTCGCGCAGGTCGCGGGTGACCGGCTGGCGGGGCTGTGCCTGGCGCGGGCATGGCTCGACAGCGGCGGCGAGCCGACCCGCTCGCAGGCGCGCATGAGCTTGGTCTACGCCATCAGCGGCGCGCAGATCGACGCCAAGCGCGAGCGGCTCGGGCACGAGGAGGACGGGCATAGCTGGGGGCTCTGAAGGCGGTCTTTGTTGCTGAAAGCTGATGCTTGGCTATTGCTCGCACCGCAGGCCTCTTGCCTTCTATACCCGTTTGGGAATAAATGCGGCCATGGCGCGGCGTTCTGATTATCCTGGCGAGAAGCCGCTCCATTGGGTGGGCTCCTCCAAGCGCGACTTCCTGGCGTTCCCGGAGCCCGTGCAGAGCGACATGGGCTATGCGCTGGGACTGGCACAGCTCGGAGGCAAGCACCCACACGCGAAGCCCTGGAAGGGCGAGGGTCCGGGCGTGTTCGAGGTCGTCGAAAGCCACGACGGCGATGCTTATCGGGCCATCTACACGGTGCGCTTTGAGGGGGCGGTCTACGTCCTTCATGCGTTCCAGAAGAAGAGCCCGTCGGGCATCCGCACGGCGAGCGGCGACGTGGAGCTGGTGCACGAGCGGCTCCGGCGGGCCAGAGAGGATCATGAGGGCAAGCCATGACTGAAGGAACCATCAAGGCTACGACCCCGAACGAAGCAGGCTTGGAGATCGAGCGTGGCACGGGCAACGTGTTCGCCGACCTCGGCCTACCCGATGCCGAGGAGCGGCAGACCAAGCTTCGGCTGGCGATGGAGGTCAACGAAATCCTCAAAGCGCGCCGACTCAAGCAGACCGAGGCGGGTGCGCTTCTCGGGCTGCCTCAGCCCAAGGTGTCGCAGCTCGTCAATTACCGGCTCGACGGCTTCTCGGTGGAGCGGCTGATGGGGTTCCTCACGCGCCTCGACCGAGACGTGGAGATCGTTATCCGGCCCAGGCGCGAGCCGCACGGGACCGGGCAGGCGGGGCAGGTGTCGGTGCACGCGCTGCGCTAGTCGGGCCATGGAGTCTGACAGGCGCGGAACTTGTGACGGGAAGGACTCGACCCGTGGGTGGAGAGACGGAGCCGGATGCGGGGTCAGCTGATATCGCGAAAGCTGGAAATGACGGGGAGACCCGGCCTGTGTTCCAGCGCGCCGTGCATCCCGGCGAGGTGCTTCGGGACGAGATCGCAGCGGCCGGGATCAGCTCGGCGACGCTCGCGCGCCTAATGAGCGTGCCGACCAGCGACGTGACCCGGATCATCAACGGCAAACGCCAGCTCACCGCCCGGATGGCCTTGCGCCTGGGGCACTGGTTCCGCACCGGGCCCGAGTTTTGGCTCAATCTTCAGGTTCAGTACGACTTGGCCAAGGCGAGGGAGGAGAGCGGCGGGGACGTGGCGTGTCTACCCACGCGGGACAACCCGTTGCCGCCGCCACGACCGACAGGACGGCCTCGTAAGCGGGCGCAAGGAGATCAAGCCTGATGAACCTGTTCAACCGCAAGACGCTGGATCGGCACGCCCACCTCGCCCCGATCCCAGCCGACCATCTTACCAAGCTCGCGAGTTGGGCCGAGCTTATCACTTCCAAGCGCATCTATGGCATGAAGGAGGTGTCCCTTCACGGCCAGTTCACAGCGCAGATCGTCGAAGGCGTTCTTGGTTACAGGGGCTCGGCGCATGGCGCATCCTATACGGTGGAGGCTGAGAAGGCGGTCCTCAAAGGGAGTGTGGACCTCGCCCTTGGCCGGTTCGGGGGGGCGAGACCTGAGATCCTCGCGCCCTTCGAACTCAAGGGGGCCAACACCCGCGATCTTGATGCCATCATGCCGGGTCGTGCCAAAAGCCCGGTGCAGCAGGCTTGGGAGTACGCGACGAACGCACGGGGCGTGAAGTGGGTGCTGGTGTCAAACTATCTGGAGTTGCGCCTTTACGGCTTCGGTGAGGGTACCGAAGCCTATGAAGTGTTTCGCTTCGATACCTTGACCGATCCGGCCGAGTACGCCCGCTTCATGCTCCTTCTGTCGGCCGACAGTCTCCTGAGCGGCCGCACGGCCGAACTCCTGAAGGAGAGCCGGCGCGAAGATAAGGACATCACCGACAGCCTATATCGGGACTACAAGGCTCTGCGAGTGGCGCTCATAGATGCCGTGCAGGCGGCCGATACTTCGATCACGCCGTTCGACGCCATCGCTGTTGCACAGACCATCCTCGACCGTGTGCTGTTCATCGCCTTCGCCGAGGACACGGCTCTGCTGCCGCGCGAGACGCTGGCCAAGGCCTTCGAAAATCGGGACCCATACAACCCGCGTCCGATATGGAGCAACTTCCTGGGCCTATTCCGAGCCATCGACAAAGGAAGCAACGAACTCAAGATACCGCGCTACAACGGCGGCTTGTTCGCGCCTGATCCTGTAATCGACGGCCTTACTCTACCCGATGCTGTATGCGAGGGCTTCAAGGTCGTCGGCGGATATGACTTCGCCTCTGAGGTGTCCGTCACTGTCTTGGGCCACATCTTCGAGCAGTCGATTGGAGACGTGGAGCGGCTCCAGGCTGCGGCTCGGGGTGAGCCCGAACTGGTCGAAAAGGCGAGCGGCACGACCGGACGCAGGAAGCGCGACGGCGTGGTGTACACGCCCGATTACATCGCCCGCTTTATCGTTGCCGAGACGCTGGGCACACATCTCCAAGAAGCTTTTGCCGATATCGTGCGCCAGCATGCCAAAGCAGGCGCCGACCTATCGGACTACGAGAGCATCCCTTGGCGCCGGAAATCGGCCGAGCTGGAGGCTTGGCGGGCCTACCGCGACCGCGTCCGCACTCTGCGCGTCGTGGACCCCGCTTGCGGCTCGGGCGTGTTCCTCATCATGGCGCTGGACTTCCTCCGGGCTGAGCTCACGCGCGTTAATGACAAGGTGGCCGCGTTGGAGGGCAAGGCGGGCTACACCGAAAACCTGTTTGATCCCGACAGCGATATCCTGACCAACAACCTGTTCGGCGTGGACGTGAATGCCGAGAGCGTGGAGCTGACGCAGCTCTCGTTATGGATACGGACGGCTCGGCATGGCAAGGTGCTCGACAGCTTGGAGGGCAACATCCGGGTGGGCGACAGCCTCATCGAAGATGCGAGCTTTGCCTATCTCAAGCACGCCTTCGACTGGCGCGCAGCTTTCCCACAAGTGTTCGCGGAAGGCGGTTTTGACGTAGTGCTGGGCAACCCGCCGTATGTCCGCATGGAGTTCCTGAAGCCGATCAAGCCTTATCTGGAGCGGCGCTATGAGGTGGTGTCTGACCGCGCCGACCTCTACGCCTACTTTTACGAGCGGGGCCTACGGCTCCTGAAGCCCGGCGGGCGGCTCGGCTTCATCTCGTCCAACACCTTCTTCAAGACAGGATCGGGAGCGCCGCTGCGCCGTTACCTGTTGCGCGACGCCACATTGGAGAGCGTCGTGGATTTCGGCGACCTTCAGGTGTTCGAAGGTGTGACGACCTATCCCGCCATCCTGACGATGAAGAAGGACCCAGCACCCAACGCGCACGCACTCAAGTTCTGGAAGGTGCCCGCGTTGCCCGAGGCCAATTTTCGCGCCACCTGGGAGGCAGCCGCCGCGCCCTATCCGCAGGCAGCTCTGAGCGACGGGTCTTGGGAGTTGGAAGGGGACGCACTGCGGGCTTTGCGCGACAAAATCAGGCGCGGGCGGTCAACGCTTAAGGAGGTGTACGGCCTGCCGCTCTACGGCATCAAGACAGGCCTCAACGAAGCGTTCGTCATCGACACAAGCACGCGCGACCGGCTTGTGGCGCAGGACCCGCGCTCGGCTGAACTCCTCAAGCCCTTTCTGGAGGGCAAGGATCTCAAGCGCTGGCGAGCCGAGTCGCGCGGCCTCTGGCTCATCTACATTCCCAAGAACCGGGTTCGTATTGCGGACTACCCTGCCATCCGCGACTGGCTCCTGCCTTTCAGAGACGCTCTG
>Ga0181466_1000773_pt1 | contig 10907 bp, 10 predicted proteins | sample InSIn4gowninarea_FD_119078 | JGI IMG/M metagenome (GOLD analysis project Ga0181466, IMG submission 119078) | Clean room microbial communities from NASA Spacecraft Assembly Facility at Jet Propulsion Laboratory, Pasadena, California, USA -... ... | reverse complement strand
TTCACCGGTTTTTCATTGTTTTCATTGTAATTAAAAACAGCTACCTGTCCTTCAAACCTTGAAATGGCGGCGTACACCAAGGGCTTGTTGAGCAATACGCAGGCATCATTTATCATGTATCTCGAAGAGAAATTGTCGGTGCCATCTACAATAATGTTATATTTATCTATCATCTCCAATGCATTCTGATTGGTAAGCCTGAAATTGTAAGAAATAATTTCAATATCCGGATTGAGACTTTGTAAAACAGCAGCAGCTCTTTCTGCCTTGGACAAACCAATGTCGTTTGTGCTGTATAAAACCTGCCTGTGAAGATTGCTGAGCGAAACAACATCACTATCTGCAATACCGATAGTGCCGACACCTGCAGCAGCGAGATACTGCAAAGCAGGGCAACCTAATCCGCCTGCACCTATTACCAATACTTTTGATGCCAACAATTTTTGCTGCCCGGCTTCGCCAATTTCTTTCAACAGCATTTGCCGCTGGTATCTTTCGTATAGTTTATTTTGACTCATAATTATCCGCCGGAAAAAGGCGGCAAAAGGGCAACAGTATTATTATTTAAGGCAGTATTTTCTTTTACGATCTTTTTATCTACAGCTATTGCGTATTTGGCAGTTCTTAAAGCGGGATAAGCCGCAGTAAGATGTTCAACAAGCTGGTTAGTGTCGGCTATATTTTCTACAGAAAGATTGTCTGTTTCGGTTATATCAGCAATTTGTCCGAATATGATAATATTTACAGGCATGAGGTTACAAATTTTTTGAAGTTCTTTTTTTTGCCACTTAGGCACAAAGGCGGGAATATACACGAAGAATAAATCTAAAAAAGTTTAAGCATGAGTAAATAATAATTTATATGCTGCCAGCAGCAATACGGAGGCAAGAATATTTTTCAATATAGTTTGTTTAAACCGTAATGCACCAAAGTATGCTCCGCAAATTCCGCCTGCAAATGCAATTACCACATACCAATACATGTCTGCACTAAAATGTATGCCTTTTGTCAACTGCCCTGCTAATCCTGATAATGAATTTACAAAAATGAACAATGCACTTATCGCTGCAGTTTGCTTTTGGTCAGTCCATTTCAATAATAATAAAATCGGTGACAAAATAATACCGCCGCCTATTCCGATCATTCCTGAAAGAAGTCCTATAGAGCCCCCTATAAGTAATGAAAGAATTGTATCAGTTTTTTTTGTTTCATCTATTTGCGGATTTTTAAAAACTAAAAACCGCACAACAGGTATCAGCAATAACAGGCCAAGTATTTTTTTATAAACTGTTCCGTCCAGCACCAGCAATCCACCTATGAATGACATGGGAACAGAGGCTATAGCTAAAGGAAGAAATATTTTCCATTTAAAATGTTTGCCGCGATAATATTGAATAAATGAAGTAAGCGACACAAAAAGATTGAGCAGCAAAGCAGTGGGCTTCATCACTTCCGGCGTTACGCTGAAAATTGCCATCAAAGCAAGGTATCCGCTTGCTCCGCCATGCCCTACCGATGCATACAGAAAGGCAACAAGAAACAACAAAAAATAAAAAAGTATAAAATTTTCTGCCATACAATTTTACAAAATAATATTTTTATCTCAAATTAGTCGTTTTGTTATACAGGTAGCAAATGCACTTCCACCAAATCGCCTTCATTAAATTCTTCCCTGTTTTCAGGGAGACAAATCAAACAATCTGCTTGCGCAAAAGAACTTAGCCTGTACGACTCCTGTGCGTCTAAAGGATATACAAATTTACCTTCTTTTTTCCCCTTCAGAAAATGCGTTAAAGAAGTTTTTTTTATATAACTTTTGCCTAAAAAAAGTTGTTCTGTGGCAACTATATTTTTTCTCAAGGTCAACTGCTCTATTGCAGGAATTACATATTCGTAAAAACAGGTAAGCACAGATGACGGATTGCCCGGAAGCCCGAAAACAAGTTTTGCTTGCTTTTTACCAAAATATAATGGCTTTCCCGGCCGCTGCCTTATTTTATGAAACATTTTTTCAACGCCGCACGCCTCTGCAGCCTGCAAAACAAAATCATAATCTCCCACACTTACACCGCCCGTCAGCAGCACAATATCCGATGAATATAAAGCTTTTTCCAATGTTTTTTGCAAAATATCTATTTCATCATCTGCAAAATAAACGGCTGTTCCTGAAATGCAGAGCTGCTCCAGGGCTGCTTTTAATGCAAGTGAATTTGACTCATATACCTGCGCCGCGCCCAAAGGTTTACCTGGTTGTTGCAACTCTTTGCCTGTAACTATAATGGCTACTGCAGGTTTTGGATATACTTTTAATCGAGCTACTCCTATTCCTGCCAAAAAACCTGTAGCTGCCGGTGATAAATAAGTGTTACGCTTAAGCGCTAAATCTCCTGCTGCAATCTCCTGACCTTTTGGTCTTACATTGCTGCCTTTTACCAACTTGTCATCCAGAATTACTAGTTGATCATTTTCAATAATTGTTTTTTCCTGCATTACCACTGTATCTGCGCCTTCCGGAACGGGTGCACCCGTAAATATTCTGACGGCTTTGCCGGCCAGGTTTTCAAAGCTTTTGCTTACACCTGCCTGCACCTCTCCTGCTATTTCCAGTTTTTTGTTATCTATCAGTTCATCATAAACAAAAGCATAACCGTCCATTGACGATTGAGGGAATGCCGGGATATCAATTGAAGCATATACATCTTCGGCCAACACTAATCCCGAAGCTTGTTGTATTGCAACTGTTACCGGCGTTAACGGCTCTATATTGTTTCGTACAATTTGTTTTGCTTCGTCTGCTGATATCAGCAAATTTAATTTTGGCTCCATGATGAATTGTGTGGCTAACATTACCGCAACCTTCAGGTCAATGTCATTTAGTTAAGCTCTTTGAAGTTCGTCATTGCAAGTAATTAATTTTTGTTTCCAAAAAAGTTCTTTAAAAATGACATGGTAAGAAGCTCTTATTACAGTAAAACATTGCCGTCATTGCAAGGAACGAAGCAAGCTCCATGCATAAATCATCTTCACAAGTTGGCCGGGGATTGCTTCGTTCCTTACAATGACGTCCTCCTTAAACCTTTAGCTTTCAGCCTGTTACATTTTGTAACACGTAACCATGCTTCATCGCTTCCTTTTGCAAATAGCTAATCTTTTTAGCCCTTTGCCTTTCTGCATCAACCTGTAATTTTTTTGCATTATATTCTGTTTTGTTTTTTATCATAGTATAAAATATTACCGCTAATCTTCTTGCTACGGCTTTGATGGCCTTTTTAGAGCCTTTTTGAGCGGATAGCCTTCTGTATAAATGTCCTAATGAACCCTTGTTTTGCCACATGGTTTGTGCTGACATTCTAAAGGCTTGTGTTGCTCTGTTGTTTGTAAATCTTTTCTCATGTCCAATGATTTTACCGCCTGATTTTTTAGGCCTTGGGCTTAAGTTTAACCAACTTGAAAAATGTTCTGCGGTTGGCCATTTGTTCATGTCTGCTCCTGTTACTGATATTATATCTAATGCAGTGATTTCATCAATTCCGTCTATTTGTGTTACATCTACTCCAATTATGTGCTTCAGATATTCTTTTAAATTAATACTGTATTGATTCTTTCTTACATAACCTGTCTTCTTTTTAATAGTTGGGTTATAGCCATTTTCATCTTTAGGCAGCATTATTTTTAATACTCCTTCGATCAACATCTCATACTCCTTCATTTGCTCTTTGAAAAAATCGTAAGCTTTTAATGCATTCCGGAGGATAACTATAAATTGTTTTTTATAGACACCGTTTAATGATTTTATCAAATCTTCTTTACCGGCTTTTAACTTACTGACATCTATAAGGGATAATAATTGTTCAGGGTCTGTTATTCCTTTAGCTATGCCCCGAAGTAACTCCATCCCCGATACACCTTCTATATCGCTTATCAGGTGCTGTACTTTTATATTCATTTGTGTCAGCAACTTATGTATCCGATTGAGCGTATCGCTTTTTTGATTCTGCAACACTGTTCTTTCATGCAAATAACTTTTCAGTTCGCGATATACCTCTTGTGGAATATGAGAGGCTCGCAGCAGCCCATTTGCATGTAACTGGTGTAACCACTGGCAGTCTCTTACATCTGTCTTTTGTGCATCAACATTTTTAAAGTGCTTTGCATTTACCAGCGTGACCTGCAAGCCTTGCTGTTCTAATATCTCATAAACAACAATCCAGTAAACCCCTGTGGCCTCCATAGCTACATGCTTAACACCTGCCTGCTTTAATGTAGCGGCTATCTGTTGCAGGCTTTCTGTAAATGCATCCACTTCCAATAAATGCTGATTGCCTTGCTCATCACTGTAAGAGACCATCATCATCATGCTGCCCACATCGATGGCTGCGCAACAAGGATTGATCAGAGCAAATTGAAGAGATTGGGCTTGCTTTGCTTTTTTAGCCATAATTTTATGTTTTATGTTTTTAAATAAAGCAAGGCAAACTCTGGCGCTCACAGACAAAAGTTAAGCTTACAAACATGGTAGTGTAGTTGGTGCTACACGCCGATAATATTTTTTTCAAAGAGCATCAGTCCCAAACTCGCAAGCGGGCTCTAAAGACGCCAAATTAATGACCGGGGTTTGTAGTTTGCCTTGCATTTATTGCAAGCTACACTTTTACGTCATTTCTATTTTTTCCTTTGGCAAAAAGGTGGTCACTCGCAATGACGATGCTGCTATCGGTTGTTTTCAATTTATTAAGATCTTTTGGGAACAAGCAATAGTAATTCTATTCAGCATCGTTGTGTCACTCACTTTTACGGCAAATCTTTATTCAGCAAACAAAATTTTACCCAAAAAATCACTTTTTATCAGAATGTCCAAGTTTTTTTTCAGGAGCAACTTTATCTCTTACTAATTGCTTCAATTCCTTTATTTCAGGAAAACGTCCCTGTTCTTTTCGGTCAAAAATTTTTTCTTCATTGCAATAAATGCTATACCTGCCGCTTACTTCAGCAGGTTGCAGCGCTACAGCTTTCACCTCTTCGGCAAAGGTTGTAAGTATCTCCTGCGCCATATAAGCAGCCCGCAAAAGCCAGCCGCATTTGGGACAATATTCAATGGCAATAACAGGTTTCATTTTTATCCTCCTATTGCTATCATGCTGCGGTTTTTTATTTCTTCTGAATGCAGTTCTTCAAAATTGCCCGCAAATTGTCCGCCAAGCTCTTTTGCTTTGCTGCCGATGCTTGCACGTATTAAAGGTTCGATATCTTGTCCGTTCCGCAGGGCTGTTAACAAATCCGTTTCATCTTTTGAAAAAAGACAATTTTTCATTTTTCCATCGGCTGTCAGTCGCATACGATTGCAGGTGCTGCAAAAAGGCGAGGTCATCGTGCTGATAACAGCAAAAGTGCCTGCATGACCGGGAACGATATATTTTTTTGCAGTATCATTCGGCTCGCCTTTGAGGGGAATAAATGAATATTCCGTCTCAATAATTTGCAATATTTGCTGCCATGTCAGCACCTTGTTGCTGCTCCATTTATTTCCGCTGAAAGGCATGAACTCTATAAAACGAACGTGAACCGGAGTATCTTTTGTCCATTCAATGAAATTGTTGATTTCATTGTCGTTCAAACCCTTCATGGCAACCACATTGATCTTTACATGAATTCCCTGTTCAATTAGTAAATAGATATTTTGCCAAACCTTTTCAAAATTGTTTCTTCTTGTAATAAGATTAAATTTCTCGGCAACTAAAGTATCGAGGCTGATATTTACAGACCGGATATTCGCTTCCTGCAAAACATCAGTAAATTCATGCAAACGGGTTCCGTTTGTAGTAAGCGTTAGTGCAACAGGAAATTTTGAAAGAGATTGAATTATTTTATCAGCGTCTTTTCGCACGAGAGGTTCACCGCCGGTTAGCCGTATTTTATTCACGCCAAGTTTTACAAATGTTCCGGCAATTGCCTTTATCTCATCTGCCTGCATCAGTTTTGAAGAAGGCGCAAACTTATAATCTTCTTCCGGCATGCAATAAAAGCAACGCAGGTTGCAGTTATCCGTGAGCGAAACCCGCAGATAATTGTGAACCCTGTTATATTTGTCTGTCAGCATTATGAAGCAAAGTTATACCGAAAGAAACTTTTCTGAAGCCTTTTTAGCAAATTCAATTTTTTTGCGACCTTATCTGCAGACTTTTACGGACCTCATCCCCGGCCCTTCTCCGAAGGAGAAGGGAGTGAACAGCCATTAGATTTCACCGGCTTATAAATAAAAAATGTGCAGCTATTATTTTTAGCCGCACATTTTTTATAAAGATTTATTCTACAGCTTCATCAGGAGGCTTTTGCCATGTGACGCAGGTAAGCGATGTGAGAAACTATGGCATGTCTCATCTTGTGGTATTCAACATATTCAACACCATATTCCTGACACGCTTTTTTAATTATTTTGCTTATTTGCGGGTAATGTATGTGTGAAATTTTGGGAAATAAGTGATGCTCAATCTGGAAATTCAATCCGCCTACAAGCCATGAAATAAGTTTATTGTTGGTTGCAAAATTTGCCGTGGTTTTTAACTGGTGGATAGCCCACTCGTCTTCAAGCTTTCCGGTGTCGGCATCCGGCATCGGGAAATGAGTATGCTCTACGGTGTGCGCAAGCTGAAAAACAATACTAAGTACAAAACCTGTAACAGCAGTGAAACATAAAAAACCAATAAGCCAATCGGTAAAACCTATTCTTACGATTGGTATAACTATAAACAATGCATAATACACTAATTTAAAAACCCAGAAACTGATATGATCTTTCAGTTCCATTTTTTTAAGCGGTATGCCCTGTATTTTTTTAGTAAAATATTTTTTATAATCAGATACAAAACTCCAGTAAAAATGAAGAAGGCAGTAAAGAAACCAAAAATACCAATGCTGAAATTTGTGTATCTGGTACTTCTTTTGGGTAGAGGCCATTCTTAAAAATGGTTTGGCATCAATATCATCATCCACTCCGTCAATATTGGTGTAAGCATGATGCACAACGTTGTGCTTCATATTCCACATAAAAGGGCTTCCGCCTAAAATACCCAAAGTAATAGCAGCGCATTTATTAATAAAAGGTGATTTGCTGAAACTTCCGTGGGAACCGTCGTGCATGATATTAAAACCGATAGCAGATATAAGTCCGCCAAGCAACGCAGACTCGAGCAGCGCAAAAACCGCCGGCGGTGTAAAAAACACCAGGTGAATATAAGTGAGGCAGGTACCGGTTATAAGTATAGCAGCCTTCAGGTACAGCTTGTAATTGCCGGTTGTGCTGATATCGGCAGTAGTGAAATAATCATTGATCCTTTTTTTCAATTCCGTATGAAAGGATTGCTTTTGTGTAGCAAATTTGGGTGTGGCCATAATATGAAATTTAAAAATCCTGTTTATGTCGGTTTTTTATTGTTTTAGTAAATAATATAATATTTAAGTAGTGTGCTGAATAAAAGAGTCAAAACTTTTTATCCCGATCATTTTTTTACTTATGTATCCTTCTGCATATTTTACGCCAATTCTTTTTCCCAGCATCATTGCCCTTGCCTTTACCGCTTCAAGAAATTCAGGATTCGATATGTAAGTTTCAGGTTCATCAAGGTCAGGATTGTAAAACTGGGTTTTATAACACAAAACAGACTTTAATTTATCTTCCATAAAATCAGAAATATCAAAAACAAAATCAGGATGTAAAAAACGGTCCTGAATATAATGAAAAACATATTTCGGCCGCCATTCCTGCTGTTTTTCTCCGCCGGCAAAAGTTTCTATTTTCCGCAATCCTGCCAAAAAAAGCTGCATCTTCCACCAGTTGTGCACTGCGCCCGTGATCGGGATGACGGTCTTCGGGAGAGTTGCACAAAATTATTTCCGGGCGATATTTTCTTACAGCTTCTATCACTTTTCGCTGGTGATTTTCATCATTCTGAAAAAAACCATCTGCCATTTCCAGGTTTTCCCGCACCGTCACCTGTAACACTTTTGCCGCATTTGCAGCTTCTTCACTTCTTATCTCAGCGCTTCCCCTTGTTCCCAGTTCACCGCGGGTTAAGTCTATAATTCCCGCTTTTTTTCCTTCGGCCAGCGAAGCCAGTATTGTCCCTGAACAGCCTAGCTCTACATCATCAGGATGAACACCAAAAGCCAGAATATCCAGTTTTTCAAACATTTTTATATCCATTATACAACGGGCTGCAAGATAAGTCTTTATAGGAAGAGTCGTTGTTAATTAAATAAAGGTTTTGCAACGGGAATGTCAGTAATTTTATTAACTGTAATTGCCACAGCTTTGTTCAGCGGATAACGAATAATTGAGGTAGTTTTTTTAGAAAAGCGATTTATCGGGTATTGAGTAGGAAATTTTAACGCAGAGGGCGCAGAGGGAAATACACGCAGAGAAACGCAAAGAAAAAAATTTTAAAAAGTGTTGTGAACATTTCCACTCCCCGGCTCTCTGCGAAAAAACCTCAGCGAGTTCAGCGTTAGAAATAAAAAAATCTGCGGGTAACCTAACTTCTTTGTCCGTACATTCTTTCCACATCCTGCACTATCAGCTCGATGGCGTGGTCTTTTTCTACAGGGTCGTAATTCTGTTTCAGGTTGCTTCCAAACAGGATAGCAATAGTTTGCCAGAATCCGGCCGTGAAACCACCCTTGTATTCGTGAATCAGATTATAACAATTGTTGCCCGTTTCCCGGTAGATCAGCTTCATCAACACCTTGCCCTGGTACACCGACAGGTTAGTAAGTTTATCGGCAAATTCCCGCTTCAGGTCTTTTTCGTGCAATTTTATTATTCTCTTTCTTTCATCTTTATCAGTCACGTTTGCCAGTTCTGCATTTACCTGGTTCATTACCTTTCCCGCAGCCTTTGCATACGGATAAGTGACATACACCGCATTGCGCAGCCGCGACCACTCTGCCCAGTAACTGCGCCACTTCTCCAGCATCACCGTTCTCACATTTACATCCAGCATGCGGCCGCCCGGTATAGTATCACCATCTACAATAAAAGCATATACTTTCAACGTATCGTTGCGGCGATCCTGTGCTTTCACATTTTGCCCGGCAAAAAGCAAAAAAACAAATGCTGCAGAAAATATAAGTATTTGGAAGCTTTTATGCATATATTACCTGAAAGTATAAAATTATAAGATAATAATACGAATATTTATGCTGCTTTATTATTAATGTAACCTGAAAATTTGTTATTAATTTGAAAAGACCTCATCCCCCGCCTTTCTCCGAAGGAAAAGAAAGTTTTTTACGACTTTTAATACTAATATCTACATAATCTATCAACGCAGAAAGTTCTTTTCCTTTTCACCTCATCCCCGGCCCTTTCTCCAAAGGAAAAGGAAGTTTTTCAGAAATTTTTTACAAAATTTACTTTTATTTTTTTGGCTACCGGCAGTAGTTTTTCAATGAGTCATCGTTGCGTCGCATCACGTTCATCGGCAAACCATTGGGCAGCTTCAGCCTGAAATTTATAACTTCTTGTCATTTCTGACAGTTTTTCAAAAGCTGTTTGAAATTTCTTATTATGAAAACCATAAAGGTTAACCAGGATGTGGTTTAAGGTTTACAGAAACTAAAATTTAAGTTTTAATTCAATGCTTCAGGAGTCGAAGGTAAAGCTGAACTTTTCTACTATATCCTTTGACTCTTTAGGTCTGAAAACATACCTTCTGATAATTTTCAAACAGCATCTCACACTAAAGTAGTTCTTTTTACCACACGGGTTGGAGTTTTTTCTTAACTGCTTCACTCTCTGCACTATGCTCATTACTATTCCGGACACCATTACAAGCACACCCAGCCATAATACGTTGATAAAAGGAAATTCATAAGCTTTCAGGGTAACAAAATCCAATACAGCAGTGCTTTCTCTAACGCCAATTTCCAGAAGGCCTTTTGACTGGTCTTTTACCTGGTTGAACTGCAGAATTAAACTTTGGGCCATTACAGTGTCGGGCACAGAATAAATGTTTCCGTTCTTCACGTGCAGTAAAGGCATGGCGCTAAAACGGTTTCCTTCTTTGGAAATTACCGTCATATTGATGCCGATAGCCGTATCTGTTTCTGCAAACTGACGTTTTTCCGTAGTCGGATTAACAGCTACATTATTTACGATCATCAATCCTTTGGAATAAAAAATAGTGTCGCCCACATGCACAGTTTTGCTTTGAAACGTAGATGTGTCGGCAGCATTGATTTTTTCCGGGTCGCGTATGTAAGTCAGGTATGTAAAGATATCTTTATTCCAAAAATGCTTCGAGTCAGGATTAACGGTATTGCCTTCGGCTCCTTTGTTATTTTGGATATAATCCGGATAAACATTAAACTCTTTTTTACCTTCTTTTTCCTTAAAGTTAATCTGATAATACCTTTTATGGTCGCGGGGATTAATGGTATCATTTACATAAGTAACCATGTATTTTATCATGTCAGTAGATAAGCCTTTAACCAACGTGATATTTTCTAAAGGCCCTCCAAATTCATTTTCTTTCAATGGAGACATGCCGGTCGTATTGTAACTAAGCACTGATTTTTTTGACGATGAAATCAATATCCCCAACAAAACCATGGCAAAACCAATATGTGCCACAGACGCTCCTGCAGATTTCAATTTTCCCTTTAATCCTATCTTGATATAAGAAGCATTTGCTACCATGGCATATATGGCTGCAAACACACCTAAATGAATGGCTACAAGAAAACCAATACCTTTTTTATCATAATCAATGCCGCCCCAAACAGCAATACAGGCTGTGATAACTACTGCAATGGTTGTGGGTAATGCGACTTTTTTAAGAAAAAAACCTTTATCTGTATTTTTATACTTAAAATATTGTGTTGTTGCCGTTAACAAGCCAAGAATAATAGCC
>Ga0181466_1000866_pt1 | contig 10925 bp, 10 predicted proteins | sample InSIn4gowninarea_FD_119078 | JGI IMG/M metagenome (GOLD analysis project Ga0181466, IMG submission 119078) | Clean room microbial communities from NASA Spacecraft Assembly Facility at Jet Propulsion Laboratory, Pasadena, California, USA -... ... | reverse complement strand
AATGATTTAAATGAAAAAATAGAACGTTATATAAAACGAGCGATAGAAGAAAAAGCAATTATTTACGCATTTGGTGAAAGATGGGGACCAAAAGAAAATACACCAGATTCCTATTTTCATTTCAAACCAGGAAACGGTATACATGATATTCATATGAATCAAGGGAATGTAGAAAAATGGCAAGGTGATGATGGCATATGGCAAGACGGAGGAATACTCATTCACTTTGAAAAGGAAGAAGAATGGATTGGTATCTTTCTGGCATTCCAATCACAGTCATGGTGTACCGATGAAGAAGGGCATGCTCGTGTGCCTGTTGAGCATTGTGATTATAAGGGGAATATAAAATAAGAAGAGGGAGTTCAAAAAGAACGCCCTCTTCTTATTTTATAAAACGAAAAACTAACAAGTGTAGAAATACAAGAGAAAAGCAGTGCTACACTAGAAAACGCAATGAGATACATATTATATTTCATAACCTGTCCAATTAGCTGGTTACTGTCGTATTGGAACAGTCCCGCTATGATGTTGAATAAAAATAAAACGATAAACATGACGATAACTCCGTCTATTGATCCTTTAATGTCTGGTTTACTTAAAGCGATATGTGCGGAAATGCAAATGGCGATAAATAAAAATAACCAAAAGGAAGGATTCAATAAATTACCGATTGTAAATAAGCTTTTCAATAATACAAACGTCGACAAGAGCATGTTTTGGATCATTTCTATATTAATAGAAGTAGAAGCAATCGTTTTTTCGAGAGTTGTATTAAATAAAAAATATGATTCTGGTACGAAATAGCGCATTAAAAGGATTAGTGCAGTAATACCAGAAATAATAGGCCCAATGCCGATGAAGAAATTCCCGATTCGTTGATACACACTTTTTTGATTGTATTGATGTTGTACGTAACCTAAAGCCCCTTGACTTGTATCTGTTGGGAAGAACTGAGTCGCCACAATTTTATGACGGAACAGTACGCACATAATGGCATGTCCAAGTTCATGAATCGGAACACCGATCCAAGCCGTTAATAGGAATCCTTTTCTTCCAAAAGCTCTCGACCAATACATGCGTGTGAGAGATTCTAAATAGCCTAATAGAAATCCAATTACAATGATAACGCCAATTAAAGATAATAATTGGATTACGCTTGTAAGGAGTATTTGAAAAATTGAGTTTACCAATTCCATTGCCAGTCATCCAATCTGTTAAAAATATTATTTATTCTGTTTCATAATAGCATTTTTTTTCAAGATTACTAGCACATATATTTTCTTTCGGAAGAAGGATTTCAGAATCTTTTTCTTGTAGTCATGTTTTATGTCCAAAGTCATATATTGAACTTGTAACACCCTATATGGTATATGCTTAAGGAGGGATAAGAGAATGAAATGTCCGTCATGTCATACAGAAAATGCAGCGGAGGCAAAGTTTTGCGGGAATTGTGGACATTCGTTAACGGAAGAAGTAGTGGCAAGTAGTGGCCAAGAAGAAGGGCCGGAACAAGCACGTGCGGCACAAGCAAAGGAAGCTCGGCCAAATGAAACGGTAGAGCAAGCGAAGCGGTTCGCGAGCGGCTATTTTCAATTTTTTAAACATGCATTACAAGCACCGACAGCGATTATGAAAAGCGGCGCTATTGAAGTGCGAAATGGAATTGTAAGCCTTGTTCTTATTTGTTTTTTAGGAGCATGTATTTTTTATAGAATGATGAGTGCAGCATCAGCAGTTACGAGAACATTTGCACCAGATATATCTACTCCCACGTTTTTTGGAGAATCTATAACGGTCTTTTTCTTTTTATTAATTTTAACTTTATTTGTCGGATTTATTATTTTTGTAAGTGGTAAGATGATGAAATCGTCTTTTTCGTTTCTTGAAGTATTTGGTATATGGGGAACGATAGCGACGCCGACTATTGTCATATTAGTCCTTTCTTTTCTTTTTAGTTTCTTATTAATCTTTTTCTTACCTATATTATTATCCGTAGCTGCAACTTATATAGGGATTAGTATAACTGTAGCCGTATTAAAGCTAGACAATGGCGGATTAGATCTTGTTTACACACTTATTATTGCAAATGTTTTAATTGGAATTGCAACGTTCATTGTACTTTGGTCTTACATTAGTACGATAATTCAAGCCTTAACAAAGGGAATAACTGGCTTCTAATGAAAAGGTGGTTGACTGAATGAATGTATGTACAAAGTGCGGAGCTCAGTTTGAAGATGGTGTGCAATTTTGTCAAAACTGCGGGTCGAAGAGGGGACGTCCTGTAGTAAAGAAGAACATGAGCGGTGGTACAAAAGTTGGCATTACACTGTTAGCACTATTTGTTATAGTGATTATTGGATTGTATTTGTACGGAGCATCGTATTATACGCAGGTGGCACAAGTAGACCGGATGATTACGATTTTACAAGAGAGGGACGGAGAGAAATTAGCTGAGATCGTTACGGCAGATGATCCATCGGTTATGATAACGAGAGAGAGTTTAACGCCTCTATTTTCATATATAAAAGAAAATCCATCTTACGTAAATGAATTACAAGGATATTTGAGACAAGGTGAAAAACAACGGGACGGAATAGAAAGAGCTGATTTTTCATTAACGAAAGACGGAAAGTATTTCTTTATATTTGATCGATATAAATTGAAAGCGAAGACGTACTATACAACTTTGCTTACAAATGAAAAAGGCGTATCGTTAAAAATGAACGGAAAAGAAATTGATAAGACAGATGACAAAAAGTTTGAGAAGCAATATGGGCCATTTCTTCCGGGAAATCAAGTGTTTCAATCAGATTATAAAAATGACTATGTAAAATTATCTCGTGAGGAAAAGGTTGTACTTATGAAACAAAGCCAAAATAACGTAACGATAGATTTAACGTTGCAAGGTCAATATATTACAGTTCAAACGAACGCGCCTGGTGCAACATTGTACGTAAATCAAAAACCGGTTACAGCGCTGGCAGGAGAAGAAATTACATGGGGGCCTGTAGCGACTGATGGAAGTGCGACGATTTATTTAGAACGAAATGGAGAAAGTGGACGGGAAACGACACAAGTAGAGACGGTAACGGCACTTTTGTCTTATAATCTTCCATTCCAAAAGAAAAATACAGAAAAAACAGTTGTTTATAATGTTACTCCAACGCCCGCGACTGGGTATGTATATAATGGTTTCATCTTTCCTGATAGTGATATTCGAAAATTAACGAGCGCAGATTTAACATATTTATCGAAAGAGCAGTTGAAAATTGCTAGAAATGAAATATATGCAAGGCATGGACATATTTTTCAAACGAAAGATATGCAAGCGTATTTTGCAAAACAGTCTTGGTATAGAGAAAATCCTTATTTTAAAGGAAAGTTAACAGATATCGAAACTTATAATATTGAACTAATCAAATCAAGAGAATAGAACACATGAAAAAAGGTACAGTGCATAACTGTACCTTTTTTATGGTTTTTTATCTGAACCAGGATCCCTTGAGAAAAAGATATGAAAGAGAAATGTGACTTTACTTGCTCCTCCTGATGTACTTGCTTGCACATCAGATAAACCATTAGATGTTAAAACACCTTCAGAATGAGGGGGTACGACTATTTTGAGATTATCATCTGATTCTGATGATGCAGTAACTGTTATTGTATCATCAGATAAGTTCAAAATTTTTACAGTGCCGATTGGTAAGATGGACTTGCCAGCGTGTGATGCTGAAGCGAAGCGAGAGCCTTTCCAAATCGTTTGTGGGAAAGTCTCATCATTAGATAACCAAGCACGAGCACTATAGATGGTTGCGTTAATAGAGAATTCTTGATCAAGCGACAAGGCGGGTTTTGGTTCTTTCGGTTCCTCTGGAGTTTGAGCGAGAAGGCCGGCGCACATGTATGTTTCACCTACTTTCAATTGTGACTGTTATAGCATATTAAACATATTGTTTATAAGACACGACAGTTACCTATTCAAGCATAGGTTTGTGCACAAAATTTGAAGATGAAATTCTCTTTCTTTACAATAGAAGTAGGTGTTATTTCTATAAAATATGGAAAACGTAAAGAGTATGTAAAAAAGAAGGAGTGGTAAAGTGAACTATGTCATTATTGGCGGAGATGCAGCTGGTATGAGTGCAGCTATGCAAATTGTTAGAAACGATGAAAATGCAAATGTTGTAACTTTAGAAAAAGGTGAAATTTATTCATACGCTCAGTGTGGATTACCGTATGTCATTAGTGGTGCTATCGCTTCAACTGAAAAGTTAATCGCGCGTAACGTAAAGACGTTTCGTGAGAAATATGGAATTGATGCAAAAGTGCGTCATGAAGTAACGAAAGTAGATACGGAAAAGAAAATGGTGTACGCAGAGCATACGAAGACGAAAGATGTCTTTGAATTTCCGTACGATCGATTATTAATTGCGACTGGAGTGCGTCCTGTTATGCCAGAATGGGAAGGACGGGAATTACAAGGCGTTCATCTTTTAAAAACAATTCCTGATGCTGAGCGCATATTAAAAACGCTAGAAACGAATAAAGTTGAAGATGTAACGATTATTGGCGGTGGCGCAATCGGACTGGAGATGGCAGAAACATTCGTCGAACTTGGTAAGAAAGTAAGAATGATTGAGCGAAATGATCATATCGGTACGATTTATGATGCAGATATGGCAGAGTACATACATAAAGAAGCAGATAAGTATCATATTGAAATTTTAACGAATGAAAATGTAAAAGCGTTTAAAGGGAATGAACGAGTAGAAGCAGTTGAAACGGATAAAGGTACGTATAAAGCGGATCTTGTTTTAGTATCTGTCGGAGTGAAGCCAAATACTGATTTTCTTGAAGGAACAAATATACGTACAAATCATAAAGGGGCAATTGAAGTAAATGCATATATGCAAACGAATGTGCAAGACGTATATGCAGCTGGTGATTGCGCAACACATTACCACGTTATAAAGGAAATTCATGATCATATCCCGCTCGGAACGACAGCCAATAAACAAGGGCGACTTGCTGGACTGAATATGCTTGATAAACGAAGAGCCTTTAAAGGTACGTTAGGTACAGGTATTATTAAATTTATGGATTTGACGCTTGCAAGAACAGGATTAAATGAAAAAGAAGCGAAAGGGCTACACATCCCGTATAAAACAGTCAAAGTAGATTCGACTAATATGGCGGGCTATTATCCAAATGCGAAACCACTTTACTTGAAATTACTATACCGTTCCGACACGAAACAATTATTAGGCGGACAAGTAATTGGAGAAGAAGGTGTAGATAAACGGATTGATGTAATCGCAATGGCACTCTTCAATAAAATGAGCATTCACGATTTAGAAGACGTTGACTTAAGTTACGCACCACCATATAACAGCGTTTGGGATCCAATTCAGCAAGCGGCAAGGAGAGCAGAATAGCACTTTTTAAAGTGCTATTTTTTTGTTAAAGGGGAATTATCATTTTTGTCGAATGAAGAGGATCGGGAAATAGTTACATATGTGGAAGGGGAGTTTTTTTATGATTGTAGCACTTCAAAAAGTTCAAGAATCAGAAAAAGAAATATTACGTAATTTGTACGCTTTATATCTTCATGACCTTTCTAAGTTCACTATGAATATAACTATCGGAGCGAACGGATTTTTGAATACGAAGATTTGCATATGTTTTGGAAAAATGACGGAATCACGCCGTATTTTATAAAAGTTGATCAGAGTATTGTAGGATTCTTATTACTACTGGAACGTCCGTTTTTGAAGAAGGAAAATGATTTTGGTATTAATGATATTTTCATATTGAATCAACATAAAGGAAAAGGAATCGGTAAACAAGCTGTTGAGAATTTACTAGAAGAGAAAAGAGGACAATATTTCGTTATCGAACTTGTAAAAAATGTACCAGCATTGTCGTTTTGGAAGAAAGTATATAAAGAACTAAACATTGAATTTGATGAGAGAGCGCAGCTAATTGATGATGAAGAATGTCTCGTTCAAACGTTTAAAATTTAATGAAATTGGTGTTCCTTTTATATTAATTTGAAATTTAACTTTATCCCGCTATTTGCGGGCAGTAAGCTCCCACTGATTAAAGTTTCACTTTATTTTGAATATACCGTTTCCCCTTGAAAACATATTACGTATCGCTTATATTTTCATATAGTATTTATTTTTTAAACGAAGCAATGAACGAACCAGGGGGCGCAGTATGGCAATTAACATGAAAACAATCGAAGAATGGATTGCTGAATCAAATGCAAGACATGAAGAAGACTTTGGACACGTTGTGGAAGAAATGAAAGAAGTATGTGTCGGACTTGATAACGCGACATTAATTTATACGAAAAATGTATTTTGTTTCGGTAAAAAAGTAGAAGTATTTTTCTTCTTCCAAGACCATGTCGTGATTGGACAAGAAAAAGACGAATATGTTGAGATTGAAAAATTAAAGTATGATGCCATTACAAATAGTAACTTAAAAACAAATGACAAAAATACTACGTTAGAATTAAAGTTTGCTAACGGACAATCTATCAATTTAGATAGTTTAAATGATAACTACGGTACGAAAAATTGGTTATTTGCTAGACAAATTAAGAGTATTTTTAAGTTAATCTAGTAAAAAAGCACGCCGATAGACGGCGTGCTTCTAACAATGCAAATCCCCTTTTAACCAATTCCGCGCCCGATATGCCCCAACTGGAACTTGAATAAGAGATGTTTCATTCCCAGCATCTATTCCGTACAATTGATCACATGAATTTGTATCAAAACTAAGTAAAGGATGCCCGCCCATCCCCATCGCGGTCGCTGCAAAAACGAGTTTATGAACGAGTATACCTGCTTCCATTTGATGAATACGGTACCCTCTATAGCCTAATGCATTTGTATAGTAATCTTTCTTTCCGACTACATGTAAGCAAAGTGGTACTTGAAAAAGGTTCACGTTATCCATCGTCATACTAGACTGAAGTGAGTAGCGAAGGTCTCCATATCGAATTGGTTGTATGGAATGTGTTTTACTGTTATAAGCGTAAGCCCCGTTTTTAATATTTTTCACGTTATAAAAACATCCATATAAGGAGACGCTTGTATTTTCATTTGTATACTTACCGTCAAGATCGTTGTAATAGGGGAAGGAGAGACTCGCTTCTTGTAGTAAAGTAGCGAGCTCGGCTGCATCCCATTTCGTTAAAGTAAAGTCAGCATCAGGGGAATACCGTTTTCTGCAAAGTTGCAAGAAATCATAAGATAAACGCTCTACTTTCGGCAGTTGTACAGCATGCTCATGATATTGATAGTGCTCTTCATGAGCTAGTGTTTGGAAGTGTGCTGTCGATTCGATCATAGAAGCTTCATTTATTTTTGTTATCATCGGATATTCATCTACATGTTTTGAGCGAACGAAATGTTCATGTGCGAGCGGCGGAATTTGTTGCAACAACTCACGAGAAGTAAATGTTTTATTTTCATGGTAATCATTGTGAAACCAATTAGTTTCTGGCTCTGTACTTAAAGGAATAACGGCATACACACTTTCTTCACCTTCTGACAATCCGAGTAAATGGTTCAGTGCACGGTCTAGAAATTGAAAGTATACGCCGTTCGTATAACCGAACTGTTTTGCACATTCTAGTAATTGTCCAATGAGAACCCCGCTATCTAATCCTTGAAGGCGATATGAAAAGTTATTGTATTTAAAGAAGTTTTTCCAAAACATAGTGGATACGAATGCAGCACCGAAACAATCATCTATATTACAGCGGTTACCGAGTGCGTCTGCTAAATAAGAATCGAAATTTCCTTCGCGAAGTAAAATAAGCCGGTGATGCGCGGCGTCATAATGGTAAATGCCGTCTGGATAATCGTCAATCTTTAAATAGATATACAATTCATTAGGGTATAAGGCACCGCCTGAAGGAATGGATCTACGTAATACATTTCTCCCGCTATTTAGCTGACATAATTGTGTTACACCAAATGAATACCAAAGGTAGTGACCAATCTCATTTAGAGTAGGTGTAGTAGAAGAGTTCGATAAAGATAACGGGATTTCTAAGGAGAGCGGGATGGTAGGTACATTTCGATATAATTTATAAGGAAGCGGTGCGTCTTTCCAGTCCACCTCATGATTTGGCATAATTTCATCGATAGAGAAATGGAGATGATGTAAAAAAGTATTTAGCTGCATGAAATCCCTCCTTTACTATGGAAACGGATGTGGATGTGGATTTAATCTTTCATTTGTTAAAGGTTCGTCTGTATATCCAAGTGTCATCGGTACGGTATATATCCGGTCCAGTCCTGTAACCCGAGTAAGATGGTGTCCGAACGTCATCGGTAACATACCTGGAATAATAACTTTTACACAGTGTAGTCCGTTCTTTTCTATAAGGGGAACGGTTTGATCTACAACGATTACTTCAAGGTCAGATTGATGCAAACGATTTAAAAGTTGGTGGAGATCGGATGTTAAATCCATATCAAATGATTGTGATACATTTATTTCTTGGAACGTTTGCACCGGTGCATCTTCTCGTAAAAGGAAGTGAAGACGTTCTTCCGTTTCTTTCAATCCGTACAGCATACTATGGTCTTCCATTTTATTAACGAAATAAGGATCTTGTAAGCATTTTTCGTAGTATTCTCTTTTGTGCTCGAGCTCATCGTCTGTTATAAGTAACATGCCTGCTATTTCTTGAATGGCACTTTTTAAAGCTCGAATAGGATCTAAATGAGCGCCTCCCGCACAAACAACGTTCATTCCATTTTCACGCGTATTTTTTGCAATTACCCATAAGCTCGGGATGCCGTGTTCCATCGTCGCGTTAAAAGCGTGTAATTCATATCCGGTAATCGTACGTAACCGCTGGATCATTAATTGTAATTCTGTATCATTTGCTGAATTAAGATCAAGGCGGGGAAGAGGTAATTCGGCATACCAAGTGAGTAAGAAGGCATCACGCTCTACAATTTCTAAAATGCCGTGAAAAATCGCTTCTTCTAAACTACCGCCAATTGCACATCCATTTGATGTTTCATACACGAAAGCGTCTCGATGACCGAGGCTATAATAAGCAATTGATTCAGGAACTAAAAGCGGTCTGTTTTGTGATAAAGAATATCCCCATACCCAGTTTTGCTCATAATCAGGATCAAACGGTTTAAATGGAAAATTATCACGATTGTAATGTTCATTTGTATGTACACCGAGCGAGAGGGGATTTAGTGCGTGTTCTTCTAAATCATGAAAACTACCATGCACATTTGTCTTTTTCCCGCGAGGCGACATCCCGCAATATCGTTCTAAACCTTCTAAAATAGCAGTTGCTTCACTCACTGCAAATGAATGAGTTCGGCCTGCAACACCTTCATTTCCGAACATTAATGGCATGTTTATAATGACGTCAGCGAATGGTAATAATGAATGCTGCATTTTGCCGTTCAACATACCGACCCGATAATCTAAATAGTCTCTCGTTAAAAATGTGTTTAATTCATGAATGGAACGGCAGCGATACGTTTCGGTGCTTACTTTTAAACTCGGTTGTAAAGAAATTTCCGCCGCATCCGCAGTATCATTAGGTAAATTACTACATACAGGACAGAGAGGATCTGGAAGAAAAGAATGCCGCGTACATTGTAATGTTTGTAAGTTTAGTAAAATAAGTTCATTTTCTAAAGAAGAATGGTTATGAGTTAATATTTTTTCTGTTTCTGCGCAAATAAGATGGCACATTTGTAACATTCCATTTTGGGTGGCACGTACATCACGCCTCGTTACATCATCTGCTTTAAAGGCATATTTCCGCTGTAGTTCCCACATTTCTTTTTGGTCAAAGCCAGCGATAAAACGGCGTCCATCAGAACAATGGGAACATCCGGGCGTAAGAGGATGAATGTAAGGACCGATAATACCTTCGCCAAATGAAGTAAAACCACGTAGCCATGGAATATGATTTGACCGAAAAATTAGCTCAGCGTCATGATGAATAGTAGAAGGAGATCCGTCATGTAATACGAGAGCGAGATGAATATTTTCAGGAAGTACTTCTGGAAGGGTATGCTGACGAATGATGGAATATTGTTTGCATAATTGATCATGTACATAGTCTGCAAGAAGGCCATCTCCTATAAGCAATATATTTTGAGTCATAGACCGTCCTCCTTTGCAATTAATACCCCATACACACCGTCTAAGTTTTCTTTCAAAAATGGTTCGATTGCTAAATCAAACACGAAGGGATAAAAATTATGTTCTTCTAAATGCTGTAAGGCAAGCTGTAAAGATTGCACACTTGGAATTTCTTCTTCCGCTTGTATTTCCACTCTAAAAGAATCCGTGTCATATAAAATAATAGATGATTCAGGCAAGATATTAGCTCTGTAAGGAGTCTCTTCACTTTGAATGTGGAGCAGTGATAGTTGTAGTGCGTTCCGTAAGGCTAACGTCATATTAATATTAGATGCACCGTACCATCTATCATTTATACCAACCCAAATGACTGGAAAACTGAGAATCTCTTCACTCATTGCAATTTTAGGTGTTTCATGAATTGTAGCAAGAGCATCGTAATAAAATCTACAATGTTTATCGTGAATATCAGTTAAATCAATCGTTGTAAGTTCTTCTAGCATATGTGACTGCCGCTCATACAGTTTATTGTTTAAATGTTGTTGTAGTGCCCGGTAAAATCCTTCTGTCATCGTTTCTCCAGCACCGATACCGATATCGTTATGTTCAGGAATAAGGCGGTGAATGATTTCTGCTACATATGTTTCAATTCCTGTTAAACCGGCTTCTCGGCGTGCTTCATTATGAGTCAATCCACTGCAAGTCATAAGAGGCAGAAGGGGAGCTGGGCCATCTGATAGTGGAGTGGCTACTTGAATATAGCACTGTGATAACGGTAA
>Ga0181466_1000865_pt1 | contig 10926 bp, 9 predicted proteins | sample InSIn4gowninarea_FD_119078 | JGI IMG/M metagenome (GOLD analysis project Ga0181466, IMG submission 119078) | Clean room microbial communities from NASA Spacecraft Assembly Facility at Jet Propulsion Laboratory, Pasadena, California, USA -... ... | reverse complement strand
GTGAAGAAACGATTCATGAGAGAAAACATCACATAGAATATAAGAGCGCAAAGTTTTCAAAATATTAATGATCAGTGTCGATATTTCGTCATACTGACAAACTGAATTTATAGCTTTAATGTGTAATGCGAATGCAAAATACATAAATATGAAAGGAAACAATATTTCACTGAACACGAGTTGGATAATCACCGTCATACTGTGTGAAACAAAGCCGAGGTTCTTCGAAAATCAAGTATCATTTTTCAGGTAACTTATTTGATAACATAGGAAACTGCGCAAAGTATCCAAAAGATAAACCCGAAGTGAAATGTTATTGAAGATATTATTATCGTATATCGTAATATCGTATCGTAGCCATTAGAGAAATGCAAATCATAGCTATATGTTGTTACTGTGTTATCATAATCCAAGAAAAATTTAAATTGTTTTGATAGAATGCATTTTCGTTAGATGTTCGGGAGTTAACTCAGATTTTAAGTGCCAGGTTATTTTCTTCCTTGTTAGAGGAAAAACAGGATATATTCATAAGATATGGCACACATAATGCTTTAAATACCTAGTACTATTTTAATTGTTGAAATTAAGTTCAAATTCAATTACAAGTTTATTACAGCTGCTGAAACGAATGGTATTTATTTTATGTTGGTCACTATACGCCATTTTCAAAGATTCGGTTAAGAGTATTGGTTAACTTCCGCCTGTTTGTCTCGTTTCCAACAACAAACCAAATGCGGCAGTCGAATAAGTGGCTGCAATATAGAGACCTACGTACTGGATTGCAAGAATACAAATTTTTTTATCAGCAAGACTTTTCAAGGCATTAAATGGTTTCCCCAAACTACAAAGCTCATGTATGTTCTAATCACTTAGTGGACAGTATGTATCTTAAACATATTGCTACATGTATTAATATTTTGTAAACGTCACAGTTGTTGGCCAATATTTTTCATTAATGTATTTGGTATTTACCAATAAAACCAATGAACTATTCCAAATGACGGTGTAAGATTTCAAATTTTAATTTGGCAAAAAACCATGAGATAAGATGTTTTTCTTTCATTTTGAATAGCAGTTGATGCAAATTACTTTAATAATTGTCCTCCAAACTATTATATGCGTAGCTTTTTTTCGCTTCTGGAAAAGCATTGTCTCACGCCTTTTTCACTCATAGCTGAGGATATATACTGGGTGTTGTTTTACTAATTTAACGATGACAAATTCAGCATCACGTTTGATAAAGAAGCAATTCGTCTTCTGAATGCTGCGGTAGTAACCCACGCAAACGATGTCATATCATGATTCAGACGTATTCGATGAATGAATGATAAGGAGATATTTGTCCAGGGAAACACTTGGGTACGCAGCAGTTCCGTTAGCACATGCCTAACATGTACATCATCGTTTTAACTTACTGGAAAATGAAACTAGGTACTGGTTGTAGCACGTCATGTCGGGCCGTCATATTGTTAAGTCATCGCCTTGGTGATGATCTGATATATAAGGCGATGGCATCTCAAACCATGATAACGCACTTTAAAGCAGAAACACGTTCTACCTTTGAACCCGGAACGGTGGACCGTCATCGCTTAAATAATAATACGATCTGCTGGTGAACACCAAATTTTTCCAATCCAAAATTTATGTGGCTTTCTCCGGATACAAATACAAATGGTGACGTTTCTGCTTTTAACATAATAGCAATGTTAAAGGAAGCCGTGAGTGAAAGTTGCCTCCCGTTTCCAAACTGCAGGAATTTGTGCTATTCGTTATTGCCATATTTTAATGGTGAAACTGTTGTTGCTTCTAAAATTTTATTTTCCTTTTCTTATATCTCGCTTCTCCTGCTCTTGTGGAAATCAATTGTGATGTCATATTTACAATCTTCATCAAATTCGATTTCCCCCACTAAAATGATGTTGTCAGCTGGCATAAATGTGCGTCTGTTTTTGCCTTTTAGTAAGCTTTATGCACGCTGAAAAGTCTATTTTTAGGGATCTAGAGACAGAATGTGATTTAAAATATTGAGTTAATGCTTTCTTTCGCAAAAAGAGTATTTCAGTAATAAATGTATTTAAAAGTTTTTTGCCGTCATCCGTTAAGCCTAAATCAGTGTTTCTACATTTTAAAAAGACATTTGTATCTTGTAATATTTTTATTTGGAATAGAAAATTACGGGAATAAATCATGTTTCAAAATACAAATTCCTTATGTATTTACACCTTTAGAATAAAAAATCATTAATGATTAGATTTAAACTTTCCATTAAATCGTTTGAAACATGAAATGTTTTTTCAATTTCTGAAATTTGTCAAATCAAGAGCATTCTAAAGCGGAAATATGTTCTTGTTCTGTTGTCATCTAGTGATACATAAATACGTATAACGTGTTTATATTTTAGTGCGTAAAAGAGTGTTTTGATGGAGCTAAATAATCAAACCACCTTTATGCATATAATGAAGATAAATTTTTATTATTGATAGTACCTTCACCGCTTAAAATGCTGTTACTGAAGAATAAGTTGATATGCCTTAGAATAGTTATGTAGCGGTACGACTACAAAACGATATTCTCCGAATTCACATTATACGGGTGGAACAATTCACTTTACCATCGTCATAGGTCTGACGACACTCACTTTGCCTTTCTCTGAGTGTTTTCAAGTACCTCGAGTGTTTTCATTGAGCTAAACAATGGAATCTGGAGTGACGACTGCGGGAGCCGTGAACGCAGTAGCTGTTTAAATAGCTCACAGTATGAAAAACCTGATTTCCATGCGTTTGCTAACGTGTAGTGATCTACATTAGTTCGGCTTTATACACTTTTTGCTTTCAGTTGCGTCAATTTTTAAAGTGTCTTCAAGACATTGTACAGCATGAGTTTCAACTAGTTTCTTACGCATATTCTTGATCTTGGAAAGTTCATTAACGTTAAATGGGTCATCATCCAAACTATGACTAATTTGATCAAAGTAGCCTAGTAATCCTTTAGCAGCTACTTTGATCAACAAGTTACAAGAATAACAGGATCCGGGTCCGTATCGGGTGTTTTATCCATTCCAGAATGAGTAAAATCATGTGTTACGAAGGAGTTTGTAAGAATAGTGTTATTCTCAAGAGACACCCGGCGAGAATCACTGGAGTCTGGCCGATGGTTGTAGTTTTCTGGGTGAAGTAGTGAGCTTAGAATTAAGATCATTGTTTGCGAAAAGAATTTTGTCTGGCATGTTCTGCGAGTCTAGATAGTTTGTAGTCTCAGATGGTATATTTAGTTTAGTAAAAAGGCCCAAAGGAGAAGCAGCTGTAGAGGCCACAATAGGTAGAACGTTCTTAGAAATGGCATCACAGGTAACAGGAAGATCCTGCAAATAATTGTCTCAGGATGTATTGAGTCAAGTGAGTCTTGAGAAATATTCACATTATCCGCGCCAAATGTATAATCTATTTCTTGAACCGTCGGATCAGAATTTGGGATCAAAGGCAGATCAGAGATTGTATCTGCAGCAGCTGTCAAAGCAACGGTTTTCTGAGAGCGTGAAAGTTAGGTTGAGTATTATTTACTGAATACAGTAAGCTCGATAAAAAGGACAGTTTGTGTCAGCGGCACTATGTCTGCACAGTTCACAGATTCATTTTCAGAGTAAAGACAATTAGCAAAAGTAATAATTTTGAAACACAAGTTAATGCTTTATGTGGTGCTGAGGAAAACTGGCAAGTTACTGGTTGAACAATTGTTAAAGGTTGAACAATTTGTATGGCCAAACTCTAGGCAGTGAAAGCATTTAATAGTTATGATAAACGGTCTAAAACGTAATTTACAAACGTTGAAGCGTAGAGATTTTACTTTAAGTAAGAATTCAGCAATTAAGGCAGGTAAACAAATAGACCAAGAGTGAAAACTACCTTTATTTTTACTAAGACCTTTGAGTAAAATATATTGCTATGGAATGCCAAAACAATTATAGAAAAAATAAATTAAATTTACAGAGGTAACATTACATATTATCCCCGTTAAGAAAAGTTTGGTAAATCCGTACTTTCAAAATGCATAAAGAGTAGAACCTATAATTAATCCTGAGAAATTCACAAAACCTAAGCGCGTCTGTATGATTAAAGAGTTTAGCAATGATTTTACCATGCTTATTAACAAAGGAAATTTCAACTGAAGTGTTTAGAATGACAGAATTAACTTCGTATTTATAGTAATAGAGAACAGTCTTTGTATCATAAGTGTTGATAGGAGAGATAATAAATGTGTGGAGATGATCCTCTTCCCAATCAAGAAATTCGCTGGAAAGATATTTAAATTCCTTAATAGTTGATGAGAAAGTATTCCCAACAGAGCCGATAGTTGGGGTTTTACCTTGCAGATCAGGGTTAAAGCAGGTAAAGTGTACACAGGTAAAAATATTTGAGAAGCCGTAACCTTATTATTAAAATCCTGTATTTGCTTAGAAACATTATCCAAAAGTTTATCGTCATCAGTTTTCGTCGTCAGTTCATTATATGAAAATACACAATCTGATATAATGTTAAGAAATTTATCTGAAATATTGATAGTAGTATCTGTGTGATTTAGAGATAGATTTATTAAGTTTATTAAGCAAAGAAGCAAGATCTTCCTTAAGTTTGATAGCAGATTTAAATTGTGCTGCGAGATATAACACTATAACAGTTTATAGATTTAGTATAGGTAAAGTCGTAGTATGTTAATGCAAACCAATAACATAAACAATTATTAATATTTCAATTTAAACGAGGCAATGAAAATCTATATTGATAGCAGGTTGTATGCGTTTCTGCCAGTAGTCCGAGACCAGGGTGGAACTTGCGGAAAAAACCGTAAGTCTTGTCCAACAACTTTAATTAGCATTTTGTCCAGAGGGGCCTCAAGAGTCGACTTCCTTCAATAACAATGTTTTAAAGTATTTACTTGGATACATGAGAATCTTGCTTAGAAACTAACTTTAAGTCTATTAGGCTGCATACCTCTTGGGAACGAGACAGTCTACATAGCAACTTGTTCTTAGCAACGTATTTCTTGGTAGTGAAGCGGTCTCCTTAGTGACGATTAAAACTTCTTTTCAACAATTGAAACTGCTTAGCAACCAGTCTTATTATTTTAAAAATGGTGAAATTCAAAACAAATATAAAGCATAGGCCTAATATAGAAACATTCAGATTTCTTCTGAGAAAAATTACGAGTTTTAACCTCAGAAGCTCCTTGGGTCTTTTTCGACCCACCATCAAAAACATATTATTTTATTAATGAAAACATGTGTAATATTTTATTATAGTGGAATATAGTTGCCAAAAATAAAAGAGAGTGGGGGAAAGGTGGGAAACGAAATGAAATGAAAGTAGGGAAATAATTTACGATACACTTGACTTTAAATAATAGCCGAAGTTGACTTTATTTTTTTTCACATCCATGATTCATAAGTTAGAAGTAGAATGTTTTCGTTTTAAAACAGTTTAATTAATTTTGCTGAGCAGAACTTTTATATGTTTTCCTGTTCTTCTCATGACGATTGCATTTCAGCACGTATAAATTGGAAGAATATAGTGAAGATAAAAATTCATTTAATGTCAGTTAAATAGTATCGGATGAAGAAATTTCAACTCATTATAGAAAGGGAATTAAAAGATCTACTCTGAGAAATAGAAAGGAATTTACAAAATAAAATATTAAAAGATGAATAAATAAGATGGTAAAATGCATCACTTCCAAATGCAGTCGATTATGCTGTAGCATTGTCATGCATCTTGTTCCTGTTCCTACTCACATTACAACAGCAAGGGTGGACGATGCGTATACTACTTTGAGAATAACTTCGTGCTCAAACTTTGACAATCATGATTAGAAATTATTCAGGTATAAAACATAAGCATGCGTTATTGGGAAAATTAGACATATTTTAATATTGCTGATTTAGTTGCATGCATCGGTAGCAACATATACCAGATGTAAATATAATGATAGCTATATATGTACTATGTTAACTAGAGTGATAGCTACCTATATAAAAAAAAACATAGACCAATTGTTACAAAGTTTTTGCATTCAGAAATGTTTTAGATATATCAGTATACACTGACTGAGCAAAAGTCATGGGGTAACAGGGCACTGAATTGTGGATGGACAGCACGTGTGACCAACGCCACCTGGTGGCCGCCGCGACGGTCTCAGTTGTGCGCTAGACATTGCTTGAAGTGGTTGTGTGAGTGATCAGGTAAATTGCAACGTCGTCGTGGGTTTATGGCATTCGAATGCGGCATGGTTGTGGGTGCCCGACGCATGGGACATTCCATTTCGGAAGTGGTTCAGGAATTCGGCTTCCCATGGTCAACCGTGTCGAGAGTTTACCGAGAATGGGTGAATGAGGGTGTCACAGTCTACAACAGACTCCATACCGGGCGTCCGCAGGCCTTAAATGACCGAGACAGGGGAAACCTGAGACCAGTGGTAACTCGAGATAGGAAAGCAAATCTGCAACAAATCACGGCTGAATTCAACACTGGCCGTGATAGAGACGTGTCCCAGTGGACAATGCGTCAGAACATGCGTGTTCTCGGGTATGGGAGCCGTCGCCCCACACGTGTGCCGCCACCAATCACCACGGATGGACACTGCAACAGTGGCGTAACGTGATCTGGTCTGACGAATCACGTTATCAACTACAGTGAACTCTCACTTATGCGCCGGTCCAAGGGACCAACTGAAAAAAGCGCATAAGTGAAAAAATCTATTCGAAATTCTAAAACTCATTATAAATTGCGATGAAAGCATGAATAAAGAATACTTCTAAAGATTATATGCCAATAATAGTCTGATGAACTGTAATTTTTACAAAGAAAACAAATATTGTAACGTACCTTAACAATTTATTATTTCTTTTGATGATAGATGTTTGCTTGTGTTTTTGCCGATGTATTACAGACATTTTCTTTCAAGTTCAAGCAAATAAAAAAACGGAGTTGGAGTTTCAGCGGATGAGTTAAATTGCAAATAGTCCCGAATAGTATCTAAAACTTCTAACCTCACTCACTCGAAATTCTTTGTTGCTTATTCTGAAAGAATGTCTTCTTAGAAGCAACAAAAGTTGAAAGAGTGTACTTGGAAATAAACCACTGAATCAATCTTGATTTTTTAAAACATTTTTTCTACAAAAATTCTATTTTTTAATTTCTATTTAAGGATAAAAATTTAAAATTTTTGCTATTCTAAAAAAAAAGTTTTCGTCGCATAAGTGAAATATAGTGGTGCATAAACGAATGATCATATCATTAGTTTTTTATATAATGAGCCGGGACCGGCGAAAATCGTCGTATAAATGAGAAAGGCGCATAAAAGAGGCGGTGCATAAGTGAGAGTTCACTGTATTCCATGCTGATGGGAGGCACCGTGTGTGGCGCACACCGCACGAAGCGATGGATCCAGCATGCCAAGTGGGCACAGTTCAGGCCGGTGGCCTATCAGTCATGGTGTGGGGTGCATTTTCGTGGCATGGAATGGGCCCCCTTGTCATTCTGGATGCCACATTGACTGGTGCGCGGTATCTTCAGCTGCTTGGAGACCGCCTCCACCCTTTTGTCAGGTTTCAACACCCTGACGACATTGCTGTGTATCAGGATGACAACGCAGGCCCACATCGCGCGATATTCGTCCGTGCCTGGTTCAACGAGCATGCAGGTGGGATCCAACAACTGAATTGGCCACCTCGAAGCCCTGATATGAACCCCATTGAACATATCTGAGATGCCCTCGACGTCAGGCTCAGGGCATTGAATCCTCAACGCACGAACAGGCCACAATTGGCTGCCGCTCTGCAGGATGTGTGGTGCCAACTACCTCCGGACGTGTTCCAGAGCCTTGCAGACTCACTTCCATGCCGTATCGCTGCACTCCGCAGGGCCGGAGGGGGCCCGACCAGATATTAGGTGGGTATCCCATGAGTTTTGCTCAGTCAGTGTATAACGCTTTTATCATTTACTGTAAAATAAATAATTGTGAAAAAATAACTGTCCTTCTCAATAAAGTTTTGTAGGGGTTTCTTTGAAAAATGCATTCTATGGAACCAAGAGATGATCACCCAAGAAATTACGCAGCTGAAACTTTTGTTCAAAATGCAAAAACAATAGCAAGGAAACAACTAGTAATTCAAAAGAACTGGGAATCAGAAAAAAAATGAGGAAGTTGTCATCTATGCCAAAATAATTTAAAATAAAATCATTTTTAATGTCTTATATGTAACTTATCTACGTAAAAATAATATCCAAACAGTGTATGATATCTGTGACGAAGAACAGGTTATATAATTATATTTTGTGTTTATGTAGTCTTTTATGACGCCTAGGAAACCAGATTTTGTAGGAATGTTTTGCTTGCATTCAGTATTAATTTTGTCATAGTAATTTTTAATAATGCTTTAAATCAAAATAAAGTTGCATAATTAAATTTATTTCATGTTGAACGCAAAATGTAAACGCGGAACATACATGAGTCTTTTTCGACACGGGGGACTAATTTGTAGAGCTTTTGAGGGTTAATATATTTAATATGCAGAACCATTCTAGTAAATATTTTAAAGCATTTTTGCAGCGTCTTACATCAGAGTGCCTTTTGAGATCTTGTTATCTGCAGATAAGTTTAAAGAAGAAACATATGTAATAGTAATTTTATAATTTCATCGTAAAGCGTGAATTATCGGATTATTAACTAACAAAGAAAAAAATTACATTATGTTTTTTCGTTCTGAAATAAAATTACTGTCACCACGCGTACTACTGCTTCAGGAATTTTCGAGCTTACTAATTGATTTGTCGCGAAATGTGCAAATCATAGAAATAATGTTTTCCGCGTATTTGCTCAGAAACTCTTGGAGAAGAAGCCTATATGAATAATCTTCCAAACCAAGGGGTAGTTCAAAAGATATATTATGCGTTAAATTACGCTTTCCGATAAATAACTTTATTGCTTATAAGACAAAATCTATTTCATCTAAAATGACGAGATTTTTTTCAAGATAGATAAAGAGAAAATATCTTTTTAGGACATTTAAAACGTGGAATGTTTCCTTAAACGCTACTTTTATCAAAGACATTAGTGTATTAGACTTTAATTATGTCTGTTAACCTCAAAATTTTGTTAATGACATAGCTTGCATCAAAACAATCATCTGTTACAAGCTAAAAAACATTAGTGACTTAATCATATACATGTGTCACTTTTATTAATCGATCCTGCAATTTGAATGTTAATACGCGCATATTTGCTTGGTGTTGCAATTTCAGTTTTGAGGATTATATATGAAGTCAGTGTCCAATTAAAAAACAGGAGTCGAGAATTGATATAACAAAACTTCGGTATTGAGAAATAAACGAAATTAGATGTATTCACTACTTGTATGAATTATGACCATTACATGATACGCTAAATGATTTTGGTTATCCCTCCAAGTTTTATCAACACTTAAGAACGGTCCTTTTTTCGGTTAAATCATTTTTATTGCCATTATTTCATGTACTTATAGCAATGCAAAAAGCACTTAGCTTTTAGCAATTGTGATTTTTAATAAAATATTTTACTAAGAACATCATAATCAAAATGTAACTCGGATGTAAAAGATAAACATTCTAGCGTTGCAATCTAAAAATATGTGCATTTGAGACCAAAAACGTATTATGAAACACGAAGAAACAAGAAAATTTCTTCATCGCATATCGCAAGAATGTGTAAGAATTTGCAGAGCAAAAACTATTGAAACAAAAATATATTACAAAGAATATAAATGCGCAAAAATTTCAAAATAAATAATGATCAGTATCGAGATTTCGCCAGACTGGAAAACAAAATTTACAGCTTTAATGCGTAAAGTGAATGCAAAATATATAAATACGTAACGAAAAAGTATTTCACTCAATACGAGTTGGATAATCACCGTCATGCTCTCCGAATCAAAGTCCTGGTTCTTTGTAAATCAAGCATTTATTTTCAGGTAATTTATTTCAAAAGACACTAAACTACGCAGCGAATCCAAAAGCAATCAAAATATCATACCTGAGCCTTTAGAGAAAAAAGAACATAGTTGTAGGTTTATTCTGAGTTGTGATATTTCAAGAAAAGTTTCAAAACGTTTCCATGCAATGAATGTTATACTTTAAGAGTTAGTTCGTTTGCTTCCATGTTGGAGGAATAACAACATATGTTCATAAGATTTGTCACATATATTCTTTAAATACATACGAAATAAAAAATCTGTAAAATTAAATTCATTTTTCATTATAACTTTATTAGGTCTGCTGAAAACGATCATGTGTGACCAAACGGCTTTTTAATTAATGTTGGTCAATACAATATTTTCAAACAGTCGGTAATGAATCCTGGTTTACTCCAGCCACAGTTTATTCCGTTACCAGCAACATACCAAATGTGGCAGTCGACAAAACGGCTTTACTGTGGAGAAATGCATGCCTGTATTCTGGAGGTGTTGCTGGGTTGCAAAGAAGTAAATTATTTTTCAGCATGGTTTTTGAAAGCATTAAAAGTTTAATCGTTTAACGAACAGATATATTTAATTATATTGCCATATATATTAATGTATTGCAGAAATCACATTTGTTTTTGGTATTTTCATTAGGCTATTTGATAATTTTCAGCAACGCTGTTGAACTAATCGAAATATCATTCTGTTATCCGATAGTGATGATTGCCGTGAGTTGATAATGACAGTGTGCCATTAGTTGCTGATTTTATTATTAAAACATCGCTGATGGCAACACCAATCAGTAAAAAGACTGCAACATGAATTATGACTTCGATTCGTGACATAAGATTTCTGCTGTTAAGCGCCGGCTGGAGCAGAGCTAAAGCACGCGGCTACGATCCAGTAGGTCACAGGTTCGAATCCAACTGCGTATCCTCTAA
>Ga0181466_1000620_pt3 | contig 10930 bp, 10 predicted proteins | sample InSIn4gowninarea_FD_119078 | JGI IMG/M metagenome (GOLD analysis project Ga0181466, IMG submission 119078) | Clean room microbial communities from NASA Spacecraft Assembly Facility at Jet Propulsion Laboratory, Pasadena, California, USA -... ... | reverse complement strand
CCGTACAACCACTTCTGGCAATGCAACATCGATACCGACAAGCCCTACGACTTTGCCAAGTGCGGACCCCCAGCCGGTGGGCTGTTTAATGTGCTGGGACATTATGAGTGGGCGACTGGACGCAGGGATACGTATTGGACGGGTCCGACGTGTACGTTTCAGGAACCGGTTTTCGTGCCTAGACGAACTACTGGCGAGATGGAAACCGAGAGCGGCTTCAAGGAGGGAGACGGATACATCCTGACTCTCCTAAACCACCTCGACGTCCTTCGCAACGATATCCTCATCTTTGATGCGCTGAATCTGGCGCAGGGCCCGCTGGCGGTCGTGCATCTGCCGGTGAAACTGAGGCTGGGGCTGCATGGCAATTTTGTCGAGCAGAGGGAGTTGGATGCGTGGAAGGAGAAGAGGAGCGTGGGCGGTGAGGTTGGGCCGCAGGAGCCGGCGAGGGAGATGTTGCCGTGGCAGAGGAGGATGCGGGAGGAGGAGGGGTTGGGGTGTTTGGTACCTGTTCCTGGGCAGAACGAGGTGGGAGTAAATGCGCGGTGAGGGGGGTGGAGGAGGTATAGAATCCGGCCTGGGCAGGGTAATGCAATGGTTTGAGTTTTTAATCAGCTTCCAGAGATGATGGTTCGGTTGGACCGAGAAGACATGTCATGACTTGCATCCAATGTAGCATTGGAGCTGAGGAAGGCTGAGGGGTCGTATCGACTACCTCAGTTCACTGAATCAATCTGCAATTTCCTTGGTAAGCCGGCGTTGGTGGCTTGCGAGCGGAGTCGTAGCTGGAATTGTGTGGAGTTTGTGGCAATAACGCACGTGATTCTGAGAATTCGGAAGGAGTAAACGGCATGGATGAGGAACAATGTGCAATGGAGGTAATCTTTCATATCTCTACAGAAGCTGCATGAAGCCTGTATGCCCTCGAAGGAAAAGAATAAATCGACAGGAAAAGAAAAAGATAGGTATACCCGAGCGCCATGTCTCTCGTCCGGGGTTTCAGAAATGTGGCATTGATGTAGTAGCAAATGCCCTCATACAATCTAACTATCTCATCAGACCTCGTATCGTCCTCTCCCTTGGCCAGTGACTTCGTTGCCAAACAGACGGCCTGCATCGACACAGTACCTCGCCTCTCCCTGTCCATCCCTTCCTACCTCGCTACCCCAGCATACGAGTACGGCGTCCAGAATGCCACCAAGTACACCTTCCATTGCGCCTAGCGCACCCCAACCGATTGCTGCGCTGATGATACCCACCACGTAGGCGTAAAGACTGCCTTTGTAGGGTACGGCGTCATTGCCGATTTGAAGCATGCGTGCGGTTGAGACCCAGCCGCCGAAACCAAGGGAGAGTGTTATGACCCAGCGGATTGCATGAAGGAGAAGTTTCGCGAGGCGGTACGATTGTATTGATGGACGGCCGTGGTTCTTGAACGAGCTTGGACCGAGGGTGGTCGTTGGCGAGGCTGCGGAGATGAAGTTCATCTGTGATAGACCCTGTGCAGCTTGGTTCAGAGGCACGCCGTGGATGGAAGCAAAGGTCAGAGTCAGGGGATTCGTCAATGCGGCGATTGGCGTCGGTATTATCGAATAGGCGCACATGCCGATTAGACCAGCGAGTCGTCGTGGGAGAACGATGAGCGGAAGGCGGACCAGGAGGGAAATCAGCGTTGACATGCAGATCGTGCCAGCCATCGTGTATGTCGCGTGACTGAGGGAGGCTTGCACGACTGTTCTGGCAGCGGGTGCTGGCACGCTGTTGCGATGAAAGTACCATTGAGATACTGTAGCTGCAGTAGTGGCGCGCTGCACACCGGCGATTACTGCCAGAGTCCAAAAGTAGTCCAAGAAGAACGCAATACCAAGCCACCACGTGCTTGCGTCGATAATCCACCTAGACTTATTGCTGGCAAAATGGCCACCGAGGAACAAGCGCGTGAACATCAGAATCCAGATCCAGGACCAGAGTATCACAGCGGCCAATGTTGCAATGCCCACGAGTAGCAGAGGGAACTGCGCTCTTAAGATCTCACTAGAGAACTCTAACATGCCTGTGGCCTTGTCTAGTGAATGCCGTGCCTTGACAATGGTGTACACCCAGAAAATAGCAAAACACAGTGGACCAAAGGAGAGCCAGCGCATCAGCCGATCTTGCACGCTGACACCATGCCACGTCCCTTTGAAGCTCGACACGAAAGGATAGAAGAAGAATGACACGGAGATGGTGGGTATCGCAAGTAACATCAGGCTCACCAAGGGCCTAGCGAAAGATCGAAGGAGGGATAGCCACAAAACACCAACTATGACCGAAACCAAGGAGTAGACGCCAATGAGGTGGAATGACGAATGTAAAACGGTGTAGATGGTGTCGCCTAAGGGATTTTTCTTGTTCGGTGGCGATTCTTGCAACAGGGATATGAACCATGTGCCAAAGATGGCACACTGCACGATTATGAAGAGCTCAGCCCAGAAGAAGTTGTGCCGCGGTGCAGATATTGAGCTTTCTGGTACGTCGTCGGGAACAGTCTGGCGATCGGGACTCATCGGTCGTGGGTGTTCTAGCAGAGTATCTTCGTCCGTCTCCTGGGGTATAGGAAGGGTGTTCCGCAGCGGACTGCGACCGCGTTTTGGTCTTGGCATATTTCGAAACTGTTGAAATGGGGGTGGTGGCTCGTCTTGGTGCCCTAACAATTCATCGCGATCAAGCTCTTCCATGCTACTGCGATCGGTGGATTCCAGCTCGACGTCTACCAGATTGCCTCTCCCCCTGCTGCTGCGATCTGTGGTCTCGGACAACGGCACACTTGATTCTCTTTCCTCATCTTCTCCCCTTTTGGCAGTTGTAGATCTTCCGCGTGCAGGCTTGTCCCCGATCCAGGAGCTCTTGATGCCTCGGCCTAGACCATAGCCAGGAACGTCATTCTCCTCTCTGTCTGCTCCTATTGTGTGATCGGATCGTTGTGCGAGGTCATCATCGACCTCGGATGATTCCGACAGGTTGCTTGCGCCAAACTGCCGTCGCGAGCGTTGCAAGGCGTAGTGGTCGGCCATTTCCCGGTCGTGCTCCACATGGTCGTCCTCTTCCCGGAAATCGTCGGTCGCGGAGTAGAAGAGTGGCGCAGGCGCGTTCGATGTGCGCGAGGCAAAGGCGAAGCGGCTCATGGCCTGCGAGTTGTATGGGTTGGGCATGTTGCGACGCTGAAGGTAAGCTTGGGCTTGTCGCGACGAAGGCCGCTGCCTGTCGGGGGCGTTGCGATTCAAGGTCGAGTCGGGCTGACCCAGTGACAGCCGCGACTGAGACTGGGAGAGGAACTTGGATGCATCTGTGAAGCACGCATGTCAGTCACGCGAGTCGATAGGGCAGCTAAGACAAGAGTCGGTGGCTTTGTCACATGTACCTGATAAGGCACCGGTCTACGTACACTCGGAGAACATGACAGGCGAAGCGAGGGATGGATGGGCTCGGAACTATATTGCTGTTCAGGGGATGCCCGGGTATATGTATCGTGAGTGCGATCCCGGGGCGAGAGCTGGCTCAGTCGGGACGTCAGCGGTCGTGAGGCGGTCGAGCGCAAGGGTACCGAAGTACAAGAGGCAGGCGCGGATGACGCAGCCTAAGAGACATGCAGTCGGGCGCAACCAGACTGCGTGATGATGGAGCGAAGATGATAGAGATGGGCTTGGTAGGGTAATAGTGATATGCTAGGGCAGATGGGAGCTAAGGCTCAGGTACGTGGTGAGGCTGGACTCGTCGGCGAGTTGCTGTCGATGAGAGGCTCATCGTCACGGAGCCAAGCCAGCGCGCGTCGGGTTATCGATAGATATCGGGGCCGGGAACCTCGTGAACATGCGTGCACGCGCGCTACTCTTCTAGCCTCATGGAGCGCTCCACCTCACATGCTACGTGCATTCGGTTAACCTGGCCTTCTCTGGCGTCTTCGAAGCGACTAGCAAGCTTCTATTTGCACTTCCTCGAGAGCGCGTTTTGCCCTGGTGAAGACCGCACACGCCATGACAGCGCGGGAGTACATCGGCGAGAATATTGAGCATCACGAGTAGCGATAGTCACGGCGCGAACCAAAACCAAAATGCATCTACTAGACCAGTACAGGCTCAAGGCTCAACCCATTTGTACCTAAATTTGGCCTTTGCCCAAGTCGTGCTGGTTCGCAGCCATCAACTCTGGTTCATGCGGCTGCCGAGCTATGACCGCATCGGTGAACCCTGACCTGACTTCACCTAAATCACTATCGCCCGGCTTGCTTCCCATCAAACTCTCTCACGCCTTGATCTTGCCAACTGTTTGAGTCTGCATAATATCCCGCCTACAGATACTTCTCCGTGAGCATCCATCGCCGTTGGCCCGAAGCATCGCATAAGCTCGCGCCCCGAGTCCCAACACCTGTACCCGCTGTCGCGCGGCGTCATAAAGCACCATGGCTCAGCCGTGGGACTACATAGCGAAGATTGTATCGCTGGGCGATTCAGGATGTGGTAAATCAAGTGTATGCGACACCGTTCATCATCCTTACCTGTTCCCGGGGTTGACCATGTACAGCTCACAGTCCGCCTGTGCGAAGGCCGCTTTTCACCACACCACGACGTGACCATCGGCGTCGAGTTTGGATCGCGCATCGTCCCCGTCGGACCACCTGCCTCATACTCGCTGAGCATCAACAACCCTGCCGGATCTTCACAAGCACAAGCGACGGTATCGCCATCGAAACAAAAGCAGGAGCAGAAGCACATGAAGTTGTCGCTCTGGGATACGGCCGGGCAAGAGACGTACAAGAGTATCACAAGGAGTTACTTCCGGGGTGCTTCAGGCGCATTGCTGGTCTTCGATATTTCGCGCAAAAACACGTTTTTATCAGCGACGTCATGGCTGCACGATCTGCGCCAGATCGCAGAAGAGGGCATCGTCGTTGTGCTTGTGGGCAACAAGTCAGATCTTGCGGGCTCGTCTACCGTGACGGACTCGGAAGCCGCAAACAAACGCCAAGTCTCAAAGGAAGAGGCCGAGGAATGGTGCAAAGCGAACGGTGTCATGCAATACGTTGAAACGAGCGCGAAGAGTGGAGAAGGTGTGGAGAGAGCTTTTTTGGAAGTTGCCGAGAGGATATACCAAAACATAGAAGCTGGAAAATACGACTTGAATGACCGGCGGAGCGGAGTCAAGGGCCCGGGTGGTGGAGGTGCGAATAGAGGGGGCGTTAATCTGAACGATGCAAGCAGGAAAGGAAAACAACAGGGCTGGGGCAGCTGTTGTTGAGTTTTGATATCAGGAACGGGATGTCTGCTAGATATTTCACCCGGCGGACATTGCGAGGCGTCTATGGGGCAGCATTCAACTCGTACATATTGTTATTGTAATAGGCAATTTATCATCTTGACGGGTTCCCGGCATCTTCGCTCGGCGCAGCTCCTACACAGGGATACCATTGGTAAAATTTGCCTGCCCAAGTGGCTCATTCCTCATGGAGTGACGATGACGCCATGCTGCAAATCCTAGATCGACGCCCACTAATTCTTTTCCTCCCCTCTTTTCCGTATCATGCATTTCACTACGAGCGAGCTTTGTACTCAGGCACCGGCGGTGCATGCTACATGTAGACAGTATCGAGCAATTTCCTACACCTCGATTTCAGTCTGCGCTGCAAGGGGTACAGCTACTCTCTCAGCGAAACGCGATAGAATTCAGGTTCTTAGGGCTCGATTACTTCGCATTTCTTGGTCAGTAACATCTCAGGCTATGCCTTGCGTCACCGCAAGGGTTCGGTTGCCGCCCGGAAGCTTAGTCACTCAAGAAGCGGGGCAAAGCCTTGCATTGCGTGGCTTCTCTCAACACACCTTCCTCTTGCGCTGTAGAGCAGTCAACCACCTTCCTGTCGCCGCCTAGTCCAGTAGCACTCAAGCTTTCTCAAGCATTATCAAGCTCGTATCTAGACGGGTCAAGCTTTCAGAAAAGGCTTAATCGCGGCTCCAAAGCCCTCTTGGAGTATGATAGGAACCGTAGACATTGGTCACAGGCTTGCTCTTGCTATTGCCAGTCCACACAAACGGAGGCGGAGGTAGAGTTCAAACCGTGTTGATTGGTCGTCTGGGTATACAGTTATTCCCGCAGCAGGTGCATCCCTTCTCCAAGAAGGAAGGACCATTGTAGACGACCAGTCAGGAGTGATACTATCGCCCGCTATATTATCGCTCGGTGAGGCAAGCGCAACATTGGACACGCGATGTTGAGATTAGAGGATAGTTCCAATGTCATGTCATTAAGATTCGTGCGCAGCGAGGTATTTATTACTAACAGTCCGCCTCTCTAACTTAGCCCACGAAGATATCATTCCTATCCCGTCCGACAAGATGCATTTTTCAGCGTTGTTGTTGTTAGGCCTTGGTGGTCTGACGCAGAGTACACCATCCAGTACCCACACGGTCCACGAGAAGCGACACGCACTACCTGTGGCATGGACAAAGCATTCGCGAGCTCAGAAAGATGTGATAGTGCCTGTTCGAGTTGGTCTCAAACAGCGCAACCTTGAGCACTCCGATCGCTTCCTCGAGGATATCTCTGATCCAGACTCACCAAACTTTGGTAGGCTTCCTCGAACCAAGTTATCATTTGATTTGCTAAAGATACAATTTAGGAAAGCACTGGACTGCCGAAAGAGTTGCCAACACCTTTGCGCCACACCCGGAAGCTTCAGACACTACTCTTGATTGGTTGCATGCTTCAGGCATAGACAGAAAGCGAATCAAACACTCAGTCGGTAGGATTTATGCCTCTGCTCAGAAGAAACCCCATTTACTAATGCATGCAGGACGAAACTGGGTGGAGTTTTCGGCCACTGTCGAAGAATTAGAAGAACTCCTCAAGACCGAGTATCACACCTATAAGCACACGGATTCTGGCGGCTACCGTATCGCATGCGAGGAGTATGGAATCCCACAGCATGTACGCGAACATGTCGACTTCATCATGCCCACAATCCAACTTGATGGTTTGCGGCCAGTGTCCCAGTCCCAAGTGGCAGTGTTAACGACAGCCACCAACTCGAGTCTTACCGATCTTTCGCAATGTGGAAGTCTCGTGACGATCAACTGCCTGCGAGCTCTTTACAACTTCCCCGTCGGCAAGTACAACCACACTGGCAACCAACTCGGTATTGCCGAGTGGGCGGATTATCTTTACCTCCCAGATCTGAAAGGCTTCTTCGCGAGGTTTACGGCTCCCAAGATCCCTCTAGATGTGGTACCAGAATTCATCTCAATTGACGGCGGGAAACGAGCAAACTTGACAGTAGCCAAGGCAGAAGAGGTTGTAGAAAGTGCGCTGGATGTCCAAACCGCATACTCCATGATTTGGCCGCAGCAGATAAGACTATACCAAGTCGGAGACTCGGTAAACGTAGACTCTGTCGGCACGTTTAATATTTTCCTAGACGCCTTGGTGGGTCCAAAACTTCGTCTGTCTCACCAATCGCTAACTTCCAGCAGGACGGCTCTTACTGCACGTACCAAGGCGGAGACCAGCCCTACGTAGATCCAGCCTACCCTGACCCGAACGAGGGTGGATACACTGGCCCGCTCCAGTGCGGCGGCGCACCGATCAGCAACGTCCTGTCCGTCTCGTATGGCCAGATCGAGGGCGCGCTTCCCCGGTTTTACCAGGAACGACAGTGTCGCGAGTGGATGAAGTTGGCCTTGCAAGGCGTCAGTGTCATCTTTGCGTCGGGCGACTCTGGTGTTGCAAACAGATACAACGCCGGATACAACAACAGTTGCCTGAACTCGGAGAATGGCTATGTTGATACTGATGGCACCCGCTTTTCCCCTAGCTTTCCAGCAAACTGCCCATACGTGAGTATACTCCTGGTCAACAACGCTGGTCTGAAGTTCTGGGCGCTGATTACTACTAGATCACCTCTGTCGGCGCGACAACACTAACTAATGGAACCGTGGCTGGTGGCGAAAGGGCAGTGGCCCAACCAAACGGTGCTACATCATACTACTCGGGTGGCGGCTTCTCCAGTATTTTCCCCCGTCCATCCTGGCAATCATCAGCCGTGTCCAAGTACCTTGGCAAATATGCTCCGGGGTACGGAGAATCAGTCTTCAACTCGTCTGGTCGCGCATACCCAGACGTGTCAGCGGTAGGCCTTAAGCTACCAGTTGTCTACCTCAACAAGACAGAGGGCGTGGGGGGAACATCAGCGTCTGCGCCAATCTTCGCCAGCATCGTCAACATGCTGAACGAGGAGAGGCTGGCAGCCGGCAAAGGACCGATCGGCTTCTTGAATCCCATTATCTACAAGCACCCGGAAATGTTCAACGATGTTACGATCGGAAGTAACCCGGGTTGTGGGACCGAAGGCTTCCCGGCGAGCCCAGGGTGGGATCCCGTCACGGGGCATGGTACGCCAAGGTATGAGAAGATGCGGGAAGTGTTTTTGAACCTGAGTTGAAAGGCGCATGACACGGCCGGGCGCGCATGAGAATAGCATCCCGCACCGGCATTAGGAGTACGGGGGACGCGTAACCTATACTATTGACCCGTGGGAACCTCCGCAAAGGTTATTTGCGTGTACCTAAAACGGGCATCGTGAAATTGATTGCTTTATTCTTGGCGTGGTGGTCTTGACAGCCTTATCCCCGAACCTTATCACACGCGTGATCTCAACACGGTCTACGTGTCAGTCAAAACACCGCTCTAGCAATATGCCGAGCCAATTTCCCAAGATTCCATCTCATCTCGATTGTATTCTCCGGACACGTCGGTTTTGCACGGGTCACCAGGAAGCAGCTAACAAGTGACAGAAAAAGTTATGATGTTGCTTCTTCGCTTGTCCTTCTCTTTCTCCAGGCCGTACGGCATGTGGGTCTGCCTTCGACTGCTTCGAGCAGCTCCGCCGCGGGTGTGGATCGCTGCTGCACCTGTGTGACGAAGCTTATCTGGGGCAGGTAAGCCCACTCCGGAGGCTGTAGGTTTTCGAGAAGCTGCGAAAGCGGCTTCCATCCCCACGCAGGCTCTTCGGCTTGTGCAAATTGAGTGCTGCCGGTGGCAAAACTATGCACGACTGACGTCGTAGTGCAGAAAAGCTAGACGGGACCCGTCGTCTTCGGCATGCTTAGGGCTTAGGGCTTAGGCCGAATGCCGATCTGATAGCTGGCATGCAGAGCTATCGCGGGGATGATGTGCCGTGTAGAATAGCTTGAGGCTCAGCTGCAGGGCGCAGATCATTTTGGTGGCCGTTGTCAGGATCTTCGCAAAGGCCAGAAGTCGGTGAACGAGTCATTGGGGGGCAGCGAAGGGGGCAGCGAAGGATGGAGAAGCCAGCTAGGGCTTCCATTGCCCTCTCAACGTGTGTCTGAGTGCCTAATCCTGGACGCTACCGAGATCCACCTCACGATCACAGCTCGTATGTGCGTCCGGATGAACTCATGCCTCCGCTTCCAGACCCGCACCTACCCCAGGTGCATAGATAGCCATGCTGAGGCCACGCCTGTCGCACAGTCGCCACCATCCATGATGCTGCATGGAGGTGCCAAGGTGTATTGAAAGTGCGGTCAACAACACAATCGCTGCAGCAAGCCTTGCGGCCGGTCAATCGGCCATGCAGCCGAGAGCGGTCGGTGTTCCTGGCCGCGAGCAGGCGAACCCCCCACCCCCCACGTAATTGCATTCGGCGGTGTACCTTGGTAGAGCCGCAAGCCACAGCGTTTTTGTCAATAATGGCTCCAGCACGTAGCACGCAAGAATTGTGCACCGCACAAAATCGCCCTATAGCATCAGCACTACGGCGCAATTGTGGGCTGCTTCCTTCAGACGGCGGAGGCGGCAGCGCAAAAGTCTGAAACCCTTATCCAGTCTAAAAATTGGGGCCTCGTCCGAGAGACGCGTCAAGGAAAAGTCTGATCTTGTCTGGTACGAACCCGCCAAACTGTTCCTGCGCACGTCGGGGCGCCGCCGGCACGTACCACCAGCCCGCGACCGACACAACACAATGCAAGCCGCAGCCCCCTTTGGCGACTACCCACGTTTTCCAAAGCACAGGCTATCAGCCTACCTTTCCCGACTCATAATCCACCATGTCTAGACCCTCTGAAAAAATAGGGGCCCTACGCTATGATCGACTTTTTTTTGTTGGCACCATGCTTACGAGACGTCTACAACGTGCCCACAAAAAAGACAAAGCTGTGTCTTTATAAATCTTTGACCATCCCCGACTGTCCTCTGCTCATCCATCTCATCCTCTCCATACTCACATACGTTATTTTATCATGCCTCCTCAAGTCCCCCGAAACCTTCTGCGAGCCGCCCGCGCTCGGGCTGTTTTCCAGTCCACCAGGCCATCGCACCGCATCACTCCCGTTAGGTTCCAGAGCTCTGAGGCTGCTCGCCAGAACCCCTCGGAGAGCAAGCCTGTGTACAACGCACCACCCAGGGAGTTTACTCACCGAAAGGATCAGAAGATTGCCGGATCCGCCTCCACACACGCCCGTAAGGCAGCCGGAGCACCCGTCAAGCTTAACACGCAGAACCTTGCACAGTTGGAGAATGTTTCCGTTCCCACCTATCAGCGACAAGGTGTCAAGCAGGGTATCGTCCACGTTGGTGTTGGTGGTTTCCACCGAGCCCATCTCGCTGCCTACGTCGACACCCTTCTTGAGCAATTCAATGTTCAGGACTGGTCCATCTGCGGCGTTGACCTCCAGCCATTCGCTGCTCCCATGCGCGATGCCCTGACGCCCCAGGACAACCTTTACACCATCATTGAGCGCGCTGCCGAGGGTAGCACTGCCCGTGTTTGCGGCAGTATCACCGACTACCTCTTCGCTCCTGACAGCGCTGAGGCTGTTGTCGCCAAGATGGCTCACCCAGACACCCACATCTTCTCATTGACCGTCACTGAGAGCGGTTACTATAT
>Ga0181466_1000859_pt1 | contig 10965 bp, 3 predicted proteins | sample InSIn4gowninarea_FD_119078 | JGI IMG/M metagenome (GOLD analysis project Ga0181466, IMG submission 119078) | Clean room microbial communities from NASA Spacecraft Assembly Facility at Jet Propulsion Laboratory, Pasadena, California, USA -... ... | reverse complement strand
TTTATCTTTTATATAAAAATAGTTATAAAAGTAAACTGATTTTGGAACTCTGTTCTAATGTGATGTGTCGGTCCAAGTAGATTGTTTTCGATGCCTCAACAACTGTATATTCTCAAAAATAATTTTTATTTTTGATCTATAAAAATTTATCTTTAAACCTTAAACGAGTCTTATTTTGAGGGTCAAGGACAAGATGCGATATTTAAGCAATTAAAATTAATTTCAAAAGGCTCTCAAAACGTAATCGGCAATTCTAAATGAACAGATTTTGAAACCAAATATTATTACTCTCATATCGCAGAGCTTATTCTTAACGGAACATTTTGACAGAATCGAAGTTCCGATACTTACGACGAAAGATGCATAAAAAATGTTTGCATGTATCAGTGTCTAGCGCATTTTATTCAGGTTTAAATTATACTTGGATGTCTGTTGTAAAGTCTAACATATTTCTGAAAACATTATTTTAAGTTATTGTTTAAACTGTGTGTAGGTTCGCTTTGCTTAATTTTAAACGTTTTGGAGTATTTTTCATAAATAGTTCAAAACAGTTTGTTCATCAGTAGCATTTAAACTAAAAATTTTGAACAATACAGTAATGAAACTTTCCCCCAGTTCAAAATTGTATCCAAATGGTAAGGTTGATTCAATAAGCTTGATTTTGATGTGTCAATTTCGTGAGAAATTAACACTCCACCTTTCATAAAAACTTATTTTAACTAAAGTACAACTTGAATAACTCCTGTATTCATGAAAGTTCGATTTAATTCTGAAGGAAACTAAGAATTTTAAATGTAGTGAAACTTTATTTGCTCTAAAGATGACACAATTACCTTATGATTACCAGCTTTAAATGTTTGAATTCAGTTTTCTGGCTTTGCATTTTCCCTTGACCCCTCAAAACTGCACGTGAAATGCAAGCTTGAGCGAAGTTGCTTTTACAGTTGTCTCAAAGTTCTTTAGGTTATGCATCAGTTAAATATTTTAGTCTGGAAATTAATTTTATTAAATTTTACGAGAGGGATTTTCTGCATGGTTAGGAATGGAAGTTTAGCTTAACTTTAAATCTAAAACTTAGCCTTTTTGGTCCACAAAACTTAAGCGAATAATTCATTGAACAGTGAAGTAGCTTTCAAATTCTGCAGACATGATGTGTGCCGGGTTTGTTTGCCGGCCGGCCTATTTTAATTTAGCTATGTATAATGTAAAAAAGTTTATAATTGTATACTACATAAAGTATTTATGTACCCGGTAGTTGTATGTTAAACGGCGCCATCATAGTATTTTAGACTTAGGTTAAGTGAAACCTGGCATACATCGTGAATGCTTCAAAATTATATTTAGTGGATTCTAATAAATTGAGATTTAGACTACACTTGCCTTCCATTCTTAACATGTTCTATTAAATTAGAATTGGATTAAGAAATATTATCTTCTGTTACAATTGAAGTAGACTAAATTTGGGTGGTGGAACGGAGGTATTCAGTATGACTCAGATATTCAAATAAGCTGACCTATTTTTTTAACTGTAATAACAATAAATGCTTAAAATAATTTCTGAAATCTAAACTGTATGCATTTTGAATAAGTCTAAAACTATTGTGGATAAAAATATATTAACTTCCAATCTTTCGTAGCTTATATAAAGATTTGTTCTGATGTAAAGATTATTTGTTTATCTTGATTAATATACTGTAGCCCCTTCAATTTTGAGTAGCACTCTATTTCAAAGCTTTATAGAAAAGAAAGGGTTTGCCACTTATGTGGCAGCTTGAAAGAAGTTTTAAAGCTATGCCAAATTTTCAGAACACTAGTAGTTTTAGAAATGACTTGTTCCATACATTATATACTATTACAGCAAATATTTCTTTCTTGACAATTCCCAAATTTCTAATAAATTAATCGAATTTTCAGGGCGTGTATGCTGATAGGTTAAACTAAATTTCGTTGACGGTTGTGACTGAATGTTTACAAAAGCAAATCAGAATTTCGGTTTATCAATTAGGTTGAAAAGTGAAGTTTGACTTTCCGATCTTAAATTTAGATGAAATAAAGTTGAAATTATGCTAAAGATTATGCGGTTAAAACATTTCTGTAGCTGAAATTAGTACTAAAATATAAATGATGGCTAGAGTGGGTTACACTTTCTAACGAAAAACCTTTTGAGAAATTTAGATACGAAGAATTGGCACTTCATCCCAGTTTCTGAGCATTTAAATACTAAACTTCACCTAAGCGGAACTGGTCCAAAGGTACAGAAAATTTAAGCCTGCGAAAGTGCAAGGACTCGAGCAGCGGATCAGATAATTCGAACTTAAACGCAACGGTATCGAGCCCATGCTGAACAATCTTAGCCAGGAATCCTCTGGTGCAACCAAACAGACAGACGCCTATTAGCCAGGAATCCTCTCGTGGAGCCAAGCAGACAGACGCCTATTAGCCAGGAATCCTCTCGTGGAGCCAAGCAGACAGACGCCTATTAGCCAGGAATCCTCTCGTGGAGCCAAGCAGACGGACGCCTATTAGCCAGGAATCCTCTCGTGGAGCCAAGCAGACAGACGCCTATTAGCCAGGAATCCTCTTTGCTGTCAGAACAACTCAACTATATTGAGGTAAGGCACAATTCTTAGCCATTGAGCTTACTAGTCTAATATTGTCAGTTAAAATTGTGATATTTCTTGGGAATATTTAACATGTACTATATATACCCCTGCTAACCCTTTAGGATGTACTTTATCTTGAAGTCAAACGAGATATAAAATAAAGCTTTTTCTTTACAGACGCTGTTTCAAATCGGAAGATTTTTGTTTAAAGTGAAGATCGCAAAGAATGTAAACCGTAAATTGTAAACCAGTCGGTTATCGTAGGAATTCAGAAGTTAACAGACTTTAAATTTTTTTTCAGTTAGGAATGCTAAACATTATTCTAATCTATCAATATTGGAACTTTATTTTAGATTTTTCTGTAATTTTAGGTTTAAAAATATAAGTTTTAAACGTTTTCTCGGGAACTGATTTAAGAACTGATTTAAGCAATTCGTGTATGACTTAAATTTAATGTTTAAAATTTTTAATATTTATTTTTTTAAACTTAAATTTTTGATAATCGTGTTTAGTGATGCTTGCACCGTTAGTTTCTAAACTTGTCATTGTACTTAACAAGTACTAGCCAGAATTTGGCAAAGTTCGCGTTACGCTTTTACCAGGAAATGTGGACCCTCCAGTTTTTTATTTTTTAATGGGGCTTAAATTGTTTTAGTTTGTCTGTCCTATCTCTTCTTATTTTCAGAGGCGTTCATTTTTCCTGTGTTTATGTATTTGGCTTCAGCTGTTGAGTTATCGAATGAAGTGGATGCAGGCATCATTTTAAAAGCACAGTTAGGATAAGTTTCCCACATTTATTGCTCGTAAAATTAAAAATTTAATGGTAAAATCTAGTTTTAAATTCTGTGTTGTATATATTTAACGTAACCTTAAATCTATTATCTAACCAGCTTTGGTAAACTTGTGTTTTATTTGGACTCATGACAACTTTATATGAAATGATTGTTTCAAATTTTGTTGTTCTGTTGTAATGTAAACTTCCATACGATTGTGACATCCGAACTTTTGCTGTACATTCTGAAAATGTAAATAAAATAGATTAATTGCAAGTTTGTGTAATCATCTCTGTATTCACTTCAATTGTTCTTAGAAAAATCTAATTTATTCGAATAATATTAGGTTAGAACTTTGTTCATTTATTTATCGCTATTACATACACAAAGTTCTTAATATACTTCTTACTTCACGAAAATATTTTTCTTACTGTTCGGCAGGTTTTATATAATAGAATGACAACATAAATACTGAAAAAATCGATAAGCAAAAGATTAAAGATTGCCGATTTAGAACTTTGGAAAGTTCTTTCCTGTACGACTTGAAATATTTAATTTTGACTTCAAATAATGCACAATGCTCAACATTTGAAAGGTCTAATAGTTTTAAATCAAAGTTATTTAATTTTAAGTGCATACTATGATTGCGATAAACGGAGATGTATATTTAGTGTTTCACTTTAGATTTAACGACATTCTCAAGTTTGAGTCTTGATGTGTCTGTAGAAGGGTTAAAATCATTTCTTTTCATGGTACAGTGTTGAAATCAGAGGTAATCTATAGTTTTATGGACATTTAATTTAGAACTTAATTATTGTGATGAGAAATTTGGGCGAAAGGAAAATTTAACTATATATGATGAATAAAAACACAAAATTATAACGTCTAAGTTTAGGAATGCTATTTATTCAAATTTAAAATTTAGCTGAATATTTAAACTAGATTTTACCATTAAATTACTCAGTTATATGCTTACAGTAAGATTTTATTTAGATGAGGTACTAACTATAGTAAGATTTTCCTTGAAGGCATTACTAAAACATTTAAATGATCACTATTTTCCTACATGGGCAAAAACATTGAAATGTTCTTTTCATTATGAAGAATGTCAACGATCGAATTGAAATAAAAATTTAGTTTCAAATTCTTCGCATTGGGATTTTAAATAATTTTCGCTGCTGACCATAATTTAGAATTTCTGGCTTAAATTACTGGCTGAATTATAAATCTTCTCATAAGATACATCAGTACTGGGGGGGGGAACGCAGCACACGCAATCCTTCATTTTCCTATATTCTCTTAACACGCCTACTCGATTTATCTGGTAAATTTCAAAACTTGCCACTATCTTTAACACTGTAAAAACTAAGTTCGGATTCAGAAATTGCCACAGTTTTTACAACCTTCTAACCTAGGTATTAGAGACTATGTATTTACATTTTAATCTGGTATTAAAGACCATGTATTTAAATTTTACAGCACAGTGAGACTTCGAAAAATTTATTCACATCGTACTAATATACCTAATAACTACAGGAAAATGTAGATTCATGAGTTTGATTCATTTACTTGAGATTTAAAAAAATTTTTATAAATGCGTTGATGGATTTTCTATTATCAGATCCCTGAATTTCAATACAGATAACTATCTGCTAAACTCTGTAGATAATCTAAGATTAGGCGAGCGGATTATATGGCTAAATAGTTTTGCAATTTTCAAATCTCCCTATGTTCTCTTTTTTAAAAGTCTGAATGAAACTAGGTTTTCTAATCGCTTTCATTGTCATTTATTCCACTATTTAGAATTTTTTGCAATCTACTCCAATGAACCGTCCATCATTGTTGACAAATGCCAAGCTTTTTGGGCTTTCATGCCATTAAAGCTCACGAGCTCTCAAATACCTTTGAATCTGATCATTAACCCCTTGCAGTATTTTCACGTGTCTGACTCGTGATGAAAATTTTAGGCCAAACTTTAATATCACGAGTCTGACTCGTGATGAAAATCTTCCTCCAGAGCAGGTATAATAATCAAAATACGTTTTAGACGTTTTTTATTCAAACTCATTTGAAATTCATAAGAGCACTATCACGTGAAGTAGACACCAATGCGGCTATCTTACACTTAGTCGTAAGATATCGTACTTATTTGTTCCGAATTTCAGCGTACTGCAAGGCGTTAAACATGTAGAGTGCATCAACGCTCATCCAGATCAGCATTGTAAACTTGTCCAGAGTCGCATATACCACATAAGGGTCAGTCCTTTAAACTTAAAATGAAACAAATAAGCACGTAAGCACAATGGTTACCCTCTTGAAACTGCTGCAAATTTGGGAAGGTCTGGAACCAGAGCACACACGCAGTTGAATGAAGGAGTATACTCTATTTTTTATTCTTAGCAGCACGTATATTTTCTAGTATTTTAGATATTCTCGAAGTTCTATTGAGCATTTTAACAGTGAAATGACAATGACTTCCAGGGCTTTAGGATGACCGTGGTTCGTTTTCTTCATCAGAAAGTCAGTTTTCCTTACCACAGATTCTACAATGCCGTCATTTGTAAGTAACGGTTAAATACTATTGTATTTATAAAAGTTGCATTATTCGAATAATTTTAAAATGAAATTTAAAGTATAATAATTAGATTATTTAGTCTCGAGATATTTGTTATCCTAAATTTGTACGAAAATGCATTTTCGTTATCAAAATGGGGAACTTGAATAAATACTAATAAATATTTCTGAACAAATAACGATTCCCTTTTGAGCTTTGAAAGGTAGCTCAAAACAACATATATTGCTGTTATGTACTCAAACATCATATACCTTTTGAAAGGTATGCCGTTTTTCGCTTAGTATCAGCTACAAAAGTTGTATTTAATGTATGTTTTGAACGCATGAAGTCTATTTCGTATCTACAAGCTAAGAGTTTAAGCAATGGGCGATATCCTTCAATATGCTAGACTTTTGTCGTAATTTGATCATTGTTATCAAATTGAAATCCCAGATTACCGTATATCTTTGAGCAAATCTGTACATCTTCACATTTAAAGCTAAAGAATATTGAACATTGGAATAAATATTAATTCATATATTAATTTAAGCTATAGTACATAATGTATTGGAAACATTTGCATGATAAATAATTTTTAAAGAAGTGTGAGATATTACTCATATGTAATTAATATTTTAGTTGTCTGTGAATCCTCATAATGATTGCGTTATGTAGCGAAAACTATTGCCAATGTCTACTAACAGTGCTTGTTGTAGAGTCCCAGAACTCTCGTTCTATAGGAAACTCAATTTGCATTCATGAGACTATCGTTTTCGGAATAATCTACTTCAGATTTTACGACACATTTATAAATGAATAGTTAGCGCTTTTCTTTTCTGGGCAATTTTCTATTTAAATGCAGGTTAATATATCCTCAAAATATACGTTATTTTTATGAGAAACTCATTAATGAATCGAATGATATTTGATTTTGTACCAAATTCTGGATTAACTAAAATTGGCTTTTAATAAAGGGAATTATTTTTCTATAGATACGCGCTGCATAGTAAATGTTGGTTGATTAGCACTTATTGTATTCGATCGTAAATTAAATTTCCAAATACATTCGTGTAACCAATATCGCTCAATATATTCAAGCCCGAAATTATGTTCAGATGTTATAGACAAACTAGCTAAATAAGCCTGTGGGTCTATAATAGTTCTTGACGAGTTTACAGTAATAATCTGCCACTGTCTCATTTAAAATGTGGTTATTCCTCCAAACTTCAACGATAAAACACTTATCCAGGATTTTAAGCAGAGAAATGTGTTACTGCTGGAAATTGTAAAACTTTAGAGGTAAGCAGAATAAAATTGTATACAGTCTTTGGATAATGTTCTAGCATGCAGTGAAATGAGATTGCTAAAATACTTAGTGTGTATAGCAGTTATTTGCTGATACGTGTATAATCGTAATCTTTGTTATATATATCATGAGAAAGCATAGTCTTGGTTAGAGCAAATGTAATGCAAATTTTCTATGGGATACAATTGATCTTCGTATTCTGCAATCTACATCTTACGTACTGCTTTATATTCGGTCTATAGCTGTCTATTTGTGACCATTCTCTCTTCCTCTCGTGTATAAGTTACACGGTTATGGAAACAACTCGTGAAATCGCACGCTTTTCTATCAATATAACAATTACTGATAAAATTCGTCACACTTAGGCTGAGCTCTCTAGAGAAAAACCATTCAGAAAATCTCTCTGGAAAGCTTTTGTGTGTAGGTTATATGAATATTTTTTATATAATTTTTACGTTATGTACCGGGTGATTCAAAATAGATGTTGCAGCGGTTATATCTTATTGTGGGTTATTGCAGCATATTTTCTATTACAAAAGTCAGTTAAAGGAAGGTTAGATTTCGGGTATGACAATTGTTTTACAAGGGGCTGTATACATATAAAAAATCTGAAATTTAATGTTTATACGGTCCCTCTTTTCTTACTACTTGTATCTAGAAAACTTTTGCCTGGCATCTAAGAAGGAATACAAAAAAGTCCCATGTTAATGACTTAAATGTTTCTGGAAAAATAGCAAGTTGAAAATTTTAGCATTTGTCGACAGTTATTAAGGGGTTATCTCAAAAGTGAGAACTAACATTTCAAATGGCTATCATTTGTGAGCGCTGTCATTTACTTAGCTACATTTGATTGTTGTAACTGTAAGGCTTATTTTAGCCAGAATAGTTTGTGCACTTAGTGAAGTTAACGGCAGAGACACAAAAACGTAAAAAACATGAATGTCCATAGATGCATAGATTTATTTTCAGCTCCTTACTGACGATTCGATAAAGAAGCGGTAGGTTCACAACTTTATTAAGTTTAATTTTTCTTTGAAATTGCATTTAGTATTTTTTTAGTATCTTCGTCATTCTCTGTTAACACCTTGTAACATCTTCTCTGAAAGTATCATGTAATTAGTGGGTGACCCCTAAAAGACTACGTTATCAATATTTTTATAATGTAGCAAAGGAAAAATCAATCACTTCGGTTAAAGCTATAACTAACTTTTAAGAAGTATGCATGCTTTTAACTGCCGTTTTCAAAAAAGGATCATTATTTAAATTTTTTATCAACTCGGTTTGTTCCCTAAAGCAAAGCTTTTTCTCACCGAAAACGAACGCCAGTTAGGCACTATTGGCGTTCACCATCTTTAATTTCAAATATCTCGGAAATTATTTCATTCAGAGACATGGTTTTTATTTTATTTTCCTTCTTCAACTCGAGACAATATTCGTCTAAATATAAGTGATAGGAAACAAGGGACCATATAAAAATTAAGTTTCATTTTTATATTAATACAGCCCCTTGTAAAACAATTATATCCAAAAACTACTTTTTATTTCATTAACGTTTTTAATTGAAAGTTTGTTTTGATCAAGGTTTTCGAGGTAATCACTGTTTAGATAATCGAAACATCTATTTTGAATCACCTAGTATATTTGCACGGAAATTTTATACAAGTACAACACTGAATATTCAACGTTTAGCAAATGGCAAAGTTGCATGTAGTGGAGCAAGCTAGAATGTTTTAAATTACAGTTTTGACAATAATACTTACATCGTTATATTTAAAATTTTGAATTAAAATCTCGCAATAAATCAAAGTTATGCTTACAATTACAAATAATTAGTTATACGCAAAAACAAAACTAAGAGACCGTTAGTTAAGACTTTTATATGTTTTAATTCAAGTAAAAATTTAAATCTAATATTACCTTCCACTTATTGGTTTTCCTCCAACCCAAAAATATTCGAATTTGATTGGAGTGCACTTGAACCAATTAGCTAGTGATTGTAACCGAATTAGTATTCTGCTATAAATACTGGATTTCATTTTTATGGCTAGCGGAAGGAATATAAATTAGTTTCAAAAGGCCATATGTGAACTTATTTGTTATTTGTTTTTTTTAAGTTTCAGATACCTCGAGTTGACATAAAATATTTGAATATTGAATTTATTAGATTTTATTTATAGTTCATATAATTCATTACTATGTGGTTATTAACTGAAATAAGAACGTTTTGTCATTACAAAGTGCTTAGAAGGATGAATTGTTTAAAGTTTGTTGAAGGAAAGTTATTTCAATGAACAACACACGACATTTTTAAAATGTCTGAAACGCTTTCCAATCTTTCACACTATGAAAACGGAAGCATATAATTTAAGTGTTTGCTTAATAATTTAAATTTTTAATAATTGCCATCTCAATTTTTGTTCTACTCCTAAAGCAAAACCAACTGTTAACGTCGAAGAAATTGCTTAGAAATTTTTTCTGCAGTTAAATAAATCAACATAAAAATATTTTTTAAATTTCTGTTATCAAGAAATGAAGTTTAATATCTAATACTAAGATGTGTATTTTCCTTATCTATAGAGTACAGGAATTATGCTGAAAAATTAAAACCTAAAAATCGCACTAAATTTACTTAACATAGCTTTATGTATCTGTCAACATTTCACGAAGCTAAACAAGTTACAAATTTTCTCAGTTATATGAATTATCCCCACCTTTACCTATCGAGCATGTTTCGTAACAATGTCCTTTACGTTGCATAAATCTTCAACCACTTTTGATAATAGTGTAACTGAGACTTAAATTCACAGGACGTTGAAAATGCCTTCGTAGATTCACTAATTCATCTCTTAAATACAAATGCACAAAACATGCAACATGACCTTGAAGCCTCGTCGTAATCATTTTTGATATCCTTCTAAAATTGCAGTTTAGATTTAGCACATTGAATGAATGAAATGGAAACAAACTTTCTTAAGGAACAATGGTTTCTTTGTTGAAGCCTCTCGTCTGGAACCACCGTTTTTGACCAAACATTTGTCTATAATTATTTCAAGTACATATACTTCTAAGTTTTAGCAATTGAGGTTAGAAGAGAAATTTGAAAGGCAGTGCACTTAAATTTATTTACACTTTTGTTGTTGTCGTCGTGTCCATTCCTATTAACAGGTAATGGAAAGAAGCTTCCATTTTTTTAGGCGAGCCCCAGTGGGTGGAAGTGAGACTTCTGCTCAGATATCGGATCTCTTAATTTTGAACCAACTTCCAGATGAGAGATCGCCACCTGGGTTGGCACCCCACTTTGTATGTAGATGAACACTGTTTATAAGTATAAATGTTTACTGAATATAACGATCCTGGAAGGTCCAGGCCATCGATACATGTTTGTAATTTCTGCTCTCAAGACAATATCTCCATCCATATACAGAAAACGTTGTATGTACTTCCACTGTAATGTGTTTTATTATTTAATAAGTTCTTTCCTTGTTGATGTCACGTACCTGGGACCTTGGCGTGTTTTTCCTGGATGGTGGCAAGTTACATCGGTGAGGTACTAAATTCGAAAGCTAACGCTGAAGCCTCACCGGTGGTGAAGTGAAGTGAAGTGGCTTGGCACCCCCAGAGGTATAATTGAGACATGGAGGACATTGGAGCCACGACAGATTTTACGCGCACCAGCTCCCTTTAGCGTACGCGGTCCCGCGTGCCAACCAGCGGCGAGAGGTGGTCACC
>Ga0181466_1000786_pt1 | contig 10988 bp, 10 predicted proteins | sample InSIn4gowninarea_FD_119078 | JGI IMG/M metagenome (GOLD analysis project Ga0181466, IMG submission 119078) | Clean room microbial communities from NASA Spacecraft Assembly Facility at Jet Propulsion Laboratory, Pasadena, California, USA -... ... | reverse complement strand
ATGGGGAAGCCCCCCTTCAACAATTAATGAAATGGTGTCACTTAATTATCACTCCTTATTCAACTGTGGCTTATGAGGGCTTTTTATGGAAAAAGCCTGTAGTTTTCTATGGCTCCCCCAGGTATTTTTATTATTTAAAAGGTCGACCTGAATTTATAAGTAGTAAAGCTGACACAAATAAGTTATTTTTACAATTAATTAAAAATCCTAACTATTTATCCACTCTCTCAAGACAGGTATCTCTAAAAGATAAAGTGGTAACTTCCCCTAGCAGTCATCTTATAATAGAAAACAAATTATTAAACTAGCGGATTTCTCTAAATAAAGCGTGACGACCCTTATTCCTATCTAGAAGTTGCAATCCTGCAAAATGACAACTCTATTTTAAAACTATTAATGAAAGGGTGAACATAACATGACCAAGAAGATTGCCATTATTGGGATGGGTCAAATTGGAAGACGACACCTTCAAGCCCTTACATTGATCGATCGGCCCATTCATATCCAAGTAGTAGATCCAAACGCTCATGCATTAACACAAGCAAAAAAGTTTTACGAAGAAATGAAACGTCCACGTTTTGCTCAACAAGTTGAGTACCTAACTGATATTGATACACTTTCAACAAACTTACATTTGGTTATCATCGCTACAACCGCTGATGTTAGAAAATCAATCGTAGAAAAGTTACTTACTCTAAAAAGTGTTCAAAATCTCATTTTAGAAAAAGTTGTCTTCCAGCACCCTGCTCATTTTTCAGAAATTAATAATTTACTACAAAAAAAAGGAGTCCAGACTTGGGTAAATTGCCCACTTAGAATGTATCCATTATTTCAGCAGCTTAAAAAGTCAATAAACAGCAAACCTGGATCCCCCCATACAATAGAGTATCATTTAAGTGGTCACCATTTTAATTTAGCATCCAATGCTATTCATCACCTTGACCTTTTTTCTTACTTGACGAACGAAATAAATATTACGTTAGATGCATCCAGTCTCGACAAAACATTCATCGATAACAAACGCAAGGGATTTATAGAGTTTACAGGGACATTGAAGGGGAAAAACAAGGGAGGAAGTTATATTACCCTCACTTCTTATTCAACAGGGGAAGCGCCACTCTTGTTACAAATAAGTACTATGAATATACGGTGTATTGCTAAGTTTAATCAGAATAAAGCATGGATTTCTTCCTCTCCACATTGGGAATGGAAGGAAGTTGATTTCGATGTACCTTATCAAAGTAAACTTACACATTTATTTATTCAACAAATATTTGATGAAAATAAATGTGATCTCCCTGCCTATTCAACATCATGGCAATTACATTCTCCTTTACTTGATTCTCTAACGCAACATCTCCAAACTTACTCAAAGTGGAGGGAACCAATATGTCCAATAACGTAAATCCAGTCCTATTGGTCGGGGCCGGAAAAATGGCTATCGAATATGCTAAAGTACTAATAAAACAAAATATACCTTTTGTATGTGTAGGGCGTAGTACGGCTTCAGCTGAAAGCTTTAAAGACCAAACAGGTATAACCCCTGAAACTGGTGGGTTAATAAATTTTTTAGAAGACAACACTCGACCTGTCTCCTCTGCCATTGTATGTGTGAATGTGGAAGAACTTTCTTCTTCCACTCTTGCCCTGTTGAAATCAGGCTGCAAATTTATACTCGTTGAAAAACCCGGTGGCCTGACAGGGAAAGAAATAAAAATGATTGCGGAAGAAACAAAAAAACAAAAAGCTAAAGTGTATGTTGCATATAATAGACGTTTTTATGCTTCTGTTAAAAAAGCTAAAGCACTTATTGAAGAAGATGGGGGAATCGACTCCTTTCATTTTGAGTTTACCGAATTATCCCATCTCATCTCTAACACCTCAATTCATTCTAAAGTGAAAGAAAATTGGTTATTAGCCAATTCCTCCCATGTGATTGACTTGGCCTTTTATTTAGGAGGAGAACCCCAACAGATCACTAGTTTTACCAAAGGGGGTACGGATTGGCACCCTTCTGCTTCAGTATTTGCTGGAGCTGGCATCACAGATAAGAACGCTCTTTTTTCTTACAACGCTAACTGGGATGCGCCAGGTAGATGGGGAATCGACTTAATGACAAAAAAAAGACGTTTAATTTTACGTCCACTAGAACAATTGCAAGAACAAACATTTGAAACCTTCTCTTTAGAAAGAGTCTCCATCAATGATCAAATGGATAAAAACTTTAAACCCGGGTTATTTTCTTTAGTGCAATCCTTTCTTTCTTCTCAAAAGGATACAACCCTGGTTTCAATTGAAGAGCAATATCGAAAAACCCTCTCGTGGTATCAGAAAATCAACCATTCAACAAAGGTAAAATAATGACTGATGTGTAATAGAGTTGGTCTAGAAAGAAACTAAAGTTACAATTTTAAGGGAGAGAGATTATGATGTATGGTGACATAAAACTTAATAACCATTTTATTTTGAGATATGGGTTAACAAAAGAATTCTTTGAGTCGTTCCATTCTCTAAAGTATAGAGGGATTGAAATTCCCACGGTTCTATTAAGACCTTTTCATCGCTATATACAATCTTTTGTAAACAAAAATTTAACTAATAGGAAATTAATAACCAACCTCAAAAAAAAGCATCAGTTAAACACTATGAGAGACGTGCAATTAAAGTTAGCACGACTACCAAAGATTAATAGAAACCTCATCACTGTAAAGCATAGGAATACAATTTTACTTCCTGGAAGGATGGCTCCATTTGCTTTAAAGTCTCTTTCGAAAGCTCATATTTTGTTTACAATATCAGATAAAGAAGATCAAAAAGTCCTTAAGAGATATACTTTGCCAAGTCAGATGAAAGTATTTAATTATAGCCAAAAATTAACCAAACAGAAAATTTCAAGGCACACACAAAACATATTGTTAAATCGTATGAATATCATACTGAGGAGGATGCGAAATCACAGGTTGTTTAGTCACTCATCCTTCAAGAAATGGTTAATTACTCATATCAAAGTTGCAATAAAAAATATAAAACTATTAGATAATCTTATCAGGAAGGAACCTATTAAGGTCATTTCTGCCCGATCGGAAATCATTAATCCTGGTACAACACTATCCCTCTTAGCTGCAAAATATAATCTACCATTTGTTAATATCCCTCAAGTTTTAATTGGAGATGCATCGCTCCTCCCTACAAGAGCTTCGCATTACTGTGTCTGGGGAAACAACCAACAGGATTGGTTGAGGAAAAGAGGAATATCACCGTCAAAAATAATCCAAACAGGGAATATTAATTTCGAATCAGCTAATAACTTCAAATGTAGGAGCAAAGAACATTTTTTTAAGATGTTATCTATTCCTCAAGACCATACTGTAATCACTTTTGCTTCACAACCTTTTAATAAAAAAGTACAATCAACCATTGTTAGTTGGATACAACAGAGCTTATCCACCCTGCGCAAAGCAATAGTATTAATCAAACCACATCCTAATGATAAAACTGATTTTAAAGCGCTTTTAAAACCGACTGAAAAAATCATTGTGTTATCAAAAGAATACTCACTGTATGATGTTATTTGCCATACTGACTATTTAATGACCGTATCCTCTAACAGTGCAATAGAGACTGCTATGTTTAACAAAGCGATCATTGTCTTACAGCCTTCTATCCCTTACCATTACGACCAAAGTCATAATGACTACCATGCTCATTTAGTTAAAGCTAAGGCAGGTCCTGTTGTCTCGAAAAAGGGAGACCTTTCGAAAATATTTATGAAAATTACGAATGATCCTTATTACAAACAAACCCTTTTGAAACAAAGTACCGATTTTTTAAATCAGACACTCATTTCTGCTTCCCCCTCGGCATCTGTTGCGAAGGTAATGAAAACTCTATTAAGAAAAAGGAGGTAATAAGAATGGAAAAAATATTAGCGATCACCCTGGCCCGAGGCGGTTCAAAGAGGTTACCTGGTAAAAACATTAAAGAGTTAGAAGGAATCCCACTTATAGAATACACCATTCGCGCAGCGAAAAACTCTAAGAAGATTACCCGCTTCCTCGTGTCAACGGATGACCAAAAAATTGCTAATATTGCTAAGAATGCCGGAGCCGAGGTCCCTTTTTTGCGCCCTTCCTCATTATCCAATGACCAGGCTTCTCCGATTGATGGGTGCCTACATGCTCTGAAAGAATTAAAAAAGAGAGAGGGATATGAACCAGACATTGTTGTATTATTACAACCGACTTCCCCCTTTAGGACTGAAAAACATATAGACGAAGCTCTTCACTTACTAAAACAGAAGAATGCTGAATCTGTTATTAGTGCTTGTCCACTAGAACATGAACTCGATACCTTCAGGTGCATTAATAAAGAAGGAAAAATGTCCCCTATTTTTCCCTTTACTCAAGATATAGATAGTAACTTCTCCGATCGAGTACGATTAAACGGAGCCATATACGCAATCAAAACCGCAACCCTACTTCAGCATCAATCCTTTTACACCCAAAACACCTACCCTTATCTAATGAAGGCAAAGGAGTCTATCGATATTGACACTGCTTTTGATTTTGAAGTGGCGACTGCTCTTTTTCAAAATCCTCACACAAAAAAATAGAATAATCGAAATGAAACACACCAGCGTAGAAGTTATATAGAAGACTTATGACAATTAGTCGACCTAATATTAGCGGTAAATAACGGGGTTCCTCCCCCCCCCCGTTATTTATCCTTAAGGATAGATTCAAACAGCTTATTGATTCCGACGATCCTCATTATTTTAAGGTTTCTTCCCTCCCTTATTTTTCGGTAGATTTTCTCTTTACTGATCATCTACATTTAACTTCTTCAGAATAGAACTTAAATCACTCTCATTATTAGCTACCTACCCTGCCGAACCTTTTACAATATGTTGATGAAGATCATTATATTTAATTCTAAAAATCATACTGTATATCCGGCAGTAAAACAATAATCGCTTGTTTTTTTACATACTAGTTTCTACTACAGTAGTTGAGGAAATAGTCATACAATAGCTGAGCTCTAAAAAAGATTATATAATTTATAATTCCTTTGGATTACGTAGGAATTTTTGTCTCCGATCCCTTTATGATCTTTAATAGTACTACTATAGTCGGCAAGGTAGTTTGGTGGATTCTTGACAATAAAAATATTTACAATGCTTCAAAAATCTTATGTTAAAACATACCTCAATAGTGTTTAATACCTCCTCTCTACCTATACACATTGCTCACCCGACCCTTTTTAATTTCAAGAATAAAAATAAAAATGTTCAACTTTTATTCTTCAGAAGAGTTTTTATTAGTTTGAAAATTCGATAAGAAGGAGCCTCTCCAGCGCTTAGCGTATTTTTTAAAAATAACTCAGCCTTCCTAATCAAGTTACATTTAAACTCTTGATCTTGATCCAGTTTTCTTAATGTATCAATTAACTCTTTTTCATTTTCAATAACTTCTCCTGCAGTTGCCTTCGCAAGGTGGCAATGATAGTCATTATAGTTTAGAAAGAAGTTATATTCAATTTGTGGCTGTAGCACTAGTATTCCTTTTCCAAACATGGCAGCCTCAATTGCTGTATTTGAGGAAATAGTCATACAGTAATCAATATTATTCATGAAATCAGATAGATTAAACCCAGAGGGATTCAGGATAATGTTTTGTTTCTCTTTAACATGTTTTACATAGTCTGTATGATCGTTTGGATGACTCTTAACAATAACGGAAAACGGTTGATCTTTCATTGCTTTTAAAAGCCACTGTATTATGGTCGTATTAACTTTTTCTGGAAACGGTTGAGTCGTTAATAGTATAATTTGATGATGACTTGGTATGTTTAACTGCTTCATTAACTCAGCGCGATTAACCGACGATGATAAGTTTTCCATCTCTAGTCTGAGACTACCTACAGGTATGATCTTTTCTTGAGAAATACCCTTACTCTCCAGCCATCCTTTAAAGTTCTCCCCCCAAACACAGTAATGGGATGCACGCGAGGGAATAATGGATGCATCTGTTGTTAGGTAATGTTGAACATTTATGAAGGGAAGACCAAATTTCAGACCCAGTAGAGCTAATGTATTACCGGGACTCACTAATTCTGTATGATCTAGTATGACTCCAATTTTCTTTTGACGAATTAGATTTTCAAGAACATTTACCTCTTTCATTGCCGTTAAACTTCTTGCGATAATCCATGTTTGAAATTCAGCTGTACCGAATACTTCATGCTCAAGATTACATGTAATAATTCGTCCCACACTATTCTTCAATGCCTCTATCTCTTTTTTCTGAATTTTCGAGTTCTTTATCGATTCTCTAAAATTAAAAATCTCAAAATTTGATGGGATAGACTGCTTTCTTATCGCCATCTCGTCTTTTTTGTTCGAAATCATTACAATTACTGGATCACTTTGCAGTTGTTTCAATGCAAATGGCAACAATATACCTGGTACGAGAACTGCATTCCGATGAGTTACAGATGATAAATCTCTTATACAATTTGGACCCCGATGCAAGTTCCTCTGGATATCGGCCATGGACTCAAACGAATACCTCTTTCGTTCAATATACAATGAATCTAACCTTTTTTGATCAACAACAGGTTGAATGATTTTATAATAATAATTGATTAATAATAAAGGAAGTTCAATTCCTCGATACTGTAGTGACCGAAATGTTTCAAAAAACTCTTTCGTTAAACCATACCTTAAAATTAAATGCTGATTTAATTTTTCTCCGCCATACACAACTCTCACCCTGCCTTACGTTTAGATTTTTGGTTTTAGATATTGTGAAATTTATGCCCCTAGCCAAGGTTCTTCCTACTTTCTTAGAAATACATTCTCCTATTAATATACTCCCTGAACTTTTATTAGTGACTATCGAACAGTCACAAATAACATCTGGTTAAAGCTCCTTTAAAGTCCTTCCATATAAGAGCATTATATAGGATAGATTGGAAGAGCTTTTTACGATAGATAAGAAAAAAGATGATGTTCAAAGGACGAATCAATTAATAACACCTCCCTCTCCTTTTACACCAAACTACTGGTTAGTGCATATTTTATGTAAATAAGTAGTGGAGACTATATGTTCAGAGAAGAACAAATAAACCAATTAAGCTAGTCAAACAAAGTAATTTAAAGATAATGAGAGAAAGAAAGGGGCTTCACACTGTGATTGGAATTATAGGGTCAGGTGGCCATGCAAAGGTGATTACGAACATTCTCGAAAACGACTCTTCTGAGTTGGTCTTTTTTTCTACTTCATATTCAAATTTTTTGGGGAAATACAAAATTCTCCTGGATTCAACTAAAACCTTACTGGAATGGAAGTCTAAAGTTAGGTTATGGCACGTCGCTATTGGGGACCCAAAAATTAGGAAAGAAAAGATAACTTTTCTGCTTAATAACGAATTCGCTATAACCTCAGCTATTCACAATAAAAGTATTATTTCTGACTGCTCAACTATAGGTCTTGGGACTTCTATCATGGCAGGTGCCGTATTGAACCCGCAAACCACAATCGGAGAGGGTTGTATCATAAACACTACGGCAAGCGTTGATCATGACTGTATAATTGAAGATTATGTCAATGTATGCCCTGGGTGCAGACTTACCGGAAATGTTTTCATTGATACATTAACGGATATAGGAGCGGGAGTAACAGTCATTCCTAATATTAAAATAGGGAAAAACTGCAAAATAGGTGCGGGCGCTGTGGTTATTTCAGATATACCAGATAACAGTGTCGCCGTTGGTGTTCCAGCAAAAGTTATTGGAACTAATAGCACTCTTTAATTTTTTCTTCTTAAACAATTCTAATCTATATTAATGAATAATTCGGAACACCTAAAAATGGACTGCAATTCTAACAGTCCATTTTTTATTGCCCCTTTTTATCGTTTTCCGATAGAAGATTCCCTCTTCAAACGCGGGAAGGGCTTTTAGCCAAGCGATAAGGAGGATGAATCGTCGGTTGGCGATAGCTAAAACACTCACTGTCACGGCATTTAGAACGTACGTTCCAGATAGTAGAGTTCAGTGCTAATGAAAAAGGCGTTTAAATTTCGTGTTTTCGGAAATAAAATACAAGTGGAGTTGATTAATAAGACAATTGGATACTCCAGATTCATGTTCAATTTTTTTCTCGATAAACAGAAGCCCAACAGATACTTTTAAGGCGAGTAACCGGTTCTAGAAACTAGAACAAGCAACAAATCAAAGTTGCTCGAATTCACGAAAAGATCGAAAACAAGCGTATAGATTTATTGACATAAGACCTCTACGTACGGATATTATCGGAATCGAGAGTCTGCAAGTATCTTAAACTTATGAAAAATAAGCAGACTGCTCAATCCAAAGCTGATGTGTCTTGGTATCAATTCAAGACTATTTTAAAGTACAAAGCTGAATGGGTACGAAAAGACAGTACTAGAAGTGAGTAAAACCTTCCCTAGCTCTCAATTGTGTTCGAACTGCATCTACGAAAATAAAGACGTGATAGTTCAAGGTTTGCGTGAATGGAATTGTGTTTGTGGAGTACATCATGACCGCAATATTAACGTAAGATTAAATATAAAAAAAGAAGCTATAAGACTTCTAACCGTCGGAAACAGTGTGCCTTCCATATACAATGTATTAAACTGATAATTTTTTATTTACTTTAGACAATTACTCAATACCATTTATTAACTGATGAATTCGTCCCAAAACAGAGTGATAGCTAGCATCATCTAATTCTTTCTTATCATATAAAGCAACTTGTTGGGTTTGTAACAATTTTAAAAAAAGAATGATTTCCATTTTTTCTGTTATTTTTTTAAAGTGACCAAGTTTATTGTATTTCTTTAAGACATCTACTTCATTGATGAATGATGCTAACATCTTACATTCAATCGGTTCATTAAAAAATTCAAAGTTCACTTGTGAATACTGCCCTTGATCAGCACCGTGCTGATTTTTAGCAAGTTCCCTTCTTTCAAGCATTGTGTTTTTTAAACTAGTAAATGCAAGATCACGCAGATTTGACAATTCGATTGTTTGAGTACAACTAAAAGGAACTTCTGTTTCATAACTACGGATATATCCGCTTCCGTCCACATATTGAATATTTTTATAAATGAATCCTGTAATAAATAAACTCACAAAGTGAGGGCCATTAAGTGACGGAACTGCTTTACATTGTGTTAAAAAAACATTTTTACGGATATTTTTTATTTCTTTTGCGGGGGTGGGAAGTTTTATCTTTGCCTCTAAATTACCCATCAGTTCAATTTCCGCTAAAGGTACAGCAGCATAAATAAAAGGTACATGTAATACATTTCCTTCTACTTTTAAAGGAGCAGCTTCAAAATTGGATTGCGTCACCTCTGGCTGATCTCCTCGTTTTAGTGAAGCATTTCCCTTTACAAGAATTGGTTTTTTATCTCTTCCCTCCTTTTTACCCGGAAATGGACGGCTTTCAAAAACGTTACGAATTTTATTGAAATGATTAAAATCATGACTCATTCTCTTCACTCCTCGTTTTTCAAAAAAGCCTAAAAGTGGACATATACCCTTTTAGACTTACTTTCTTTATATGTTTCAAAATGAAATTGGATTATACAAACGCTGATAGACTTAAACCCATTTATAATTGGGGTCATTTTGCACAAACTACAAAAATAGGATATCTCAGCATCTGAAATATCCTAATAATCTAATTATTGAAATCTATTTTTTAATTGTTCGCATCTTTCCTTGGTAGATAAGCCAACAACGTCATTATTATCATTATTGTCATCTAATTCAACTTGTTGAGTTTGAAGTAATTTTACAATTAGAAAGACTTCCATTTTCTCCGTTATTTTATTGAAACGCCCATACTTATCAAAGTCTTTTAATAGATCTACTTCATTAATAGCAGCTGTAAGAAGCTTACACTTGATTGGCTCGTTAAAGTTTTCGAAATTAAATTGTGAATGAACACAGCGATCTGCTCCGTGTTTGTCTTTCGCTAACTCTCTTCTTTCTAACAAAGTATTTTTTATACTAGTAAAAGCAACATCAGTGGGATTCACTAATGCAACAGTTTGAGTACAACTAACTGGAACATCTACTGAATAGTCACGAATAAAACCACTATCATCAGAATATTGAATGTTTTTGTGGATATAACCTGTTATGAATAAACTTACAAATTCAGGCCCTCTAAGGGAAGGAACTGCTTTACATTGCGTTAAATAGAAATTTTTACGGATATTTTTTATTTCTTTTGCAGGTGTAGGAAGTTTAATATGCGCCTCTACGTTAGCGGCTACTTCGATCTCTGCTAGTACTACATTCGCATCAATAACAGGAACAGCTAAATCATTTCCAACTACCGCTAATTCAAAACTATCACAATCAGAGTGAGTAACCTTTGCTTGATCATTCGGTTTATGTGGCAGGCATTTCTCAGAGAAAGCTGTGTCCTTTTTAGTTCCTGAACACTTCTTGTCATTTTTTAACTGACTTTTAAAGCCAAATTGACTTTTTACGAAATTATTCTTGTAATACATATACATTTCTCCTTATTTTTTATTATCAAAAAGATATTTAAAAAAGTAGAGTTGATCTTTTTGACATACTATTATATATGTTAGTAATTAAAAATAAGGTTGGACGAACATAGCAGACTAAAAACACAAAAAGCGCTCTTAAAAGGAAAATCCACGAGAACCTATTAGGACTCTTTAGTATAGTAATTTATAAATGTTTTCATACATTTTATAATCGCTTTGTACTTCTCCACTTGGTTAAGCTTAATCAAAAAAACAAAGACCACCTTGAAATGGTCTTTTGAATCGTAGTACTTTGTCATTTACTTTCCTACTATTTCCTTATTCTTAGAAGTATCCAAAATCTCACAACCAAAACTGTTGCCATTATTACATAATTCAAAATCACCTGGTCTCTTACGAAGTAAAGCAACTTATTTTAATCATTCTTTTCA
>Ga0181466_1000856_pt1 | contig 11001 bp, 17 predicted proteins | sample InSIn4gowninarea_FD_119078 | JGI IMG/M metagenome (GOLD analysis project Ga0181466, IMG submission 119078) | Clean room microbial communities from NASA Spacecraft Assembly Facility at Jet Propulsion Laboratory, Pasadena, California, USA -... ... | reverse complement strand
GATGTAGGCAGAGACAATACATTGTCCGGGGCAGGGTCAACATTCGCCCCGACGACTGCATCAAAGTTCAATGGTGGCTGCAACAATTCTTGTGCAGGAGTTACAACACCCTCGTGCTTCACGGCATCGGGCTCGGGCGCAAGTAATGCAGATGATTCGACAGTAAGAGGGTCGGTTGGCCATTGGGGAGACGAGTTGATCGCCGCTGAGAAGCCTTGACTCAGTCCTGGCGTTGCTAGGTTGAAATCATCTGCAGCAGGAGAAGGATAGCCAAAATCTGCTGCGGATGCCTGTAGTCCTTCGAGAGTGCTACGCATATCGGATGAGGCTTCTTGTGGGAAGCTCGAGAGGTCCTAATAGCAGCAAAGTAATAAGAAGCCACGTGAGACGATTGGTGGAGCTCACAATACAATCGCGGCTGTGTCAATTTTATGGAACGAGTTCAGAACAGAGAAAAGTTGGCTGTACCAGCGAATGTGATTATTCGCGCACTTCAAGTTGTTAGCGTGCAGGAAGCATGTGCTGGGCCTAGACCGATCCATTTTATCGGATTTAGCCAATGATATCGATAGGATTCTTTCGCGAATAGAGGCCCTTATTCCACAATTTCGGAAATGTTATGGTGGTTAATAGTGATACTGTATCTGATCATATACCCTTTGAGTGTATGCGCTTTGGTCCGCAACTCCATTGTAGATTCGGTCGTGTATCTTAACAAGTGGTAAAGTTAGGTAGGCTCGTTCATTATACGAGCCGCCGGGCTTTGTTGGCCTGTGGAGTTCGTTTCATCACGGCATCCCTGCAGAATGGAACCGCTTTTAATTTCTCGAGAAAAGCCCGGACTGATTAATCGATACCATATTGTATGCCGTAGCGACGATGCTGCGCCCGCCTAGTTTGGGGATACGTTACTGGAGTAAGGTTACGCCCGGAAATGTCAGCCTGAAGTCAATCTCGCTATCATATGTCCGCTGATTACGAGCAACCCCCGCTTCGTTTTTCTGCATGCGGTTTGCCTCGAAAAGAAAATCGACCTTTATCATTCCCATCTGGGACCTGTTCATTGTACGGTCTGCGGTTCATGTTTCCTATTTCTCTGGATTTGTTGTTGGTCTTTTGCAACTTGGTGTCGTCTTAACCTTGTCATGTGTTTCAGAAGCCTCAACGGCTTTACCGGCTACTCTGCGTTGATATTATTCAAAATCTCCAACCATGATCTCAGCCCAGCTCTTTCTGTAAAGAGGAAGCGCGGTAGTTGCCAATTTGAACGATTGGTATCATGTCCGTCTCGGGAGTGGTAGTGTCAATCATGCGACTATAACATGCTTTCGTTTTTCCCGATTGGTTCAAAGAAAACCCTGACTTACACACGTTGTTCAAGCAACCTCACTTCTTTTTACTTAGAAGAGTATATGTTGCATACGGAGAAGTGGTTCGCCCAGCGACATTCATGGAGATGCGACGGTAGTACGGTATGGACCAAGATACGATACAGATGCTGCGGAGTCGAAAGAAAAACACTGTTTGCAACGACAGCCGAGAAGTTCGTCATGAAATAGGTTCGCACTCCTGGATTGACGTAGGCAACGAAGCTATCACTATGCCAGAACTTCCATTGGATCGATTTTGGAAGATTTCCCACAGCAACGGACATCGACGGAGAAAGTGCTCTGATCTACAAGATCGATACCGTGTTGGGACAATACATTTTGTTCCTAGATTTCAGGGCTTCATAGTGGAGGAAATATTCGTTGCCTTACAGGCTCAGTATGGCCCAAGAACAGCTCTAGTACTGTGCAAGAGGTGACGGCACTCTTTTCCACAGCGAATTTTGCGCGAGCCTCATTCGCCATAGTAGAGTGATGGCTGCGAACAACAAATATGCATATCAGAAGAGCACGAACGTTTATAAAGATTCGTGAAGAAGAAGTAATGTAATCACTGAAGATGCTAGCCGAAGGGACCAAATTATGCAGTCTCATGTTTGTAACGCATATAGTATGATATAATCGAGATAGAAAATCGTGTACACGTCATCCAGTAGAGCAATTGTTGATAACAAGAGAGGAAATTACAGCTCATTCAGGCCAGAGCGCCCATAGGATCCCATGCTACGTTGTATCAGCATCTGTCGTTTTACGTACCAGAAACGAGGAAGGCGATGCAGCAGGAGAACACTTACCAGGAAGGACCTCAGGATCTTGATCAAGGATATCATTGATTTCTTTGCTGACAACGCTGGGATCGACGACGGCCTGGTAGCAGAACTAGACACACAATCAGCCTCAATCTCACGATTAGAGGATGGGATATAGGAAAAGTGGTTTACCTCATCCATCCATCTGTCAGACATGACAAAGTATCCCTCTGTGCCCGCAGTCTGCGACCACGAGTTTTCGACCCTCCATCTAACACTCTTACCGTCTTTATCCAAGTGCACTGCGGTCAGAACCATAGCATGAGTCATGGCGCTCTCTCCGACCATCAATCTCTCCGCCTTAGTCATGCCCAGCTTGACATTGAACCCGAGTTCGTAGTCCACCAAGTCAGTATCCATGATTCCCTTTCCACCATCACTGTATTTTCCCACATCGCTACCGAAGAAGATAGGAAAACCTTTCTTCAGCATACCGATACAAGCTTTCTTGAGAGTGTCCTTATCCACGTTCACATACGTTACTGGACGACCTCCCCATACATTGCCCAGACGATCAACAGTGAGGAGACGGTTATACTCATTTCTAGGATCGTTCACTAGAGAGAAGAGGGCGTGTACATCTGTGCCACCACAGGCACGCACACCATGCATATCGTTCAGACTACGTGCAAACTCCAGAGGTGACAGCGAAAGCGTCTTGAATTGATGTTTCTTGTCGTAAAATTCCCAGGTGAACTTTTCTGTGGCAGAAGGCGGAGGTCCGAGGGTGAGAGTCAAGATGCGAATGACTTCTTGCATCATCTTCTCCTTAGCAGTAGCGATACTCGTGGCTGAGGTTGCGGAGCCTTCACTTTTAGATTTGAGAGCACGAAGGCGAATACCATCTTCCCGCAATTTGGTTGTCAGGAGAGTGTCCATAGCGGAAGAGTTCATGGCGTTCCATGAGTCAGGATACAGCGTTTGAGGCACGAGTCCGTATTTGGCAACGAGATTGGCTATCATGTCCCACTGGCCGCCATCACCTACAGGTGAAGACATGAGCTGAGACACGAGACGAGATGAAATTTCCAAGTCTGATGTGTCAAGAATGGATTCAAGGAAGAAGTTTGCCTTTTCCACCTTGTCCCAGAAGAAGAGGTATGCTTGGCTCAGCTCGAACTTCTCGAGTCCATATTTCTTCATGATGGCAACGCGAAAGACGTTTGTGCTCGCGAAAATCCAGCATCGTCCTGAAGAACGCTGGTTTGTGACTGGTGAGCCTTCGAAGGGAATCGCGAGATTGAAGGTTTGTGTGTCTTTGAGGATGGCCGAGGACTTTTCCAGCACTTTGCTTGGGTTATCCGTGGCGAGGGCGCATAGGGCAAGGCGGTTCTTTGGGTCGGTAAGGAGAGTTTTGATGTAAGACTCGCTCTTTGATACAGAGATATCGGAGCCTTTAGAAGTAACTGCTATGTGAAGATTAGCTTCAATGATGTCGTAGAGATTGTATAGCACATCTTAGCGGTCATAAAATATGTTCTTACCGTGATCGAGACCAACAGGCGTGCTCTCACTCTCAGTATGCTCAACAAATTCGAAAGCATCAACCTTCTCCTGGACACTACGCATATCAGGCTTCGTATTGTGAGAAGCTTGCCTATTACGGCACGCAGGCACTACAGGCCTTGGAACTGATTCGGAGGCCCCCATCGTCGAGACCGTTGGCAAGAACTGGAAAAGACAGGCGGAGTGCGACAGAATACAACTTGATTGAGAGAGGTTTCACAAGAGGTAAAGAACAAATGGTGAGATGACAAGAGTAGGAACTTGAGCTTCCTATCTGGGTATGATGCACGTGGCACCTTGATGGTTGGTACGGGAAGCACAGGCCTATTTGAGCGATAGGCTTATCAGCTCGGGAAGGAGCGGCATTCCATGTGATAGTCTGGATCAGCTCAGCTGCGGTGAGACATCTTGACCAAGTAGAAGAGATGGCCAATCGTAGGTGGAGCGATGTAGCCGATGATTTTGGAAGAGTGGACCGGTGGGCAAGTGAAACGAGTAGGGTCCGTTTTTGGACATCGGGAGCTTAAAACAGCTTGCGTCTCTCGATGAGATCAACCAAGGCAGTGTGAACTGGGCCATAGACAGAAGTAAAGTGCTTATATAGGAAAAGATGTCAACGCCTTGCCTTTCATATGTGCATGTGGTTGTGCATATGCCTGTCGTGTTTCGCCCAAAACTCCATCCAAAACACCTGTGTGTGCTGAAACGCATAACACGGAAAGCCAATGGCCCAATATACGCCAACTCATATCAAGATGTTTGCTAATCCCAAGCATTCTCCTGAGAATCTCTAACACACTTCCTTACTCTCTTCTTGAACTCCTTGGGATCCTCTCGCCACAGCTTTCCAGCCTCAATATGGGCAGGAGATTCATCATTTGGTGACGATAGCATGGAAATGACGGAGAGAAGTATTGTCTCAGGAGTTTGGACAGGCGACCAGCGCTCAGCGGCAGATTCATAGCCGTATTTGTCGTCCTCTGGAGGATGTAGGATCGAGATGCAGACCTCGCCGGATTGATAAATATTGGGGTGAAAGATGGGCGTGACGAACTTCATCTTGGGTGGCATGAGGGGGTATTCTGAAGGGAAAAGAAGTTTGGCTCTGAAGCAGCCACCACCTGTAGCCAGCGTTGATTAGCAGACGAATTCATTCCAAAATAGAGCTGCATGATTCCGTTTCCATCTGCACCTGCAGCTGCAGGATGCCACATCGGACGTCTTTTTCGTGGCCTCTCCCTTCAGCAGCCCCAATCATCAACTCTTGAGCAGCTTCCTATAATCTGTCTCGAGCGTTTTTGGGCTTGCGATCCATCTTCACCTCCAGCTCCATACAGATTGGATAAAGGGACAAGGCACGAACCATAAAGTCCACCACTCTCGTCATCCAGCATAAGCATGACTTCCCAGTCGAAAACATTGCTGCCAACCAACCCACAGCTGATGCCAGGGATATCCTTATCGGTCTGCATTTGCTTGAATTGCCTGCCTAGAAGCAGTGCCGCGGATGCTGATGAGCTACCCATGACTGAGGAGTCTTCTGTTATTGCCTGATATCGTTGCTAGAAACGGAAACTTGATTGAAAGTGGGGAGAGAAGATTCTGCTGTGAACAACGAGACCGTTCAATTGTTTCTCGCTTGTTGAAAGTTGGGTAAGACAGCAGCAATGAATGGCGAAGATTGTTCCTTGAGGGCGGCAAAGTCTAATGATCCAGCCGAGTGAACTTGAGAAGTCGAATAAGGAGTGTTGTAGGAATGGTCGGAGGAGATCACTTAAAAATCACCGTCTGTACTCGAGTACAAATGCTTTTGCCTTCTTAAAGTTCGAAGAATCGTTCACCAACGATTAATTGATCCTTGTTCAGGCTGAGGATTGACCGTTTCCGATGACGGAAGACGGTCCAGCGCAAAGCGGCTCATCGTTTATCTCAGGGTTTCTGGTTACGCTTCGGATCTCGCCGAGCAGGAGGTTCTTTCACTTTTAACAACTTTACCGCCGTGGGATGCCCATTCTATACGACTTTTGTCAGAAGAGCAACCTCCAACTTGATTTGCTTCATTACTAGTTCGTTTGTGTCTTCACCCATACGCCTCATAGCTTGTATTGCCTTTTGAAGTCTTGCACAGCACTGTAGATCTTCCCAAGCGCTCCCTGAGAACTTTCCTGCAAAAACTCGGCACATTTCTCACCAATACCATAAGCAGGCATCTGAGTATGTCCGCCATGTAGTGTAGGCATGACTGAACAATCTGCCACTCTCAACCCTTGGACACCTCGGACTCGTAGCTTCTCGTCAAGCACAGCCATACGATCAGACTCCTTGCCCATCTTACAAGTGCCTGCGGCGTGATAGCATGTTGTGGCATGCTGTTTGACATAAGGAATCCACTCTTCCCGGCTAGTGTGCTCATGGTGGGTGAGAATGCTTGGTTGGCATGGCGGTCGGGTAGTCTGGCTTGGACGAGGAGTTGGAGACGTAAAATCATGATTTCCATTTCTTGGTTGTTTGTTTGGATAGGCGGAAGAGACATTGCTAGGAAATAGTCGGGTTGTCACCTTTTTCAGGAGGCTGAGCTGAAATTGAAGAATGTTATGATTGTCATGGCTTGTCGAGTGACCTTGGCTAATAGCATGGCTTTTTGTTTGGACATATCTTGCCAAAGGTGATTTTCAATGAATTCCTCGGAGAGAATAAGGCCACGAATGATAGTATTTGGGTGCACAGAGGGTTTCAAAAAACACTGGAATATCTATCAAACGCCACTATTGCTATTCTTCATTCTGGATCCTATCTAATTACGGCTGCCGGCTTCAATCGCGACCTGCAGAGGATGAAGCAAAAGGCGGGATTTTTTCCATCAACAACTTCTATGGCTAGTACCATTCCTGGGACATATCAGATAACATCAACTTTACTGAGAACTCTGGGAGTACTTCTACAACTATCAGCAGATTGACAATCTTTGGTTGCAATCCCAAAGTATATAGCACAGCTAAGGCATCATGAAGTGCCAGGTATGCTGATAGATGTTCAGTGGTTAATGGAGATTCCATTGTTCTTTCATACCCTCTGTGCTGGTGTCAAGACATGAGTCTTGCCTTTAATATCACATTATAGAGTTCACAAACAAAACAGCAAAGGAAAGGATAAACTTGGTTAGGAAGCAACATTCATCGAGATATCCCAAGAGACACTAAGTACCTCCGTCTCAAACTCTCAGATCACCTTATACCCTACCTACCATATTATCAACTTACCGTATTACCCACTCACCTGTCAATCACACAAAAAAATCAATAAGTCAACCAACCAATCTGAACAAACCCAGCCACAACAATGACCAGAATCTGTTTCACCCAAAAGTAAGCAAACACGCACTTTCCTACAAAGACAAGACTCGAGCGCCAATTGGTAAAGATGTGTCTCACCTGCGCATCAATCCAGAACAGCGTCTTGAACAAGGCGGCTAGAAGCATGAATGTAAGCACTAAGGGTGTTGCGAAGATGATGTACAACAGCCATTGCAGAGCGATGAAGGTGGTTATTTGGATGGTTTGGGAAGCTGTGGAGATTTTGTTTGTGAAAGACATTTTGAGAGATTGATGAGGGTGCTGGGTTGGTTAGTAAAGTTGAGAGTTGGGATTCTTGGAGGATGGTGGTTAGATCGAACCTGTCGATGATGATGGAGGAAGATCAACTGTAGCTTGAGATACGAGCTATATATAGCGCTAATAGGCTTGAGGACAATGAACAATGATTTCTTTGTTGGTGACAGAGAGAGAGACAATGGACAATGTACAGAGCTGGTGACGAACTATGAGGACAAAGGATTGGTAAGTAGCTTTCTTTGAGCACGAGATAGTATGTGTTCTTCTCTACACAGACCAGAGATACCGCAAGTCTCGATGATCACGATCAAACAAACTAGATTAGCAGGGATTATCAGGCATCGACATCTTTGAATCCAGCCGTCAAAATCCACATGTTTTTCTCACCTCCTTACTATAGTCCCTTCCAATCGCTTCTACTAATACAAAAGCAGCTTTGGTCTAATGGTAAAGACGCTGCCCTGATGACACTCGTCACCCCTAGGGATGTGGCGAGGAGTCCCTTCGTGGCTAGTCACACAAGTGGCAGTTCACAGTAACTACCAGGCTCACATTTAGTTGAGGGTAGAGAGGGAGAGACACGAGTCCGACTCTCGTACGCCGCAAAACTTTTTGCTCACTATCGCGGGTAACATGTGTGGTTTCAAATTGGTTAGAATCTGCACTCGTTCAGACTGTGCTACATGCAAATAAGACTTGAGGTCGTAGAAGAGTAGAGGAGAGGCTATCACGACCTTTTGATATAGTGTTTTCGGATTTCCTGGCATGAACAACATCGATCTCGACATATACAAGGGCGACTAACGAAGGAGAAGGAGAAGAAAGTATGATAGATTCAACTAAAAGGCAAAACGAGATCAACGCAGATAACATCAATTCGACAACCACAAAGCCAGATCAAAACTTTAAATACCTCTATTCTCCTAATTCGATACCGGAAATATGCCTACGAACCGTACACTAGCGATAGGCTGGCATCTGAGGGTAAGCACGAAAAGTGAACTCATACGTTGCAGCCTGTACATGCCGAACCTCAATCTTACGCTTATACCGCATAGAGAGTGTATAAACAGGAAGCAAAAGCACAGGGCCTAGCAGAACGGGGAGGGCAATCGTAACAAGCGCCGTATAGATAGGAGAGGACATGCTGCTTACCCGTTTACTTTGTTGGTGAAAGTGGAACTGGGAGATTTCGGTGGTTGGTTAGTAGTGGAACTAAAGTTGATAGTTTATGGCTTTTCAGACTGAGGGTGGGCTGTAGATTTTATATCTTAAGATGGAGTCTCGGAACAATGATGTTGATCTTGTTCGTTGTTCTCCTTGGATGTAACCGATCAAAGAGGCTTTGTCTAATGAAATGCAGTAAAGACCGTCTATTGTCTTGTTTGGGTTTTATTCTTGGTGATTGTTTTGTAGTAACATGGGAAATTATTACAAACCAGAATCAAAAGGCCGTAAAGACAAGATAGATCAGTAAGCTAAGAAACAAAGTAAGTAAGCAAATACCACGAGTATTATCAAGAAGGAACCAGCACACAAGAGAAGATGCAAATATCTCGAACTACAAAGGAAGGCAGAAGTGTACCAGACAATCAACCCACATATATCCCCTTTACCTACCGACATTTCCTCACAGAAACAACCTTAGCAATAACCCTCTCACTCCCACCAATGCGGTCAAAATCCGCAAGAAGCGCCTTGACGTCCCCTCTATCCTTTCTGATCCACAGACCCAAAATCTCACATACCGCCTCATCGATCTGACGCGATATACCAATGATCCTATATGTCTCGACTCTGATGAGATCGTATACACAGGGGAAACGCACCTCGCTAATTGTTTCGCGGGAGTTGCGGTCGCCGTATGTACAAGTTAGAGGTTTTGGTTTTGTGTAGCGTTTTGTGCGTTGGATTTTGGTTAGGATGTGGCGTGGATGGGTTTCTGGGATCGTGATTTTCGAGGGCATGGTTTCGTTTGGAAGATGGTGGGAATATGGTGGGAATATGATGGGAATATGGTGATAGGATAAGTGATTTGGTTGGGTAGGGCCGAGATCTTGATTAACCAGAATCAAGGTTTTTTCCTTTGGTGCGGTGGTATGTGTTGTTGACGGGTGGTGCTGTGTTAAAGTAGGAGACGGGAACTTGAAATTTGAGATCTTGAATGCATTGACCTAAGATGACAGAATTAGAACTACAAAGAGCTTGACAATTAACAAAGGAACAAAGGTATGCTAGGTGAGACAACGACAGTGACGCAGATATGTAGATGGGACAATAAAATTGACAAAATCTGCAAGGCAGAGATCATGAAAGCTGGCTTTCTGATGTTATGTGATAGAAAGAACCTCGTGTCGATGATCGAACGGACTCGGAGGTTGAAAGAGAAGAAAAAAATCCATATCACTTCTATTGAGAAATGCGAATACGTGTGAATGACAAGCGCAAAGCTACCCTATCAGTATATCATCATCAGCTTTACGAGCCTGGCTAGTATTCGCTCGCGCCTACATGTCGATAAGGGCCCAATTTCTGTTGTACAAGATTACCAAGATGCATTGGATGCTCATCGTCGCTCGAAGCTCTTGTCTGGGTAACTACAGCCACCTGAGGAACTATCATGGTCGAGAGTGTCTTTCCAGCATCGTCCTTCGATCCCCAAGACACCAAAACAACTCTACTTCTTCGTCAAGACCTTGTCAAAATACGCCGGCACCTTCTCACCCATCTCATCGGCACTGCAAACCAACCCCACCATACCATCTGGCCGCACAATAGCCACCGTAATACCCTCCGGATCAATCCCAAGTCTCTTGTGCTGCGCGCCATCTACATCTTCGTAAAACCTATATTTCCACAACTCAAAATCAGGCCGTAACTCCACATCCAAGTGATGAGCAGTATGCACGACAAACACATCGATCAATTTCTGTCTATTCGCCTCACTTGGCGTGTAGATATCTTCAAAGTCCCAGCCCTCGTTTTTAGGTGGTTTGCCATTATATTTCGTGATGGCAGATTTAGGTGAAGTCAAGAAATCGTACGTCTTTTTGAATGTGCTTTTATGGGGTTCGGAGGAAATGTCGCCTGCGAAGATGATTTCAATGAATTGGCCGTTCAGAGGCATGTCATCGAGGGAGTTGACGGTCCAACCGTCAATGTGCCGAGTGAGATCCATGGGTACTATTCTGTCCTTCGACCTTATCAGTACCTACTACACGAATACACGGACGACCACGAACACCCCATCAAAGCTTATGTCAAGAATGTCAACAAAGGCACTGACGAACAATGGAACTGCAAATATCTACTCGCTGCCGATGGAGCCAGCAGCGTGACTCGTAACAATGCCGGGCTGAAATATGAAGGCCAGCAGACCGATGATGTCTGGCTGGTCGTCGATGCAATGGTCGATACTGACTTCCCTGACTTCCGACGACGATCTGCGATTCAGACCGAACATGGCAATTTGATGCTGATCCCAGGCCCTCACAACACCGTTCGCATCTACATGCTCATGGGCGAGGATGACGTGGACGACATTGCACGAAGCAAAATCTACGCACCAAGATGGTCCGACAAGGAGAAAACAAACAAGACTACTCTACTAGATATCTACTCCAAACGTCTGCCCAAGATTATGAAGCCTTATTACATGAACATCAAGGGCAGCGAGTGGATCAGTCA
>Ga0181466_1000847_pt1 | contig 11062 bp, 11 predicted proteins | sample InSIn4gowninarea_FD_119078 | JGI IMG/M metagenome (GOLD analysis project Ga0181466, IMG submission 119078) | Clean room microbial communities from NASA Spacecraft Assembly Facility at Jet Propulsion Laboratory, Pasadena, California, USA -... ... | reverse complement strand
AAAGCGCTTTTATCGTCATATGGTACCATGTTCTTATTAAGAGTAATATCAGCCGCACCTAATACTGCTTCAGCTTTTTTACCGCTGATATTTTTATTACGAAGGTCTATGAGCATAAGATGATTATCGGTTCCGCTGCTGATAATTTTGTAATCTTTGTCGACAAATGCTTTAGCCATTGCAGCGGCATTTGACACTATTTGCTGTGCATAGCTTGTAAATTCATCCGTCAATATTTCGCCAAAAGCAATGGCTTTTGCAGCTATCACATGCTCCAAGGGGCCGCCCTGCGTACCGGGAAAAACAGCCATATCCAACAGGTGAATGAATTTATGCAGCAGTTCCCGCTTTATCCTGAACTGGGCTGACGTGCTTTTTGAATTTTAACCACCAACAATTCATTCTAGCAATCAAACCTATATCACCTGCAACAAACATGAATCTATAGCCCGTCCATAACGCATAATACTTTTCCTGATGATACAACGTATACAAACTATATGGCTTTTCCTGGCTGCGGTATGCGGCTTTGTATTCACCCAAATTCCTTTATATGTAGCTACAACATCGCTTAATGTAACCCGGAAGTTTGTGGCTACCGAAAGCCTGCTTTTATTTGCCGCAGGCATTGCTATTTCTCTGCTTGCTTTAGCAACTGTATTTCTATTCAAGAACAGGCCGCTGCAATTTCGCCTGGCTGTAGCTGGTATTTTTGCGTCAATCGGCCTTATTGCCCTTGAAGTGTGGCAAATAGAAGTGTTTAAAACAGCGAATGAAACATCTAAGGCATCGTATTCGTGGGGAAGCCTTTTACCTATTGCAATGGTGATCTTTTTCTGGCTTGCCGGTTCAGGGATCAGCAGAGATCAAAAGCTTATAAAGAGTTTAGACCGCCTGAGGTAACTAACTTACTGTATACCAACCTTTATGAGTCACTTACCTGCATCGTTATAATCTGCAAACCACGATGCGTATTTGATGTAATTATTAGCAATCCGGTCTATCTGCCCGTTTATAAGGTCGTCGGAAATGTCTTTAACTTTTTTTGCAGGCACACCGGCGTAGATGCTTTTTTCTTCAACGACTGTTCCTTCCAGCACAACTGCACCTGCAGCAATAATTGAGTTGCTGTTCACCACACACCTGTCCATTACTATAGCGCCCATGCCAATAAGCACATTATCATGCACCGTACATCCATGCACAATTGCATTATGGCCGATGGATACGTTGTTGCCTATCTCAGTAGGGCTTCTTTGAAAGGTGCAGTGTATAACAGCGCCATCCTGCACATTTACTTTATTGCCCATCTTTATGTAATTCACATCGCCCCTTATTACCGCATTAAACCAAATGCTGCATTGATCACCCATTTGCACATCTCCTACAATTGTGGCATTCGGCGCTATAAAACAACCGCTGCCCATGCGGGGAGAAACATTATTTACCTGAAGTATAAGTGCCATAGGGAAGGAGTGATTAAGAAATTATTATGGGGTGATAAAGATAAATTATAAAAGCTGTTTATTTCATATTCAATGCTGTAGCTTAGTATTAAACAATAGCCTAATGCAGCTCAGCAATACATCCCTTTTGCAAACCCAATCTTTCATCAGCAACAAATGGATTGATGCCGCTGGTAATAAAATATTTAAAGTTGACAACCCGGCCAACGGAGAAATAATCACTGAAGTTGCAGATTGCGGAACAGCAGAAACCGAAGAGGCTATTGAAGCTGCATCAAAAGCTTTCCCGGCATGGAGCAGGCAAACGGCAAAAGAACGTGGAAGCCTGATGCGTAAATGGTTCGACCTAATCATTGAAAATGCTGATGACCTTGCCTTGTTAATGACCACCGAACAAGGTAAACCTTTGACTGAAGCAAAAGGTGAGGTTGTGTATGGAGCCTCGTTTATTGAATGGTTTGCCGAAGAAGCAAGACGGGTGTACGGCGACGTGATACCTACTCCGCTGAATGACCGGAGAATCGTTACCATTAAACAACCTTTTGGGGTGGTGGCGGCTATTACACCCTGGAACTTTCCTATTGCGATGATCACCCGCAAGATAGCTCCGGCAATTGCTGCCGGCTGCACCGTTGTTATTAAACCTGCTTCCCAAACGCCTTTAAGCGCTTTAGCTCTTGCACAACTGTCAGTTGAAGCAGGCTTTCCACCGGGTGTCATCAACATAATCACGTCTACCCAATCATCCGAAGTTGGTAAGGTTATGACGGAACATCCGCTGGTAAGAAAAGTATCGTTCACAGGCTCTACACAAATTGGCAAGCTGCTGATGCAGCAATGTGCTTCTACCGTAAAAAAGGTGTCACTTGAATTGGGAGGCAATGCCCCTGTGATAATTTTTAATGATGCCGATATTGACCAGGCTGTAAAAGGTTCGATTGCTACAAAATACCGGAATGCAGGCCAAACGTGTGTTTGCGCTAACAGGATATTGGTTCAGGATGAGATTTATGCTTCTTTCATGGAACATTACACCAAAGCAGTGGCATCGCTGAAAGTTGGCGAAGGCACAATGGCTGACGTTCAGATAGGCCCTTTGATAGACAGCGCTGCAGTTGAAAAAGTAAACAGATTAATGAATGATGCACTTGAAAAAGGCGCTATAGTTACTTTAGGTGGAAAGCCACACGAAGAAGGTGATTTGTTTTTTGAGCCGACAATATTAGAGAGATGCGATACCACAATGGCTTTAAGCAAGGAAGAGATCTTTGGCCCTGTTTCGGCTATTTATAAATTTTCAACAGAGGAGGAAGCTATACAGTTAGCTAATGATACCGAATATGGACTGGCGGCTTATTTCTTTACACAGAATCTTAACCGCGCCTGGCGTGTTGCCGAAGCTATAGATTATGGCATTATCGGCATTAATGAAGGAATCGTATCTCATGCAGAAGCGCCTTTTGGCGGCATGAAAGAAAGCGGGTTTGGCCGCGAAGGAAGCAAATACGGAATAGAGGATTATGTTGAGGTAAAATACGTTTGTTTTGGCGGAATGGAATTCTAACGTTTGATTGAAGATGTTTGATGTATGGGCTCGAAACGTCGGGTGTAAGATTGAATATACGTACTACAACATCTCACGTTTACGATAACATCACCTCCTGTAGAAAAGGATAGCTTTAGCAACTTTCATAACAGCTTGCTTAAACAGCCTTTTTATTGTATTTTGCTAATAAGTTGATCTTTACTAAACACTTAAAAACAACTACTTATGGCTTTTATTAAAGAATTTAAAGAATTTGCTTTAAAAGGCAATGTTGTTGATCTGGCAATTGCAGTAATAATAGGCGCTGCTTTTGGCGCTATTGTTTCGTCATTAGTTGATGACGTGATCACACCTTTGTTATTGACACCTGCCCTGAAAGCTGCTCATGCTGAAGACCTTGATAAGTTGACATGGGGTGCTGTCAAATACGGAAAGTTTCTTTCGAGTATTATTAAGTTTATTGTCATCGCTTTAGTACTTTTCATGGTTATTCAGGGTATTAACCGTCTAAAGCGTAAGAAAGATGCTACAGCGGATGCCGTTGAAATTCCGGAGCTTACACTTTCTGAAAAACTGTTAACCGAAATAAGAGATAAAATTAAATAGTCGAAACCAAAGATCGGAGAGTACCAAAATAGAAAAATCCATTTTTCTTCAACAGCAAAATGGATTTTTGTTTAGATGTGATTAAATGCTGCGTTTTCTCCCTCCTACTTTTCCCAGATCTTTCTTTTTAAAACAGACTTCTGAAAAAAGTTCTCTCCATTACATAAGTTTACTGCAGGTCCGCCGAAACCGCCGACGTGGCAAAGTGTATCGCAGTTTGCTGTAAGTATCGTTGTGGCTCCATCAGTTATAATTCTTGCATCCGGCTGAAAGGCATATACCATCTTACCCTGAAATTCATACTCCTCCACCCTTCCTACCTCCCAGTTAGCATTCTTTTTATTGGCATCAATAATCGATTGAATACATCCCGGAATGTTGCCGTTATTATGAGAACTTTTACATCCTCCGCCAACATACATTATAGCAATTAAGCAGGTTAGAATTAAGACTTTCATAATGTAGGGTTTCTTAAATATACAACTTAAAAAGCAGCCTCGCAATAGGCTTAAGTGTATATTCTCTCGATCGCATCCCTATACTTTTCCATGATCACCTTACGTTTCAGACTCATCTTAGGTGTCATTTCACCTGTATCTATGCTCCATTCTCTCGGCAGTAGTTCAAACTTTTTTATCTGCTCAACCTGGTTGAAGTATTTATTGAAGCTTTCCACCAGACCGCGATAAAATTTCAAAACTTCAGGTTCATTAATTGCTTCTTCATTTGATGTAAACTTTATTCCGTTCTCCTTCATCCATTCTCTTAGCATTGAGAATGATGGAACCATTAATGCACCTACAAACTTTTTGTCGGCTCCTACCACTATCACCTGTTCTATGTAAGGACTTTCCTTTAATTTGTTTTCAATAGGCTGCGGAGCTACGTATTTGCCGCCGCTCGTTTTAAACAGTTCCTTTTTTCGATCCGTTATCTTCAAAAGTCTTCCCGAAACCCAAACGCCTATATCACCGGTATGCAGCCATCGATCAATGAGCACTTCAGCGGTAAGATCGGGTCTTTTGTAGTAACCTTTCATAACCGTGGGGCCTTTTACCAGTATCTCCCCGTCTTCAGCCAGCTTTACTTCAATGCCGTTGATGGGAGGACCAACGGTTCCAAACATTGTGTCACTTTTTGGATGTTTCCTGTTTACACAAATCACCGGGCTGTTTTCTGTAGGTCCATAACCTTCGTATATTGGAATTCTTGCTGCATTGAAAATCCTGAGCAGCTTTATGGGGCAGGCAGCTCCTCCTGATATTACGTATTCAATTCGGCCACCTAATGCTTCACGCCATTTAGTAAAGATCAACTTATTTGCAAGGGCAAGCTGGGAATTGTACCAAAAACCTCTGTTCTCATTATTATCATACTTTTCTGCCAGCGAAACTGCCCAGAAGAACAGTTTACGTTTTATACCCGTAAGCTCATTTCCCTTGCTCATAATTCTCTCATACACTTTTTCGAGCAGTCTTGGCACGGTAGTAAAAGCATCAGGCTTAACTTCCCTTAGGTTGTCACCGATTGTTTCAAGGCTTTCGGCATAGTAAATGCCAATGCCGCTATATAAATAAATGTAGGTAACCGCTTTTTCGAATATGTGGTTAAGCGGCAGAAAGCTCAGGGCTTTTGTTTGAGGTGCATCGGGGAAGGGGAAACTTTCTTTTGAAAACATAACACATGTGTAAATGTTTTCGTGTGTGAGCATTACACCTTTGGGCGTACCGGTGGTACCCGAAGTATAAATAATGGTTGCTACATGAGAAGGTGAGATGGCGGCTTTAATTTCATTTACTTGCTCCAAGGCCGCGGTATTACTCCTTGCCGTGATACTGCTCCAGTGATCAGCACCGTCAACTTCGTCGAAGGTATATATCTTTCTAAGGGATGGCACCCCGGCGGAAATGGCCTGGATCTTTTCAAGCAAATCGCTGCTGCTTACAAAAATGTACTTAACGCCTGCATCTTTTAAAATAAACTCTAGTTCGAGAGGATTGGTTGTAGGATAAACCGGAACCAGGATAGCGCCGGTTTGCTGCACAGCAAGATCAGTGAAAACCCATTCGGGGCGATTATTGCTGATGATGGCAATCTTATCAGCTCCTTCTGCTGTACCGTCGTTGGCGCCTACACCCAGTTGCAGAAGTCCGGCGCTGAAAGCATTAACTATTTCCTGAACTTGCCGGGTGCTGTAAGGCTTCCATTCGCCGCTAATCTTAGCTACCAGCATATCCGGCTTCGGGAATTTGGATAGCTGGTATTCAATACAATCAAATAATCGTTTTAAAGGAATCATATTCAGGCTTTATCGTAAAGTCAGCGTAAATGACAGGTGAGAGGAATACGTGAGATGAGAAACGTCAGACGTGAAAATAATTATCAACTCAAGATCAGAAATCATCAAATCAGAAATCAGACATCCCCCCAATTACCTTCCTTCTCTTTTTAGCTTTTCATATTCTCTTTCTGCAAGGTCGCTTTCGGTGCCATGATAGGCTTCGTAATATCGTATAGCTAACCTTAAACCCCAGGCCAGCATAATCCAAAGCGGCCACGGAAAACCATGAAAGTTTCCTTTACTGCCTTCAATAAACCACCACACAAGCCATAAAAAAGCATTCACTATAATATAACTGGAAAGCCTTCTTCTGAATTGTGCTCTTTTGCGGGCTATTCTCCATAACTGTTCGTCTCTTTGATCTTCCATGGTATGGTTTGAATTATCAAATTACTTGATTGAAACAAAATAAAAAACTAAAAAGAAAAAGTAAACGGAGTTATTTAGGAGACGGCTCCAGACAATAGTAATTAATCAAGCAAATGAGTTAACAATCCATCCCGAAGTTTGGGTTCGAACCAGGTGCTTTTCGGCGGCATTACATTGCCACTATCGGCAATATCAAACAATTGCTGAATGCTTACGGGATGCAAGCTAAAAGCTACAGCCATTTCTCCGCTTTTTACTCTTTTTTCAAGTTCGGAAAGCCCTCTTATTCCACCTACAAAATCGATTCGTGAGTCAGTCCTTGGATCTTTAATGCCTAAAATCTTATCGAGCACATTATTTTGTAAGATGGTAACGTCTAAAATACCAATCGGGTCATTGGAGAACGTGCCGGGCCGGGCTGTTAGCTTATACCAATTGCCATGCGTAAACATGCCAAACTCGTGAAGGGCAGATGGCATAACAGCTTTGTCTGCCGGTTCAATTGTAAAATCCTGCTGAAGCCGTTGAATGAAGTCTTCTACAGATAATCCGTTCAGGTCTTTTACAACCCTGTTATAATCCATAATCGCCAACTGGCCGGCAGGGAATAACGTGGTTAGAAAAATATCTGCTCCCTCCGGCGCTTTACTTCCGAATTCTTTTCGAACCCTTGCAGCAGATGCTGCCCGGTGATGACCATCGGCTATGTAAGTGCAGGGAACTTCTTCTTCAAACAGCGAAGTTATATGGCTGATGGCTGAAGCATCATTAACTACCCAAATGCTGTGCTGCACACCATCGTCGGCCAGGAAGCTATAAACGGGATTGCGGTCTTTTTTCCATTGATCTACCAGCGCATCAATAGCCTCTACATTGCGGTAAGCCAAAAAGACATTTCCGGTATGTGCACCGGTTGTTTTTATATGATTGATCCTGTCCTGCTCTTTTTCAGGCCTTGTAAATTCATGCTTTTTTACGATGTCCTTTTCGTAATCGTCGAGAGAACTGCCGCAAACCAAACCAGTCTGGCTACGACCGTTCATCACAAGCTCGTAAATGTAATAGCAAGGCTTGCTTTCCCTGAATAAGATGTTGCGCTGAACAAAAGCATCAAGGTTTTGCCTGGCTTTCTGGTATACCTCGGCGCTGTGCACATCGGTACTATCGGGAAGATCGATCTCGCTTTTGGTTATATGAAGAAATGAATAAGAATTACCCTGAGCCTCTGTTTTTGCCTCTTTGCTGCTAAGTACATCATAAGGTTTTGATGCCACTTTTGATGCGAGTTCTGCTGCGGGCCTGAGTGCTTTAAAGGGAGAAATAACTGCCATTAAGAATAAAGTTAAGGTCGCAAGATACAAAATGCTGTTCCATGCCTGCAAGCTTTTATCAACGAATTACGCATATCGTGCACTAAAAGTCTTCATTACATCTGCCAATACTTCAACACTGCTTAGCGGCAAAGCATTGTATAAAGAAACCCTGAAGCCGCCTACGCTGCGATGGCCTTTGACACCATAAAGATGTTCATTTTTACAGGTTTCTAAAAACTCCTTTTCCAAAACGGGATCTTCCATTACAAATACCGCATTCATTTTACTGCGATCTTCCTTTGCTACGGGCCCTTTGAATAAAGGCAGAGAATCAAGGGTTGAATAGAATAGTTCGGCTTTTTGATTGTTCAACTTCTCTATAGCGTCTATGCCTCCGATGCTTTTTAACCATCTCAGCGTAAGCATGCTTACAAAAATGGAAAATACCGGCGGGGTATTTAGCATAGAACCGTTTGCAATGTGCACCCGGTAGTCCATTATAGAAGGTATAGGCCGCTTTACTTTTCCTAAAATATTCTTATTTACCACAACAAGGTTCACTCCTGCTGCTCCTATGTTCTTTTGTGCACCTGCATAAATAAAATCAAACTTGTTGAAATCGATGCTGCGGCTCAGTATATCGCTGCTCATATCTGCTATCAGCGGTACAGAGCTTTGCGGTATGGTATGCCATTGTGTTCCTTCAACTGTGTTGTTGGTAGTATAATGCAGGTATGCGGCATTTGCGGGAATATCAAAATCCTTTTGAATATATGTATGATTTTTATCTTTCGTGGAAGATACTACCTCAACATTGCCGAACAGTTTAGCTTCTTTAAGCGCTTTGGTTCCCCATGTACCATTATCAATATAAGCTGCCGTTGCATCTTCGTTCAGAAGGTTCATGGGTACCTGCATAAACTGGGTAGTTGCACCTCCGTGCAAAAAAAGCACTTCACGATCGGCATCTAATTGCATTAGTTCTTTAACAAGTGACACAGCCTCATTCAGAACGCCTTCAAACAGAGGCGTACGGTGACCTATTTCGAGAATGGACAAGCCTGTATTATTAAAATTCAACACTGCTTCACTTGCCTGTTGTAAAACTTCCGGAGGTAAAATGCCCGGCCCTGCATTGAAGTTGTGCACTTTCATGGGTTAAAATTGAAGTGCAAAGTAAAAGAATGATACGAATTAAGAGTTAAGAATTAAAGAATTATGAGTGGAGGGTTATGAGTGAGTGATGAGTTATGAATGGTGAGTTATGAATGGTGATGATTAAACCTGGAGATGTTCGTAACGTGAAATCAGAATCTAATCTGCTGAGCAGGATTACCCAAAGTACAAGAGTGCGACGCAACGGCTGCCTGATTATGTTCTGCCGTCTGGCCTATAAAAAACATCCCCAAATCATACATCCTACATCAGAAATCTGGTTATTCTTCATGCGAACGGCCTTTAAGCCTGCTGTTCTTCCAGGCATCGTTCAAGGTTTCGAACTCCTTCAAATCGGCTTCGGTAAAGCTTTTGTTGGTAAGTTGCTTTAAATCCGGCTGGCCTGCATTTACCCATGCCGTGTACCAAAAGCTTGCAACCGCCATAATGCTTTCACGCATACGACGCTCAACCATATCATTGATCTTTTTATTATAAGCAATGGTGAATGCCGAAGAGTATTGCCGTACAAGCTTACCGTTGCGCATTTCGAAAGCGTATTTCTGGTCAGGAGAAAACTCCCTGCTTAGGTCTGCCTCGTACTTCAAAACGGTATCCGATGCTGCACCGCTTTCAACAACACGGCTCCAGGTGTAATCAGCGATATTGCTGATGTATTGAGCTTTGCCGATCATAAAATCAAATTCCTTTTCCGCAAGCAGTTCCGGCACCCGGCTTTCCCAAAAACCATGTATACCTTTTTGATTGGTATACTGACCATCGTGATTGGAAGATGCATGTAGCGGAACATGGGAATCAGCTATGTAGTGGCCGATCTCGGCAGAAAGCTTCAGTATTTTAGCCTGGTTTTTTTCTTTGAAAGCATTGGTTAAGCGTTGCTCCATTATTTGTATCCACCAGGGCACAATACCATTTGCCTGTACGGTATCTTCTGAATATTTTTTTACGGCACTATCGTATCTCCTGGGCAGTTCTGCATACGGGTATTTGCCATAAAAGTCGACATCGATAAAGTGGCGTGGAGCTTCTTCAGCTATGGCATACCTTCTTTTGTCAGGATCTACCGCATGTTCGCTTAAAAATTGAATGTTTGGTTTGTACAGAACCATCATTTCGGGTGGAAGCAAAAAAACGGCGAAGTAGTTGATTTGCGTGTGTGCATAAAAACCCCAGCAAAAACTTTTTATACTTAACAAGCACAAAATAACAAACAGGGGTAACTTCATCAGTGATGTATTTCCGTTAGTTGGGCTATACCGCCGCTTACAGCAAATTTCATTGCATCCGCCGAAGATACCCCCGGCAAAAGCTTCACCTTTTCAACAGGCACTATGTATACTATTCCGCTTAAAGCATAAGAATGCGGCACATATACTACGGCGTGGTCCGACATTCCCATGATTGCACAATCGGCCTGTGTCATAAACCCCATTCTCCAAACATCTTGTCCGTCTACATTTACCAGCACAGGTTTATCAAACTTGCGTTTGTTGCCTGCAAATGCCTCCAAAAAATCTTTAACTGACGAGTAAATGAGCTTTATACCCGGTGTTCTTTCCAATACATGATCAAAAAAGCTGAGAAGCCTTCCAACAATAAATGAAGAAGATACCCACCCTACCATTACTAAAATGCCTATAACTATAAGAAAACCAAGCCCGGGTATTCTCCTGGCATTTCCTTCATCATCTACCCCAAAAGACAGCGGAAAAAGCGAATGCAACAAGTTGGGAAGAATGCTATCTATATAATTGAATAACGAGAACACAGCCCATAACGTAATCGTTATAGGAGCAATGATAATAAGCCCCTGCAGAAAGTATTGCAACATTTTGCTCCAATACCACTTTGGCTCTAGTTTCTCCGGTGCGATTTCCATAATCTAAGTGTGCGACAAAATAAATGTAAATATCAATGACCTAAAACTTCAAATACTTATATGAACTTTTGCAATCATACAAGTTTGTGAAACCCGAAAGGTATAAAAAAAAGTTAACGGAAACGTTCGTCACATAAAAAGTTTCCATAGTTTTGTTCACGTATGGATGTTCGTGAGAGGATTTTGCAAATAACACACAGCTTGTTTCACCGCTTTAGCGTACGAGCCGTTACAATGGATGATATAGCTGCACGATGCGGGATGAGCAATGGAAAAAAGACCGCAATCCCGTTTATAGCTTCCTGGCCGACGATGGTGTGCAGCACAGCATTTGGGTAGTTAATGATGCTTCAGCCATCAGCCATA
>Ga0181466_1000845_pt1 | contig 11113 bp, 16 predicted proteins | sample InSIn4gowninarea_FD_119078 | JGI IMG/M metagenome (GOLD analysis project Ga0181466, IMG submission 119078) | Clean room microbial communities from NASA Spacecraft Assembly Facility at Jet Propulsion Laboratory, Pasadena, California, USA -... ... | reverse complement strand
GCCGGCGGCGAAAGCGGGAGAGGTGTAGTAGGCTTGTTCGGAGAGGAGTTGGGAGGAGGGGTCGGAGGTGGAGGGTTTGTGGACGGGGAAGAGCGTGATGGCTTCAGTGAGAAGTTGGTGGGAGGGGTCAGGTGCGGTAGAACTGTGGTTGCTGGGGAGTGTGAAGGCTTCAGTGAGGAGTTGGTGGGTGACGGCATCGTGGTAGGGAGAGTCCGGCGGGTTGGGTGAGTTGGGACTACCGCGGTTTTGGGGCGTGGTTTGAGCGGGGATTGGTGAGGCGGAGTGGTTTGAGGGGTGAACACTGCTTTGGCGGGAAGAGTGGGCTGCGATGGTAGGGCAGAGAGTGTTAGTTGAGAGACTGGCGCTGGGAGGGAGAAGGTCCTTACCATTTGGGGTATCTTCATCGTGTTGGTCTATGTGTTCTGTCATAATGTGGTCGTTGTCGTCTTCAGTGCCGACAATTGAAGTGTTCGTAGGTAAAAGTTCTTTCTTGACTTTAATCTCACTGGCAGGACTTTCACTCCTTCTAGTCTTCCCATTTCCACGCTTCTTAGCCTTGACCTTGTGCTCTTGCATATCTTTCTTGCTCGGTACAACCGTCTTGACCACGGTAACCTCATCGTCCCCATCGTCGTCATCTATAGTTATCATATTCTCAATAGTGCTGCCCACATTACCCTCGCGAATGTCTCGTGTAAGTGCAATGTCGTGGCGCATCTGATCCTCATGTGCTGCATCATCCAGCTCAAGGGCTCGCAGCACAATGATATTGCTGTCATCCTTCGCGCGACGGCGGAGCAGACCCACGGTTCTCGTGAGCCTGGGGTATTCGTTTTTGAATTTGAGTTTGAAATCGGTGAGAGGGTGGCGGCTGAAATATGTGTGTTTGAGTGTTTTGATTGTGATTCTCTGCGGTTTGCCAGTAAGTAGAGCGCGGCTTTCACGTGGGGGAAAGGCAAGTAGAATTATCTTTGCTTACGTCGTGACATTTGACCCACATGAAGTCTCTTTCCTCTTGGATCTCATTGACATCCAGCTTGGTGTGTAAGAGAACGGCGACCCATGTTGATTTGGGCTTGATGGGCAGTTTAGGCTTGTGGAGTTCTGCTAGGTCGTGGAGGATGTGGTATGGGATTGCCATGATTAGGGTTGAATGGAGGATAACGAAGCACGATGATTATAATGGAGGTGTTTATGAATAAAATGACCAAATGATAGATGGTATTGTTGTTATTTATCTGGTTGGAGCGCACCGAACATCTATTTAAACAAGAGGAGGGCTAGATCTCGTGAGAGCATTCACAAACTACACGAGTAGATCTGCTACCAAACACCATGTAGAAAATGATACACCAAGTGAAGTGAAGTAAAACATAGAAGTATGAGAGCAAAGGTGGCTGGCGGAACACTCGATTTTCCTGCGGAATTGTTTTGCTGCATCTTGGCGGTACTTGAGTGTTTTGGCAATATGAACATGAGGAAGATCGAGCGTGCTGCATTATCAACACTGTCTAGCTAGTATTAAAGAATATCGAGGAGGATGGCCATCATCATGCATATCAGAGCGAGATGTAAGCAACAGATTTCACTTTGGAGTCATTCTTTGCTTCGGAGTTGGAGCTCGGTGCGCGGGGGAATGCTCTCCGAACATTTCATCATAAAAATTTACGGCCAGTTGTCAACTTTCTAATGATGGTCTTTTGCTTGCTATTATACAACCTCCCTATTATATACCAACCATGACCACTATCGCATCCCAAGATCCCATTTAATATCCTGCTAAGTCGATTGGAGAAAAACTTTTCCCGATGGCACAAAGAAACCGCTACACTCCTACCCAGCCACACTCCAATGGCTTCCTCCACCCAGAGCAAGACGAGAAAATACCTAATGGTGCCATCACACCACCTTACAAGATCATATCCAACAGCGCCGCCCTAACACCATCGAAACAAAGCGCTGGACTACCTGAATTGCTTGTTTGTGTTGGTGGAATATACGCCTCTTTGTACGCTGAGCCCGAATCCACTCGTTCGAGCATCATATGTACTAACACTGCAAATGCAGTTTAACATGGGCTCTTCTCCAAGAGCGAATAACAACCACGCCCTACGGTCCTCCTTCTTCCCCCGAGATCTTTGACTTCTCCATCTTCCTCAACACCATCCAATCTTCCTTCGCCTTCCTCGTCGGCTATGGATACCTCCTCTTCTCTTCACGGACCAAATCAGCCACGCCTCCTTTATTCCCCACATCCACCATTGTATACCCCCTCCTCCTGATCGCCATCACCAGCTCCCTGGCCTCCCCCTTTGGCTATGCCAGTCTCAAACACGTCGGATATATCACCTTCATCCTCGCCAAAAGCTGCAAGCTTGTCCCAGTCATGGCCCTCCACGTCTCCGTCTTCCGCAAACGCTACCCCCTGTACAAATACGCCGTCGTCGCCCTCGTCACATCCGGCGTCGCAATCTTCACCCTCTACCACCCGTCCTCATCGAAGCAATCCTCGAAGAGCAATATCAGCGGCAGTAGCGCATGGGGTCTTTTCCTTCTGAGCATCAACCTCCTGTTCGACGGCCTCACAAACTCAACTCAAGATTACATCAACGGCACCTTCGCCCCTTACTCCGGCAGCCAAATGATGTGTGCCCAAAACCTTATATCCACCCTTCTCACAACATCCTACCTTCTCCTGAATCCTTACCTCTCCACCTTCCCCTTCCTCTCCGAACATTTTGGCTCGCCCGCTGCATCAACCGCTGGCGAACTCACCGCCGCCCTTGCTTTCGTCCGCCGAAATCCCGCCGTTCTTCAAGATGTCGTGCTTTTCGCTGCCTGTGGCGCTGTTGGCCAAGTGTTCATTTTCTATACATTGTCCAAGTTCTCGAGCTTGTTGCTGGTAACAATTACGGTGACAAGGAAAATGCTGACGATGCTACTGAGTGTGATGTGGTTTGGACATCGATTGACATTGGGCCAGTGGGGGGGTGTGGCGTTGGTATTTGGTGGCGTTGCTGCCGAGGGAGTGATTGGGAGGTGGGAGAAGAAAAAGAAGGAGAGGGCGGGCAAGGTGGTGAAAAGGGGATGAGGAGGGATCTGGTGTTTGGAAAATTATGTTCCGGCATATTGTGGCATTTTTGGGGCATAGACATCATAGATGAGGTTCGGATATTGGTAATTTTTCTGCATTATTCGGCGAAATCTTTGCTTATGCTTTGCTCTGAAGTTTCGCGTGTTCCATTCAAAACGAGGCCTACAAAAGCAGATCTCACTCATCCAACCATTTTCTCCAGCCACCAAGCGCCATGGCACTAGTTTCACTCGTGCCATGCACAAACACCAGGATTATCCTCATGTTCTCGAGTACTCGTATCTCGAAATCATAAAAGGTAAATCTTGAGGTTCGCCAGCTCTAGGTCTTCGCAAAAGTCCATCAATGCCGACAGCGCCATGATCACCACCCTAAGCACAGAAGCCAGCACAAGCAATCCGTGCATGGCGTCCACCATTACCACCATCACCCTCAGCGTCATTACCACCACTTACCACACTCACTTCTGTCCCAACCGTCGTAACCATTGCAACCATCCATAACCTTTCACATCTCTCGTGGTCAAATCACACCCTTTCCACAAGAATAGCACGCTTGTCGTCTGCGATCTGAAATTGAGAACTCGCTGACTATTGTCCAATGCAGTTGGATTGCTACAGATCTCAAGAGCCACGGTGGGGTGGTGTTGAATCTATATTGCGACGATTGGTCATGCTACTTGGAGAAAGAGCTTACGGGAAAGGATTTTATGCCGCTGAGGGCTAAGGCATATATAAATGATGCTTGAGCCAGGAAAGAGGATGCGTTCTTCTGTTCGTGGTGTGTTGTGTGTGCCAGTCATACCAATGTCTTGCAGATGTTAAAGGGGTACTTGCTTTGGTAAGAAGCTGCTATGGTTGTCCGTTCTATGTCGGGTTATGGGTTGTGTTCTGTTGGTGGTGGTGTGTTAGCATCATGATTACCATTATCATCAGTATCACATGAGTATCACCGCTCACTACCCACCACCGCCTTGACCACCACCATTATCACCACTCCTGGACCCTCCAATCGAGGCTCATCCTCAATCAACCGACCATATTGTAATACATTCTTCATCTTCTTCTGTGCATTTGCAAAGACCCCTTGAATCCGTTGATGTTGTTGACGTCCCTGGCAGCAATCATGCAGTTTCCACGTAGCTTTATGTATTGTTGGAAAGAAGGGCTAATATTGAGTAAGAAACGGATTATATTTCTGGCTGAAGATCAGTCATTTTACAGGGAGAGAGCCGGAGTGGGCTATTGTGATATCGAAGGCTTGTAGCTATTAATCCATGCTTGAGATGGGAAATGAGGTGTTTTCTTTCTCCAAGTGCCATGCGCTGGCAGTTAAGGCGAAGGACGAGAGCCGCAACTGCTGAGAAGGGGAAACAACACGAGGAACGAACGATGGGTAGGAGTTGGTGTTGATGTAGAAAGATATTGCCAGGCTGCCATTGACTTCAGCTTTGCGCTGCTTTTTGTAATTTCAGCTGCGTTTAGTGAGACATACTGTTACCTTTCAGCTTCTTCGGTCATCACCATTACTTTCACCAACACCGCCACCGTCACCATACCTTATCGACCCTCTGCAACCTACCTTACAACCATCACCACAACAACCCAACTCTTCTACCAAAAACCGATCATTTTCGAAGAGGGATATCAAAAAGACCCCTGGAAAACCCATGGACAGCTATGTAGCCTCCCTCTTTCAAGCCATTTATGAATGGCTGTTGCTTTTAGTTGTGTCGGAAGAGGTGGGAGCTGGCAGATTTATATTCGGAAACTGGTCACGTTTGTTCAAATGGGGGGGTATTGGGAAATTGTATCTTACTGTTATTGCCGTGTTGTAGGCTGCGAGTATTCAAATAACACCGCACCCCTATAAATTCAGATATATTTGCTCGTTTCTTGTGTTATATCTACCAGCCGAATCAACATGTCGTGAGAGGAAGATCTGCTTGGTTTCCAGGGGACTTCATATTGATAAGCTGTCACAATTTGAAAGTCACGTTTCATGTTGTTCTTTTTTTTTGTGTGCGTCTGGCTAGTGACTATGGTGCTCACTGTTGTGTGCTGTAGCAGGTGCTCGAGGTTTTTTATTCCGTATTGACCACCTGGTTACCATTACCATCACCATCACCATCACGACGTGTAACCTTTCCCAATCTATCATTGACGTCAACACATCTTCGCTTATTAGACAATATCCCCTGTAAGGCCTATGTTGAGGGTTCACCGCCAAGGGTCGGATCCGTATGATGATCTTCTTACATGTCAAGAACCAGAACTATGGCTGAGAGGTGTTTTACTTATATCTGAAGCTCAATCACGTTTCTCGGAGGTAGGGCGTTGAGGAGTGGGGTCTTGTCAGGTTGTAGCCGTGGAGTAAATAATTGATATTCGGATTGAGCAGAGAGACATGCTTCCTCTTCCGTTGAGTTGTATCTATTAGAGGATACGACGAATTGCAACTCATGCACGATAGTGAAGCTATTACGAAGGGTAGCAAATAACACCTACAGCCTCCGGTTTTGGTCAGTGTTCGTAAGGTTTGTGGTTCGAGGTGACAATGAGGTTCACTGCGTTCATCGAAAGTGATGGTGATTACCGTCATCTTTCACCATAAGTTTTATGTTACTGCCACAGCGTTTCCTTCAACGCATTACCGCCATCGCTATTGCTAGACTAGACCGAACCAATTTAACCACGATGGGGTAGTCTCTCTACATTCAAATCACCTCCTTCCGTACACACACCTCCTTTTTCCTTTTCGTCGAATAACCAAACTCTACATTTATTGATGTTCTTACCTGGAGGACTGGATAGGAGGTACTACATTTCTACCAGTAAGACTACCCACACTTTCTCCAGTGTGGCACAAACTCGTGAAACGACGCTTACCACTAGGTCCTACGGGTACCTTGATATATGATAACAGCCTAGACAGAGAATAAAGTATTTCTTCCTCTCTATACATGTACTAATAATCAACAAAAGCGGTAATACCCGACGGTGAGGGGAGTAGACCTCGAATGCTCGAGCCATAGTATCAACAAACTGCGGTAGGCTTACCTTTCCGCTCCTTTTTGTGGTTCCTGTTGCTCCTTATGATAATGATCATGGTCAACGTTATACGCGGTGGATGAGAGGTAAAACTGACTATTATCTCTCAACCCCTCTTTCTGATTTTGGGGTTACTGCTGTTACCCGCATAGCATCATCATTGTCGCCATCACCATCGCCCCAACACTCACAAAATCCAACATTTCACAACTTTTCCACTACACCACCCGATCTCTCTCGATCAGAACACATCCTATGGCGTGGATGACGCCATAACTCATTCGAAATATTCCTGCTCCTTGCAAAACACTTCTAATAGATCAGCATAAGGGCAAAGAAGTGTTACATTTACATTCAGGACGCTCGATCGCATTTTTTAGAAGTGAAGTGCTAGCGAGTGCGACCTTGTGATCTTGTATTATGCGAGTGTAATAAATAGGATGAAAGGGAATGAGATGTTTCTAGCTCTTCGTGTTGTATTGTATCTTCCAAGCAATTCATAATAGTGGAAGACCGCACAGAACACTGGTGAGTGGTGACAGTGTGAAATCCCTAGAGGTAGTATTATCAATATGCTATCATCTTCATTTCTATGTTGCGGTTGCATTTGTGGTTTGTAGTTTCGTTCAATGATGAAATTCACCATTCTGTGGCCTTGATGACGAAATTCACCGTGAACCTACCTCTACAGCTCTCTTGCATTGCTCAGTCATCGCTGAGTCAACCTCATGTTCAGTGGCTATTTAATGAAACATCAACACTTTTGACTCTGCAAGATCAAACCCCCTTGGTATTTGACTAGTCTGCATCACAGCTCTTATCGAGATGAGATGCTTCAGTCTTCACTTGCTTGATGTCAAGAACGTTGGTGCATTTATAGTACTGTTTCGGAGAACATGATGTCAGATGTGATATGGTTGGTCATTCTGAACATTGTGGGATACAAATGAACTCTCCTGTGGGGTAATTTGCATGAGAAGCAGAGTTCCGAGTGTGGGAATATGCTACAGAGGCAGTCACGGTGATTTACCCTCAAATCGGATGGGTTATTTCATCACGAGTTTGTTGTATCGGTGTTTTTGTGTTTAGATTGTGGTGTGACAATGATACTACTGATATTTCAGGAAGTTGAGGGTGATGGTGACGGCTTGCGCATTATTGGTGGTGGAGAAGACAACTCACCTTCACCTCGTGGAGCACACAAACTTCGATTCTCACCTTTCATGCTACACCTTTCCGATAATTTTCAAAACGATAACAGCAAGACCTACACCCCTGGCTGGAAACAATGTGGTTACGCTTCTCCGTGCGTGCTTAGGAGATGACCACAGAAGAAGCTTCGCTCAGGTCTTATAATAAAACCCAAGCTTTTTCATGGGATTTATTCTTTGCGGATATTTTGCTGGCGTGATTGTGGAAAGGAGGTTGGCGGTTACTTTTTCGCAGTATTTAAGCAGTTGTTCTCAGAATCATTGAAGACTCTTACAGCAGCTTGCGATGGCATGGTAGGAGCCTACCAAAACAAGTACTAGGGGTGTCAAAGGTACAACAGTACAATATTTTCCTTGACAAGATACGCATAAGACGTTCTTTCTCATGCTGGCTGAACTCAATTTAAATGATCGACATCATTGTGCTCGCTTGATGACGATGATGCTGGTGGTCACGTCTTTGGAATTATTTGTCAGGGCCACACCATATGGTTAATCGGTTTTTTGCTGGAATATGAGAAGAGCTTCTTGAGGTTGCCATAGGACCCCTGCTAAGGTCTGCCAAAGAGGGTTCCAGATTTCTTTATTCGTGTATATGATTTTTCCAATCGGTTTACATGAGCTCAACAGGACGAAAGAGTGTGGTTTGCTAGCATACAGAGGATGTTCTTTAACGCTATGGAGACAGTCCATCAGGTTGTACGTACAGGAGCTTCCGAAAGTTCCAGCGGCCTAGATATATATATGAGAGCCTCCCGGTTGATCATCGGTGCACACGATAGCAAGAGTAATAGAAATGCCACACAGTCAAATGAATGAATTCTTAGAGATTGTAAAATATTTCAGACTTCTTCGATTACAACAACCGCTTTGCTGTTTGAACAGGAAATGAACGCCACCGAAGTCCTCGTGAAGATGCTGGACATCAGCCTTTTTGGGTGCGGATATCGTCGTCATCGAGATATTTCGTTCTCCGAGGCTGCTAGTTTTCAATGGTTGAATTGATAATATTAGAGAACTTAGCGTAGCTCCGCTACCTTTGGCTTTATGGTGAAATGAACCGTATAGCATGCATCAACGTTTAACCTACAACACATCTTCAGGGGAAGTTCAGGGTCTTATATCCATAGACCACAGATCGAATGATTACGTGATCGCGAAGACGTCTTGCGAAATGTCTACTACAAAACAAGATCCAGCCACAGAATGCTTTTTCTCATGCTTCCCAATATAATTAAAAGGAGTCGCAACAAACCGCAAAAGGAGTCAGGGATTGTTTTGCATAAGATGTTTCTTTGACGTGAAACAAGCAAAGCAAATGATTTTCTTTCTTTTGAGACATGCTGCTCAAGAGCATCATCATTTGCTTCATTATCAGTGCAATCAGCATGTTCCCGATTCGTTCTCTGCTACTGAATTCACTCAGCACTCATCTGGGAGCCGGACAAATCCTTGGAACTTCGTCTTTCTTATACCCGATCCCCTGATTTCAATGTACTCAGGCACCTCGGTAGAGCCTCCGGTAGCGCCGGTTTGTAGTGTTGGAATTGTGCGCAGCATACGAGAAATGTTCCTGCGTTTGTAGGTTTTGTTCACAGAGTAACGTACTTGGTTCATGTCGAATAACTCGAGCATATTCTAGACTTTATTGAGAACATCCACGAGTCGAAATCTTGCTTGCGGGGGCATGAGAAGCCCTCGTGCCTTTGAAGTGACGTGGCATGGGGCACAATCGAGCAAACATGGAAATTTGGGGCTTGGAGCGCAGGCGTTGAAAGCCACGTCTTACCCATCATGAGGATCACGGCTGCCTAGTCGTTGTCAATCTAGATTACTCGTGATGCTGATTCGTACCGTTTCCAGTCACAATATGGTGACCCACCACCAGCTGACTTTTCCATGAATGTAGAGCTTTTTCTTGGTGCTAATTCGATGATGCATGGTGACAGATATATGCCAACCCCTGTTGGGGTGGAGACTGTCTCAACCCCGTAGGGCTCATATGCCTCATCAATAAGGGCGTAACAATTCCCCTCCTCTAACAACCAACGTTCTTTTAGATAGACACCAGAAGGCAGTGACATTGGTACAGAGTGCCGAAAGTTTGTGAATGACTTTATTTCTCAGCATGGAAGAAGCCATACCGTTGGTCTTTTTCCTGAAGTTCAGAGTTGATGGGTGAAGGCTTCCGAACCTTTTGGACCTAGCTTAATGCTCGAAGAAGATGTTCATACGGATTCACTGGGTTGGTTGTGCAACAGCCGATCCGCAACAAAATGTGCACCAGTCTGCAAATAGTATATCAAAAACGTTGGGGACTTGTGATAAGCAAGCCGCACAAATTGTTACTCCTCCAAGGTCATACTGGTACATATGCATGGAAAGTACCTCTCACACGCCCACTGACGGTGTTTCACTTTACAAAACCCCGACAATAGAATTAAACCTTTATAGACGCAAATTTGAAAAGATCTTTTCAACCAGAAACAGCAGGTTTAGTCCAGTTGTAATCATGGTAAGGTTTAAGTTGCAAAATCTTAAATAGGACTTTCATATTCGTCAATGAATGAAGTTGGCGGAGAACTTTTGTTTCTCATAAGGTTCGATTCCCGTCGTGCTCGGTCTTTTGGAGACCCTTTGTTAGGTTTTTTTTGCCAGGGCACATATCTGTGGGCTTGCAGGAGATTGATCAACGGAATAAGAGATCAAACGTATTGTCTGTAAAAGATTGTTGACAATTTGTAAGCAGCAAGGACTACGCCTTTATGTTTTTCCAAGGTCAACTCATCTTTCAGACTTCCATCATGATTACCAAAGAGGAACAGTGGGTCATACGTCTTGTCGAAGCTACCGCTGCGCTCTCTTGCAGTTATGTTTCGATCCAACTGAGTGAAAGTCGGCTCTGCTCAACGTAAGACTCCGGGCGGCAAGGAATTCAAAGAGTAACGCTTTCCTGCGTAGACTGGTACGCCCCCGGATAGGCTTGCCTCAAAACAGTTTCCAACCGGTTTGAGATTGTTCTTGGAAATCTGGTCTAGGCTTAAAATCCCCGTCTTTTCTTTGGGTTCATCGCAGGACCAATTGAGGATTACCCTCGGTTTTTCAACTGCCATGAAATGCAAGTGAAAAAAGCTTCGGAACGAAGCACCGAGATCCTCCTTGGTTCTGTATTTCATCTACCATCTCTTTCCGCAACCAAAACTCTGATATGCTTGTTCACAAAGTACCGCTCCATCACCTCCTTACTCAATCCTTCCGCACCTCGATGCACCCCAATACACCAGTCCTCCCCCGCTCCACATACACAATCAAACGGCCGTGCACAACCCCACTCCGTTGAAGGATAGAAGAAGGTCAATTCATCTCCCACCTCCAAATCTCTATCACGTGCAACCCTCACCTCACCGGCAATGCCATTAGCATAGCAGCCTTCCGAGTCCGGTGCGTGCACGATGACCTCCACAGTGGGCCTGCAGGAGTGGTTCATGTATAGAAGTGCTGACTTGATCTCAATGTGGGAGCATGGGCCAGTTTGAATGGAAGACCAAGCAGGCTCGGCCCTGGCGTGGAAAGAGGTGATGTTCGTCAGGTGTGAGCCGCGTGGGTGACGAATACGGGATACGATGGTGTGTTGAGTGCCCATAGCCGCACGGTAGGCGATGAGGTTTTCGAGATTGTTTACTGTTACGGGGTAGATGGGATTGGCTGCAGTTTTCGGTGCGCGGGGATCTGTGACTTGAGCATTGCTAGAGGCCATT
>Ga0181466_1000490_pt1 | contig 11124 bp, 10 predicted proteins | sample InSIn4gowninarea_FD_119078 | JGI IMG/M metagenome (GOLD analysis project Ga0181466, IMG submission 119078) | Clean room microbial communities from NASA Spacecraft Assembly Facility at Jet Propulsion Laboratory, Pasadena, California, USA -... ... | reverse complement strand
ATATTATTGCGATTGATTTATGATTCCTATTATTTCATTTGGATGCGGATCTAACGAAGGTAATTCATTTATCATGTTCGTTTATTGACATATTTCTGATATATGCTTCAATATTATATTAAGGAGAAGTACTTATTTGATTTATTATTCATGCATTATTTTTATTCTACATTTTGGTGAACCAAACTATTTCAATTCATCTTTCCCTACTGGAGAGATCTTGTGAGATTTATGTGAAGAGTTAACATTGTTAACAATGTTCATAGGCTATTTTTATGTTGTTAGCAATGTGCAAAATGGAATAAATTGTAGCAAGATTGGAAAACTTAATTCAAGATCTAGCCAAGCATGTGGCATCAATGTAGAGTTCATGTAGTAATTCATAGTCAACTATAGATCCGAAAATAGCTAAAAAGCTAACCAATCTTGAGACTTATAAGAGATCCCAATAAAATGAGGAAGATTATGATAGTATCTTCACCACACCATTTTCAGATGATATTTGTAATTATCCCCTACCACCCGATCATAAGGCCACCAAGTTCAATATGTTTAGTGGTGATAAGGACCCAAAGCAACATCTTATTAGCTTTTAGGAGTGCTTGGTTAAACTAGGATCAGAGGAGAAATTGATGGTAAATTTTTTCCCAAGGAGTTTGAAAGGTGATGCCAGTTAATGGTTCTACAATTTTTCGATGGGATCTATAGACTCATTCAAGTCATTGTTACAAGCATTCATGAATCAATACAAGCATAATATCAAAGAGCAAGCAGCAATCACATAATTATGTGTCATGCACCAAGGAAGCAACAAAACCCTAGACAAGTAGATTTTGAGATTCAAAAGGGTACGATAATCTATTCATAACAAGTTGGATGAGAATGAAATTTATGGTGTTTTCAAAGATCATATTTTACCAATTATCAATTTGCATGCTCCATCTGAGAAAGGTATTGAATTTGGGATTTTGGTAAAAGAGTTATTACAAAAAGAAAAAGTTTTTCCTAAGTTAGGAGAGCTCAAGTATATATATACTACTTACAATAAGGAGAATCATAATACATACACTAAGAAGGGGAAAAAATAGAAAATATGGTTGATGCACCTGCACCTGCACTTGTACCTACCTTTACAAGATCCAACACTACAAGATATAGAAGGTATACATTTCCAATTCAGCTAAGGTCCATTTTGAGAGATCTGATGAAGAAAGGTTTATTGCATCCATTAGATTAAAAAATAGAAGATGACAGCATTTCAATGGGAAATTTTGATGCTTATTGTGCTTATCATCAAAGAATAGCTCATGCTATAAACTTTTGTAAAGTATTAGAAGCTACAATTTTATACATTATTGCATAAGGGAAATATGACATTAATTAGAATACTTCAGATCCAAAGATTGCAATAAACACAGTTTTAGTGGATAGAGAAATGTGTGCTAGATTAAAAAGGGGGTATCCAAGGAACATTGCAAATCCTATTACTACTAAACAAGTGTCCCATCTAATCCTAAAACTTATAACATGATTGAGAAAGTGAAAACTACTCCTTCCATGATTAGCTTGTATGATCTCATATCTACATCTAAGAAACATAAAGAGATATTGTATGCCTTGTTCAAAAATAAAACTTTTCCCACCAATATTACTGGTACTATATTTTTGAAAAACCTTAGTTCTATTAAGGAATGTGATAGAATTACATTTTATAGGTCTGAAAAACTTAGTAAAGAAACTCTTACTGAGTGTGTAGCTTTGTACATCACACCTATGATAGAAGGATGGAAAATAAAAAGAACAATGGTAGATAATGGATCAGTTGTTAATATTTGTTCTCATAAATTTTTTATATAACTCCAATAGAAAGGTGTAAAAGAACCTCTTTTAGAAGAACCTACATTTCAAATTAGAGCATATTATAGTTCATGAAAAAGGCCACTTGGAGTAGCTACAATTTTAGTCACAATAGAAGTTAGAATAGTTGAAACTCAATTTCAGGTTGTGGATTCAAAATTATCTTATAACCTATTATTAGGAAGATCTTGGATTCATGATATGGATGCGATACCATCAACAATACATGGTAGGTTGAAATTTGAATACCAAGATGAGGTATATATAGTAATAGGTAATTGAGAGTTGTATGCCTTATATAATGTAGCAAAAATGGAGAAATTCACCATGACTTATACTCAATATTAAATAGCACCCTTGGGAGCAGACTCAAAAGTGGTAAAAGTAAAAAAATAGCCTCAAATTACAAATATAGGAATGGGAACATACAATATTGAAAATTTTGATTTGTTAATATCTATCAAAGATTTGGGACGATTGAAAATACTTAGTGTAGAAGATCTTCAATAATGTGCAATACTATCTGAATGTTGTCAGCAACATGAAAATGGTGAAGATGACATGGTTCTTGCTTTGTTGTGACCATATCTCCCAACCAAGTGACCTCAATGAACGATCACATAAAGAACATAATGGGTAAATATTTTTCATCTCCTTTTGTACAGAAATATATGGTAAAAAATTTCAAGTACAAAGGAGGGGGTTTAGGTAAATCAGAACATGGCATGTATTCCTTTCCTATTGATTTAGGATATCAAAAAAATAAGAATGGATTAGGTAGTGATCAAAATACAAAACAAACTATGGGACCTATCAAGTTTATTAAAGAATGCAATATGATTAAGCTTTCTAATGATATTGATGAGGAATTATGTAATGATGATATTATACGCCTTGAGTTTGATTGCTTTAATACTGATGATGATATCTTAGAATACATGGGGGTACATTCAGAGTTGCCTAAATTAAATGACAAAAGGAAAACAAATTACATTCTTAGTGAGCATGTATATTTTGGACAAGACATGAATTTTAATGAAGTATTTCAGGTTTAGCAAGAGGATGATCATACATGTGATATTTAGGGATTGGAAGAGTTGCTTTCATTATTGCAGAAAAAAGATGAATCGACATTCCCAAATAAAGAGTTAACATATGTCAACAGTGGAACAAGTGATGAGGAGAGGTTGATAAAGGTTGGAGCTGCCCTTCTAACACCTCAACAAGAAATGTGCAAAAATAATTTTATTGAACATCATAAGAATTTTTCATCCCTCTAAGGCATTGTTAGTCAATAAAGATATTGAAAAACATTTGAATTTTCAATTCATTAAACCAATAGATTATTTAGAATGGATGGCTAAAATTGTTCTTGTTACTAAAACTATTGGAGAGATAAGAGTTTCTACTGATTTTTGTGATATCAATAATGATTTTCCAAAAGATGATTTTCCATTGCTAAATATTGATATGATTGTGGATAGTATTACTGGTCATGATACTTTATCTTTTATGGATGGATTTTTGGGATATAACCAAATTTTAATCAATCCTTCTGATCAACATAAGATTGCTTTTACTACATCTTGGAGAAATTTTTGTTAGAAGGTTATGCCCTTTGGATTGAAAAATGCAAGTGCTACTTATCAAAGAGCTACGGTGCCTATGTTTTATGAGCATATTCATAAATCAGTGGAGGTGTATGTTGATTATATTTTGATCAAATCAAAACAATTCCAATACCATTTGTAGCTTATTGAAGAAGTATTTCACATTCTCAAAAAGCATAAGCTTAGACTAAAACCTCAAAAGTTTGCTTTTGGTGTTACTTCAGGAAAGTTGCTTGATTTCATGGTCTTAAAAAGGGGTATTGAGGTGGATCCTAAGAAAGTAAAATCCATAGTGAGAATTCCAACTCCAAAGAACCTCAAAAAACTAATAAGTCCTTAAGGGAAGAGAAATTCGATAGGAAGGTTCATTTCTCAACTTGGGGATAAATGTAGGCCATTTACTCATTTACTGAAAAAGGATGTCAAGTTTGTATGGGATGATAAATGTCAAAATACATTTAAAGATATAAAATAGTATTTGCTAAATCCTCCTATCTTAGTGCCCATGGATTTTGAAAAAATAACATATCTTTATATATCGGCCACATTATATACCTTGGGGGAAATGTTGTGTCAGAAATATGATGAGAATAAAGAAAGAGCAATATATTGTCTTAGAAAAACTCTCATTGATTATGAAAAAAGATATACACCTATGGAAAATCTTTTCTTTGGTATTCTTTTTGCTAAAGAAACACTAAGATGTTATCTTTTATATGGCATTACATATGTTGTTAGCCTAATTAATCCATTAAAATATCTTATAGCAAAGAAACATTTGTCAAGAAGGGTAGCTAAATGGTTGATGTTGTTGCAAGAGTTTGATATCAATGTGGTATTAATAGCATAATTTCCCCATTATGATGGTACAATGGTGCATGAGGAAGTCTCAGATGAATATGATGAGGATTCACATTGTCAACAATGTGCAACTCTTCCTAAATGCTATCAATGACATGATGGACAAGAGATACATGTTCCATATGAGTTCATTTGCTACATGGAGGATGAGCTTATAGCTTGGACATTGTATTTTGATGGATCAAAATGTACTTGTGGGTAAGGTGCAAGTCTTGTTCTAGTATCACCTTCCAATAAGGTAATCCCTATGGCATATAAACATGGCTTTATTAATGGTGTTACCAACTATTTACATGCTACTAGCAGCATTCATATCAAAAAATTGAGAGCTGATATCAAATGACCACTTTTGTATCAAGGAATGGATGTAAAAGCATCAGATTCTAGAGTATCAGAGACAAAGGAACGACCATATTCATGGTTGGATAGTATAAGGGGTAAAAGGATGCAGTTCTTCATATTTTTTGTTGGCTTCACCACAAAAGGAGCTTTCATGGGGAAACCAAGTCAAAAGGGGGAAATAAACAACCCTCATCATCAAATGGAAGTGCTGGATGAAAAGTTCAAAGATTTCAAAAAAAATGTTCTATACTTCTTATTTGTATATATAATCTCATTTCTTCAATCACAACTCCAAAGAGGGGGAAAATATAGATGCCTAAAAATGAATTTCCTTGTATTAAATAATTCATTTTATAGCATCAAGGAATATCTTTTGTAAAAAGGGTTACAATATACCCAAGGCAATGTAATCAATGTAATGGACCATTGTATAATGTAAGAGGTGTCAAATATCAAAAGAGACACCATAAATAATGTAAACGGAAATGATCCCAAGAATCAAATAGGATCAAAACATTGCTATAAAATAATATCAAAAGCAATACAATGGCATCAAAGGGATCCATAACCAAAGACATGCAATATCATTCTACCCAATCAACAACAATGTTTTGCAACACCACTTCTTCATAGATTTTCTATTCCCTTCATATTATTTTTATACATTTCAATTTATATTTTTGGATCTGCATATTCCACATCATCAACAACATGCTCCAAGGCCATTGATAGCATTTGTTTCTTATGGTATATTATTGCAATTGATGTATAATTCCTATTATTTCATTTGGATGTGGATCTAAAAAAGGTAATTCATTTATCATGTTCATTTATTGACATATTTATGATATATTATTCCATATTATATTGTGGATAAATAATACTTCGATTTATTATTCATCATTATTTTTAGTCTACACTATGTGTGGATTAATGCCCACATATTCTATTTGTTCAAATAGTTGGATAGATTCCTTTGATATAAGCATTCCTTGCATACTATGCAATCATTGCAGTATTTAGAATTATTTTTTCATAATGCATATTATAAAAAAACCCTTACTATCTTACTACTCCAGCATTTTGCATACATGTCTATCAGGTTTGTTATTACATTTTCATGCATAAGGAAACCACATCTATTTATTTGTCCATACCCCATTTGTTCATAATGCATATTATAAAAAGAACCCTTACCATCATAACACCCCCACATTTTTCACATATTTATATTAGGGTTATCATATTTTCATATGAAAGAAATCCATATCTATTTATTTGACAAGGAATATCCAATACTCCATTTTAAGCTCTAAAGGTTGCATATACAATTAAAATACAAATTTGGTTTGAAACTAATCAATTACACTTGGTAGCCTTTGAACCATGCCCATTTTATGTATATCCTATGATATTTATTGCATTTTCTCAAAGAGTATACAATCCTTTTGTATGTTCCCAAACTTAGCATACATGTCTATCAAAACATTCATCACAACATTGAAACGAATGGCCTAAGAATTCAAGGTTAACATGTTTTTCACGAAAGCTTATACCAATAGCTTGAGTAATTTAACATTTATAATTATTTATATTATGTATTAGAAAAATCAAAGGTTCAAAAGCACCCTTGAATATTTTAAGTTTTTTGTAAACTAACAACTAATTGGAATGAGTTCCTAAAGAGATTATGCATGGATCATTGCCTTCCTGCAATACAACTACATGATCATGGTAGTCAAAGACTTTGATAGAAATTTTTTGTTTCATTTCCAAAATAAGCATCCTTTATTAAATAACCAATAATCACCACATGAACATTTTCTATCCTTAAAGTGGTGAAAATAATTGGCATCCTTTACAACATATTCTACTACTTTCTTAACATGATGCAATCTTTCCAACTCACCGTAAATTTCCTATGTATTTGTATGTGATTTGTATCCCACAAAAAAAATTGAATCTTTCATTATTTTTTATATGTTTTCAACTTTATTCAACTAAAAATTCTACTAACTCTAGGTTTTTATGAATTCTACAAGCACCAAGCAAATGAGTCCACAAATACCAAATATAAAGTTTCATGAAAGAAAATGTGAATGGGATTGGCAAGCAAGTTGTTGATGATATTAGAATTTGTAATATAATATTTCTCTTTAATGTAAATTCAATTAATACTTAAAGTATCTTTAGATACCTTAAAGTATTAAGGGAATAAATATAGAAAAATATTTAACCTTACCCTTGGGTAAAAGAGAGGTTAAAGAGTGAGTTTCATCTTATAAATAGAGATGTATTCCCTCTCATTGTAATACAACTCGGAAGCATAGTTATGCTATAGGTTTAGGGTTAGAGAGATAGGAAGAGATTTTGTAAGAGAGGTTCTTGAGAATAAGAATATCTTGGTTAGTGTACGCACTCCCAAGGAGGGAGGAACCACTTTATATCTTGTGTTATTTGTGAGATTGGCTTGTGTTACTATGTTATGGTGTTAACGTTGTAAGTTCCTTCTTGAGATCTTGGTAGTTTAGAAATTAATTCAGAAAGGGTTAATTTCTTCAAGTGGTATCGGATCCATTCTTGGAGGCTCCTCTTCAATGTCTTTGAAGATCTTTTCTTTTCTTTCTACATCTACTTTGTTGAGGTAAAAGGGATTGAAGGTATAATTTCCCTCCGACCTTGTTCATTGTCAAATTTTGCTTCATTTCTAACCATTTTGGTTTCTTGATTATCAAGCTTTATTTAGAAAAATTTGATTAAAGTAGATAATATATTATTGTTATTTGGTTATACTAACATGTTAGTTCAATTTTTATTCTATTGCTATGCATTTACTAACAATAGTTTGTTAGTTACAATTTTTAAAGCAAATTACTTAATGTGTACCAATACTATGCGAATTGCAAAGTTTTGAGTAAATTTGCTTAAATGGATTATTATAGCTTAAAATTGCAAGTTTCTATTTAGTGTAGAAATAGTTAAAAGTAATGCAATGTTTTTTTTTTAACAATTTAGCTATAATGCTATTTTTACAATATGTTTGTAAAAAAAATTAAATTGCATTCATGCAAAGTTTGCCTTGTTTAAAATATACATGTGATATATATATTTTAAAAAAAAGCTTTATATTTTTTTTACTATATATATATATATATTGTATGTATTTAAAAATAGAAAAAAATAAATAATATTTTTAAATATTGTAAATATATTCAAACTTTTGTTTAACAAAAAAAAAAGAGTTTTTATTTTATCTATTTTATTTAAAAAATAATAATATATATATAAAAAGATAATTTTTGGGGGGGAGGTGCGTATCCCACTGCACAGTGCAGGTGGCTAATGCCACACCACCTCCTCCCCTCTCCTTTACATTTTTTTAAAGGGAGAGGCATGCAACCCACTACACAATGTAGCCATGTGGCTGGCGCCAACCCCCCCTTCTCCCCTCTTCTTAGTGTTTGGGATGGTGCACGACTAGCCAAGGGCTGCAGCCCTAGTTGATGTGCGACCAAACCCTCGCCCATTCCTTCCCCCTCCTCCTTCCATATGGTGCACAGATGCATCTGGAGCACCGTAGTGCAGCCTCTTTATGCCCCTACTACATAAGCCCCCCATTCATAGGTTTATATCTTTTTAAAACAAAAGGGAAGAAAACCTTTAACTATTAAAAGGGTATTAAAAAAAAAACATTGCTTTTTCCTTTAAATCAAGGAGCTATAATCTTAAAAAAAAAATTACTTTGGTGTTTTTTTGGCAATTTTACTAAAAAAAGGGATATTTTTTTAGTGTGTAAGAGCTATTTTTACATTACATTTATTTGTTAATTTTATCTTAAGTGCAAATTTCATTAAAGGACCTTCCTTAATCTTGCACTTAATACAAACAGGGATTATAAATGCATGAATTAATATTAATCTTAATCTTAATTTTACATGGATTAATGTTAATTAATGCATGATTATTGCTTTGCCCACATGTGGTTCACTCATTTTTTAGTATTGAATTAATGCATTTTTTGCTACATGGATAAAAATGCATGGTTTATTATTTTTTGTGGATGAATAAAAGTCTTTTTTTTTCATTGCACATAAAGAACTTATTTTTAAGTTCCAGTTTTAAGTAACAAGGGGGAGAATTCCGCATTTTTTTGTTAATGAACCTTTGTATATAGAGATCCATTAGGGGTTGTAACAAAATCCATTGAACTCTTAGGTTCATATGTTGTTACTTAAATTAATTTGCTTACTTAAAATTAATGAACACATTGTAAAGAGGTCCATTAGAGGTTGTTACAAAACCCATTGGACTCTTTAGCTCATACCTACGGTAGAAGATGGATGCAGTTTTATGTTTAAAGAATTTTTATTGTTTTGCATTTTACTTTATAATTTATATACAAAGTACAAAAATATTAAAAAATTGATTCCCCTTAAAATGAACACATCCACATGATTATTCCACAACATGACTTATTTGGAGAGCCATGAGGTGAGGATAAGGTAGACTAGAGCCTTTTAATCCGACGACCCAAGTGGTGAAAAGTTTTTACTTATTAATTAACCCTAAGTCCTCTATGTTTTTAGATTTAACTCCATATATGTGGACAAGCATGTGTGTAGTGATACCACATGTCCACCCATCCATTCAGGGATTATCCTGATAACCTAGGAGAAAAATTGGAAACTTAATCAAGATAATTAATTTGGCTGATCCAACATATGTCACAACCTTGAAAAATAGTTAGTACTTCTCCTTGTGAGAGTATATTTCTACCCAAGGGGAAGTGGTTAAGGATTGGTAGGACTTGGGATCCTTATGGGAATCCACGTGAAGGTCTAATTTTAGATAAGAAAATAAGCCTCAACTCTTATGATTATACTTGGTAATTATAATGGTGGTGGATGATTATTATGCTTGTTAACAATTTAAACATTTAATTTGTTGATTAGTTCAAACATGTATAATTAATATTTTGTAAACTCATCATGTATGCTTACATTATTTGTCTCTTTCATATTTTGTAGCAATGGGAGACTCTTTTACACTCAAGCATATCCTAGATGGTTCCAACTTTGGCATTTGGGAACCTAGGATGAGAGCAAAACTTCAAGCATGAAAAATTTGGATGATTGTCAATGAAAACCAAGTTGCTCCATCAAGGGAAAAGGAACTTGAAGTTTACAATACAAAGAATGATTTGGAAACCTCCATGATCTTTCATGTAGTTTTAGATGAGATCCTTATTATGATATCTTCTACAAACTCTACAAAGGAAGCTTAGGATAAACTAAAGAAATCTACCTTGGCACCAAAGCCTCTAGGAGGTTTACCATTCTGTAGAATTTGCTACAATCATGGTAAGAGTAAAAAGAAAATGTGGCAATATATATGAATAAGGTTATTGATCTTAGAACCCATCTTGTGGGGTGTGGTTGCAATTGGATCAATGATTCATTTTTTACTTTCATCATCCTTCAAAACCTCTCTGCTAAGTTTAGCCATTTTGTGATAGTTATTGAAACTAGGCTTGATGATGAGAAAGAAGTGTTCTCCTTAGAAAATTTGTGAAGGCTTATTTTGAAATATGAGGAAACACTTAACAATAAAGTGGTGATCACCACTTCTAAGGAACCTTCTATGACACTAGGACTAATGAAACCTCACTTCAAAAAGAAAGGCCATAACCCAAAGAAGGGTTCTCATGCATCTAAGAAGAACTTCAAGAATGGTGGAAACAAGAAGAATTATGATCAAGATAAGTCAAAGAAAACCAAAGCCAAATTTAATGGAAATTATAATTTTTGTGATATTTATGGTCATATGGAAGTTGATTATCACAAAAAAAAGAAATAACAAGATGGAAATTGTAATTTCTGTGGCATCTATGGCCATAAGGAAGTTGAATGCTACAAGAAAAAGAAACTTCAAGGTGGAAAAGGATCTGAAAAATCAAACAATTCTAATAACAAGAATTCTAATTATGTTGCTACCTTTTACTCTAAGTCTCGTACTTATTCTAATGATTGGATTGTTGATTCTAGATGCACTAATCACATGTGTTTCGAAAAAGATAAGTTTGAAAATTTTCATAAGTATAGAAAAGATGAAATTGTGATAAGTGATAATTCAATCCTAGAAGTTCAAGGTATTGGAAGTTTGTGGTTACAAGGAAGGATTCTTGAAAATGTGCTTTATATGCCTAAACTCACTATGAATCTTCTTTCTGTAATTTAGGTTGCAAAGAAAGGATACTCTTTTGAGTTTACCTCACACTCTTGGTGCATGAAAAAGGGTCTTGCCACTTTGGTGAAAGTATCAGTAAAAGATGATCTTTACATTGTGAATCAATCTTCAACAAAGATGTGCCTTGCAACTAATATTTTCTCTAGAGGTAATCTTTGATATCATTGATTAGGCATCTTAACTATAAGAGCATTCAAGTAATGAAAGA
>Ga0181466_1000090_pt5 | contig 11125 bp, 2 predicted proteins | sample InSIn4gowninarea_FD_119078 | JGI IMG/M metagenome (GOLD analysis project Ga0181466, IMG submission 119078) | Clean room microbial communities from NASA Spacecraft Assembly Facility at Jet Propulsion Laboratory, Pasadena, California, USA -... ... | reverse complement strand
ACTCTGAGATAATTCACAAAATAGTCACCAAATCGACGATAAAGATGATGATGATGGCGAAGACCCTGACAGCGCATTACCCACTGCTACAGATGCCTTGAACGCTTTAAAAATAGTATCGAGATTTTACGAAACCAGAGAAAATGATGAAGCCAATGCAGATCAAAATTGCTGACATCGAAAATAAGTTTGAATATGTATATATATATATTGGTCTACCACACTTAAACAGTCAAAAATTACAAACTTTTTCTCAGAACCATAACGCGTATTTCATGAACATTAAATGTAGAAACTTGGTAAATTAAAATTACTACGTCATGTAAATATGTAGTTATTACGTCATCTGCGTTATTTTTATTGCATGTTCAATATAATCTGTAAAAATGCCACCTCGGTTATAACGTTACCTCGGATATAACGTCAGAAATGTTGCGGTCCCTTCGATGTCGTTATAACCGAGTTCAACTGTAAATCATGGTTTTTATAGATAAGCTTTCATTAGGTCCTCCTCAGCATACTAATAATAAGCCAAGATCTTCTGGGATGATTTCAATTCCTCGAAAGTAATCAGAGTTATTTTTTAGCTATATTAATAAACTTCTGCAAAGTGTCAATAGCATTGAAATAGGTCAAGAAATATTTGGAAAAATCCTACAAAATGAACAGAATTATTAGTTGAGCTTTTCTTCATTGGTCCATCTTATTCAATGACACTTCATAAGATATGTTTCTGAAAGACATACGAAGCGCCAACATAAATTTATACCACATTTGCAGTTTAGCATGCCTTTCAGAAAGTATCCTGTTAAGTGCCATTGGGAGAGTTGGAGTCACTGAAGAAGAGCTTAACTAATAGTTTTTCCAGTTTGTTTTCCAATATTTTTTCATTTATTGCAATTCTATTTTCTATTCTTATTTGTTATGGTTTTAAATTTCCTTTTTTTTGGTGTTTTAATTATGTGATTTCTACCTACTGCAGTTGTGTAGATCATGTCAATGTTATAAAACAGTACGATCTCTATTACAATAATATTCTTTTTTCTAAATAAATGGATAATTTGTACATACCGATACATACAGACGGATAAAAGCCTATGACAGAACATTTATATATATTTTAACCATGACTCTATAACAAAAGTAGCCCATCGATTTACCAACTATTACCTTCATCTTCAACACCTATTTCTGCCCGTCCAGTCCCCTTTGAAATCATTACGGCTCTGTTTTGACTCCGAAAGAAAGATAAGGTTTGGTTCTACTACAACACACGCTCTGGCAAGTCTAATTAATCACGTCTGATATCGTCTTTTCAACGGGGTCTCGTCCGATACCCGGAGAGCTAAGACGATTGCGATCCCTCCTGGAGGCCAACACAAAGCAAAACTGGAATGATGGATGAGGAAATGAATTTAGGGGTATTTCCGATGTCTCAATGAAACCGGAGGCTTACCCTTTAGAGATAAAATCTATTTCAGCCTCAAGACCTTGTTACCGGAAAGAGGAGAGTTGTTAGGGTGCTGATATGAAAATACTAAACGCGATCTTTCGTAAGGGGGCATATAAATATTTATTTTTGAATAATTTTGATATTTGCTCAGCAGTGGTGTAGCTACACATTCAGCAAATTAAATTAAAGCGTTTACATGTATTTTAAAAATGTTCTGGCGATTTGTTTCGAAGTTTAAAAAGCATATTGTTGCACTTCGATTTAAAGTATCACTTAATAACAATTTATCTGAAATCCAAGATAAATTAAAACAGATAGATGATAGGTACGCTTAATGTTTTTATTTATTAAATTAAGGTACGTTTAATGTAATAAATAAAAAATACAAAGGCATTACTTTAATTATACGAAGTATCTCAATAACTATTCATGTTATTAAGATACTTCGTATTCATGTTTCATAAACCCGAATTGAAGTAATATACAGCATTTACTACCAATCAGAACAAATTCGAGAATTAGACGAGGTAAGAATTCAAATGCAGAAATTTAGGAAATTGTTAAGACGTCCTTCTTAACTTGAACTCATTTTCCGTTATCTTTTGCGGTATCCCGTAGAATTTTTGCATTACGCTTATGCCTCAGGTAACGTTACGCTAATCTTCAGAAAACGTTAATGCGCATGCCCCGTTTAGCGCCTATCATCTATCTGTGAAAAATCGTTTTTGCATAATGTCTGCATTAAAAGGTTATTATAGTGCCATTTATTGAACATTTTAGTAAATACAAGTATTTGCCCAGATTTGGCCACTTTTTAGGTTTTATTTGGATTAGCCTTTAATATACAAAATTTAGGAGCTGAATTATTCAAAATTTTGTTGAGGTTACGGTACGCTATCCTTGCGCACACGCAGTGAGGTTTCTGATTCATTTACAGCTTACGTTAGTATTAGCGGTGTGGGAACCGGTATGCTAAAACTGCCTAGTAATTCATTAAATCGATAGTAACTGCTGTCGTCAACTGTAAAATCAAGCTCACTATAATATTGACAGTAAAGCTACATAAACTATACACACTCGATACTTAATCAGATAAATCACATCAGAAAATATCAGATGAATTATATCTAATAAGTTGATGAAATCACATGATTTTTCAAAAAACATAACTTGCTTTATGATGTTACATAGTATGTACAGTACATCATATTGTGATCCAACTATTTACGTATTTCCATGAAGCACTTACAAAGTTTGGATCATATTGACAATATTTAAAAGTAAAACTTTACCTAGATGCCTAAGCCAACTGTGGCTGAATGGCTAGTGCTCTGGCCTTCAGTTTAGCAGCTCGCGGGTTCTATTCCCGCCTCGGGCTTAGGTGTTTATATTGATTCGGAAGCCACTTTAAACAGTAGATCCCAGTCTAATTAGACCTCGTGTGAAAAAACTACCGTAGTTCCTACCAAATTTCGAAAGGCTTTTTAATAAGATGATAAGAAAAGTGCTTGTAAAAGAATTGGACATATTACTGAATTTACAAGTGCATTCGGTAGAACAAAATTTACGTAATCAATAATATTCCCAAATTATGAAAACATTCAACATGCGTTTTGTATAACAAGATTTAGTGCTGAACGAAATTTATGTAATTTGCATGCACTGTAAACTCTTAAGGGGAAAATATTATAATTTTTGAAAATAAAAAGGGAAAACAGAAAAATAAACAAAAAATAATTCAAAAAATAGCCAAAAATTTCGGCTGAAAAATAAAAAAAAAATATTGTAAATTTTCACAGAATAAAAAAGGGAAAAGAAAATGAACTAAAATTAAACATTTGAAATTTGCCTCATAAATGAAAATTAATAGTTTCTGAGGAAAAGCAAAAGGTTATTCTTATGACTAGTAATGAATCTTTGAGTGTATAATCATAAAGTTGAGGAGTTGTGGATTATAAATTCTGATATTAACATATAAGGACAAAAACAAATTGCTTCATCTATGTGGTAAAACCTTTTTAAAAATCATTTAATTTTCATCATTATTTATGTGAGTGGTTCTCCACACACATCTTTAGATTTAATTTTAAGACCCTTTCCTATAATGAAAGAGAAAGAAAATAAACGTGATGGTTTTTAAAGTCATGGAAGTTTACTATTTGAAGAAGCTAAATTACCAGAACATTTAAACTTATGAAATAGGTTTGTGCAAGGACATGCTGATTATGGTGAGTTCACACCTCTGATCATAGATTTCTCATGTTGTTTTCAACCTTTCGTTGGTGAGTGGATTCAGGTGTTGGCTACTAAAAGTATTATTAAGGCCAAAATGCTTGCAAAACTACTTTTGGTTTGTATAAAAATATAACTTAAGTACGCATAAAGTTAACAATAATTTATGTTTTTTTTGTAAATTGATGCAAATTATCGAATCTTAGGGAAAATCTAATGTTTCTAATCTTTTTCACAAAACTTTGGAGTATGACTGCTACAGAATCACATTGATCCGTTCTTCAGTGAAAATTAGTTTTAGTGTGATGTGTAATTTAAACTTAGTAACAATGAATTTTCTCATCTTACGCGCCTTTTAAAATAAAAAAAAACATATTAGTTTTATTTTGTAATGTAAAGTCGTATAAAATACAAAACAAAAGCCAAATGTAATTATACATTTGGATTTTACTGAACGTATATGAAAATTACTCAATACAAAATGATTATTGTGAGCAAAAATTTAAAACTATTTTCAAATCCCTTGAGAGCAACTAGAACATAACTAGAAAACATAAAACTAGATGAGTGCAACATTTGCTCATGTGATTTGCATAAATATTGCTTCGGAGACTTGGAAATAAATTCATTTCAGGCAAAACTTAATGTTCACTGTGTTGATCTTAAAAAAACATATACAGGGTGATTATAATTAAAGTTATGATTTCAAAATGCTATAAAAAATCAATTACGAGTCAGATCGACTTCAAATTTGGACTGAATATACCTGAAGAAGGGGGATTTGATATGGGATAAGAAAAAAAGTTCCAAATTGTATCACTCGATGGCAATGTACGACCTTGCCGTGGTGGATGGGCTTTGCTCTAATAGCACCACAACTGTTAAACGACTTGAAAGCCATTTTTTCCGTCACCAAACCCAAAGTAATCATGCCCATTGAACAGTTAATTTGATTTATCGTGCTACTCATGTCAAAGCCGTCGTATTCCGATTCAAAATGTCACTTCTAGCCGAATCCACTTCCGTTAGGCTGCTTACAGCGGCGTCTAGTGATACATGTATCATGATCTAGTGATACATGTTGGAACTTTTTTTCTTATCCCATATCAAATCCATAGTCTTCAGGTATGTTCAGTCCAAATTTGAAGTCATTCTGACTCGTGGTTGATTTTTTATAGCATTTTGAAATCGTAACTTTAATTATAATCACCCTGTATATTTACTTATGGAGAAAATAAGCTTTAGTTCGCATTAAAAGTTATTAAATTTCCTCTATTCCATAAATCTTAAACGTTTTTAAAAATTTTAAGATCAAAAGTAAACCCGTTTTGAATTCCGCACATGTTGATCCCAAAATTTTAATCATAAAACTACAAAATCAGATCTATTTTCCTAATGTAAAATATAATTTATCCTCTAATCAGTTCCTCAAGACTGCAAATTTGCAAGCCTTTTCAGTGGCAGGGGCACAAGTACCATAAATATGATTTCCTCAACTTATAATTCATGATGATTGGTATGTTTTGTAATGGTGAATGGCTGGCTTACTTATTACTAGTGTGAATATGCAACATCGTGTTGCGCAACTCAGAATTTTATTTGCAAATCTTATTCGATTAGTACAGCATTTGTTTTGAATACGTAATTTAATGTTTATAATCAGTGACAAATCGCGAAAAATTTCGAAGTCCCCTAAAACCAGTTAAATATAATTGGATTTGAACTGTTTTGACAATCTGTTAGGAGGCTATGGGACTTATATATTAAACATGTTCAAAAATCTGTTTAAGTTGTTCGGGAGATGTAATTAATACGCTTAACCGTTCTTTCAAAACGTCTCATAAAACTCGTATAATACGCACGGTAAAACGCGTTATAAATCCAAATCGGAAAAACCAATGTAACGAAGCACAAATGTAAGCAAATTTTCACATTTGGATTCACCAGCACAAAGGATCTACTTTTAGCTTTTTACGTTATAAATATATTTTTTATTTGATCAAAAGCATTTTAAAACCAATAATCGTTGATGACATGTTTGTGTTTTTATCGAGAATGTTTGAGTCAATAAGGTCTTCTAAAAATATGGAATTTAAATACGTATAAAGTCCTCGAGTCCTTTATTTAGTAAAACATTTTAAACTCGCTAAAAATGTAAGAACAGCAAAAGTTTTATTCTTTCAGCAATTGATATTAACCGAATAACTGCTTAAAGTCAAAGAATCTTTTACTTTGAAAGTTGAGGGTCGTATACATAATTATTTCAAGAAACAGTTAGGAGTACCTTTGATTTTAATAAGATGTGATTTCAGCTTACTTACGGCCTTTTAATACATTGCTGGAAAAGCATACAATTTATAAGATACATGTGTTTGTAAATTGGTTCTTTTTATAGATGGCATAAATGTATGCAAAAAGGTCTTATTAAATATAGCATTCATATATAGAAACGGAACTGCATCTATATTTCTTTACTAGAACGTTTTCTTCTATTGGTCAATTATTAAAATTATTGATCAAATATTAGTCAAATATTAAATTTATGTAGAGTTTTCTATTTCATTTGATGACCACTTTAGTCATAAAAATCTACATTTTATACGAACATATCTAAAGCATATATGAACATAAGTAATTTCATGTGAAAATTATTAAAACATGTGAACATGTGCAATTTTGCGTAAACATTTGTAAACCATTTTTATATTAAATGTTTTCCCAAATTATTGAACAAGTAGCCACAATTGCAGTTTCGAAAACAAAACAATTTTTGTCCTTATAAAAGACATTTATTTTACCCATAGATCCATATAACTCATAGCACTAGCATTTAACGTCTATAGATCCATGCTCCGTTCATAAATATCAGAACTTAATGCCGGCTCATATTCTTGTACATGACATTCCTCCGGAATAATTAACAATCCGTTAAGTCACGTATGACTCCTCGTTCTGATTGGACCTCGTGTTCCAGTCATAAATAATAACTTCCCTATGCATTATTACTTCATATCGTACTAGACCAATGGCATTTATGGACTTATATGCCGTAATATATCATGTCTTGGGAATGTTTCGGAAGCTTCCCTGACCTCCACGATCAGTGCATAATATATATCTTTACATGAATAGGAGCCTAGACGTGCTTATTAAATATATTTTTTCTTGCTATCAGTATCCTTAATGTCAGTGATGCATTTTCAGAGAAATATGACTTGGTATTTCGGGAATTTTTCATCCTAGCTCATCCAGAAACGTATTTATGTCATTGATTGATATGTTAGTTACTTTGGTATTGCATGGTTTCAGGTATATTAAATTATTTTAACATGTTATGCATGACGTTACTTTTATAAAGATATAAAGCATTGATATAATTTTACAATTGCATGATCTGTTTCATGGGGATGAAAGCATCTTTTTGTATTTGTATTACAGTAAGGAAACAAATTATTGCACAGAATATAAGGATGTTGTACGAAAGAATGCATTTGTGTTGGTATATAGAACCACTGTTCTATGCTCTAATGATACAATTTTATGTTTACGCATGTTTATGTTTGTATTTCCTAAATCTCACTACTTAAAGTATTAATGTTTGCATAGAATATCACCTAGCTTAGATAGACGCGTTTAATCAGTCTGAAAGTTTGATGTTACACGAATATATCTTTCCAAATAGCAATACTGGTTAAATAATGTGCAATGTTGCAAGGATTTCGCTATCTTTGGCTAAATGTGGTACAAACAATATTACAGTAATATCGGTTTGCAATATTAAAGTCATATTGAGATTACAAGCAGTTCAAATAACATTGATTTACAATATTGACTACATACTGTAAAAATAACATTGATGTAACACTGATTTACAATGTTGGCTGGCTGTTCAGACAAAAATGTATAAATACGTCTGCAAAATATCTGAGTAATGCGTTTGCAATATATTTGCACTATATTATTTTAGAGATTTTACAAAATGTTTGCACTATATTATTTTAGGATCTTTACAATATGCTTGCATTATACTATTTTAGGATCTTTACAAAATGTTTGCGCTATATTATTTTAGGATCTTTACAATATGTTTGCACTATATTATTTTAGGATCTTTACAATAATTGGTTTAACAATAGACAACATTGGACAAATATTCAAATACTGGTACACAATATTGGACTAATATTGGCAATATGTTGGTCAGAAAATAATGTACTTACATCGGTGTACAATGGTGTAATATTGGCTAAATGTTAAAAGGTCAATGCTATCATTACTTCTGCTGTATGAGTTCAGTTAAGTTACACTTTTTTCAGTTGACTATTTTGTATTCACAGTTGTTAGATTCTATCATGAAACATTCAAACATGAAACTTTTCGTTATTCTTAAAAAAGTACAAAGACAAGAACATTTCTAGAATTTTAGAGGAAAAAACGAAAAAAAAATCTAAAAACTATACATTCGCTGTAATTATAGATTTTACTAATGTACTAAGTTATTCAAAGCCACTTCATTTGGATGTCTTTCATTCACTTCTCACTGGAATAATGTGTGTATATTCTATTCTTTTATAACCATAGACATGCGTGGAAAAGGCTATTAAACTGATCATCCTAAGCAAATCCACACAGTATCCATCCACGTTTTACACAAAAATAACTCTTTGCACATAATCACGACGTTAAAGACTCGACACCAGAAAAACAATTAACTTCAACGCGAATAATTTCACTGTCGAAACATCCATCAAATACAACGCCCTACTTCATAAAGAGTCTGCACTCATCTCTGATCCTCCTTCTCTTTTTCAACCTTTTCATAACTCTTCTCTTCCAAAGACCGCATCGTAAAAAGAGCCGAACTGGTGGATGCAGATTCACAAATTCACATAATAGCAGAAAGGGAGGACCGGGACTCTTCACATGCAAATACTTTACAGACATAACGATATACTATAAATTCAAAAACACATCACGAGGACTACATCGAATTTATGCTGTATGCCTGTGTTTGAGTGCACGCAGCTCCCAAGATGCGGCTGATATTTAAAATGCAGAACCACATCCACTCGAAAGGGATGCGCATGAAAGATGAGACGCCAACAGACAAAACGTGAACATGTATCAACATAAAATTATATGTTTATGCTTTTCTCCGTCGGGAGCACTAAAAATATCCAATGCGATTTGCTTTTTTTATTTGTCTTGGCATAACACATTCGTGGAAAGATCCAATCGCGATGAAATAAGTGATCAAGACTGTGTTGGGTATGGTGTGGTACCTGTTACTTATTTTTATGGTTGTTACATATATTTAACTACTGAATATTTTTGTTTAAGAAATGTGGTTATAAGATATTGAGATTTTTTTTTTTTAAATTCCACATATGGATACTTCTATTAATGCCTTAAAATTTAAAAGTTCACTTCCCCGTTAGCATAAGGTATGCGAACGGTTTCCTAGATATTGTATAAGCTTACGAAACATTTTCTGTTTCATAGTAACTGAATTTTCAGATATGTATACAGCATAATCAGTATGATATTGTTGATTTAAGGATAAGTAAATAAGCTTAACAGTTAAAGGTTATTACAAATTTCAATCAAGGATTAAAACTTTTGATTCCTTCGAATGCCAAACCTTTTTATCACTTTGGTAAAGGGGTTGCGAATTTGCAATTGACAATCTTTGCAATAAATCTTATTACATTTATTGCAAATGACAACTTAAATTTTACAAGACTAAAAATTTTTGTGACAATTACAATTATTACAGTTTTATTACAGTTTTATTTCATTTGCACTGAGCTTTTAACAACAAGGCTAAGCATTGGGAGAATGTAGATTTACAGATCAATAAATATATTTTATAACATACAGTTTTAAAGACAATTGAGATACAAGGATTACAGGCGACTGCTGGCTGAGTTGGTTATCGCTCTTGTCTTCAGTTCAGTTGATGCATATTCGATTTCTGCTTCGGATGTGGGTGTTTTTAGTGATTCAGTATCCTCTTTAAATAGGTCCGGTCTAATTAGCCTTCGTGTGGATAAAATGACATAAAGCGACGAACCAAACCAAAAGATGAATTACAACCTTTCCAAAAATCAGATTTTACACAAGTTTACACTCCTTTAATTTTGTGAACAAGGAACCTTTTAACTACTCTGAAATTAGGTTGTCTAATGATATTTGTCTAATTTTAGTGATATTTGCCTAATAACTACAGTAAAAAATAGTAATACACATCGATAACAATATACATCGATAATATTGCACATCAGTAATAATATACATCAAAAACCACAACCACTCAGCAGAAAAATGAACTGTTCTGAACTCCTTATGCAGACGCCTCTTATTTTTGCCTCAAAGAAATATCAACAAATATTGATTGCAAGTGCAGTTTTCATAAATTTCTTATTTGTGCTCAATGTGACCTTGGAGTTTATTTCATGCAAATCTAAAGTTTACATGTTGCCAATTGTTTATAATTTTCACAGTTTTGCTGTAAGCCAAACTATATTTCTAGAAACTTTAAAGCAGAATTAGTAGCTCTTGTATTAATTTTACTGCACGATTTTCTTGAACGGCATAAGATTTATGCGCCCATCTCCGCGCTGTGAGAATGCAAAATATTTGTTACAACGTCGAAACAAAATTGTTTAAATTGACAATAACTGACAATTTAATTTGTCAATTTTTTAAGTTGACAAAGTATAGATCCCATTTATAATAATTATAAATTAACTTGACGGTTATCTGAAGCAACTGCACAAACTGATGACAGAGATTAAATGTTGCTCTAACTCCCAGTTCTGCCATTAATATCATATCAAAACCAAAGCTGATAGCTGATTGTACGTTACATTTTAGTATAAATATCCAACATTCAAACTCAGCACTAATAGTTTAAGTCAAATGAAACAATTATCTCATTTTTATATATTAAATTGGCGTTCAACTAGTTTTTTTCTTTTTAGTAAGTTTTGAATTTTTTTTAAATACTTATTTTTCCATACATTATTTTATAATTTATAATTTTTGATTATTAATATTCATTGTCCTTGTTTCTGTTGTCTTATTAAACTGGTTCAATATAGTTACAGAATTATATTTACAGTAACTGGATAAGTATAAATTACATTTCATGCATGTAAAACTGTAAATACAATTCTGTAAATATAAACTAGAAATGTATCATTTAACTGTACAGATATTGATTACATTTACAGTTATGGGAAAAGTAGTTACTGATAAGATAGGCCTATGCGTGAACGTGCCGCTCCTAAAGGCATAAAATACAAAAAAAAGGCAATTTCGACAAAAATGTGGTCGAGATAAAACTAACTCTTTACAGTTATTTAGCGGATACAAGTCTTAGACCATACGGTAAACTCTGGAAACACGTGCAAGCAAAAAATAAAATAATAATAATAA
>Ga0181466_1000840_pt1 | contig 11163 bp, 9 predicted proteins | sample InSIn4gowninarea_FD_119078 | JGI IMG/M metagenome (GOLD analysis project Ga0181466, IMG submission 119078) | Clean room microbial communities from NASA Spacecraft Assembly Facility at Jet Propulsion Laboratory, Pasadena, California, USA -... ... | reverse complement strand
TTATCTATCCGCACTGATCAGTGAGCTGGTGGATGAATATGAAGTGCTGGAATACAACCCTATTGAGCAGATAAAAACCAAACCCGTAACAAAGACTGTTGCAAACCGTCCACCTACCCAGGATCAACGCATTCTTATTGTCAACAGGATAAAGAATACAAACTATAAGTATTACCGCTTTTTGGCTGTACTGTATGGCTGTACTATCAGACCGAAAGAAATAACCGGTTTAAAGATCAAAAACCTGCACAGGTTAGAGCAAGTCTTTCGCCTGGTACCGGATAATGAAAGCAGCACTAAAACAAAGTATGAAAGAGAGGTAGCTATCCCTGATTGGGTGATGGACCTGCTATTAGAATTAAACCTGCATAACTATGATCCTGAGTGGTACATCTTTGCAGGTGGTAATAAACATTGCTCTTTCTTACCCGGTCCAAAGCGTATGCATCCAAATGGACCTACAGCCCTCTGGCGAAAGATTGTAAAAGAAGACCTAAAGCAGGATGTTAACCAATACAGCCTTAAAAAGCTGTCTGGAGATGACATGGTGAGACTACAGCATCGTGAGGGTGTAGATAAGGGTTGTAATAGGGTAAGTATAGAGAAGGTACGGAGTTACACCGGAGCAACATAAGTATAACTCAGGTATATGTTAGCTATAACTCAGCTATATGTTAGGTATAACTCTGAATATTCCAATAATGGGAATGTAGCAAATACGCTATTATTCTTCTAATCCTACACTATGAATAACCTCCTAGTACTGGATAAGACTTCTACTCAAACGCATACTTGTGAATATGTTTATGGATATCGGGCAATTCCATCAGGGCGGCAGTTCCATACCATAGGAACAGATCAAAATCGAGGGCTTTGGCTTGTACAGCCGGGTCAGTTGCAACCAATTGCTTTCCTTCTTCCATTGTAGAGACATTAAATACATAAATGCCGCGGTAGTTCTGGCTATTCTTCTCCAATGGACCGGCAGTAAGCAGCTTACCTTCATTGGCAAGCCTATTGATATTTTTCATGTGACCGGCGAAAATGCTGTCGCGCTGCTGTTGGGTTAAACCTGTGGCGGTACCACTTTTCAGTATTGCCAGTACATACATCTTCATGCCTATCTGGTCGCCGCCTAGCTTTTTGGCTAATGTGGAATCGTAGTCTTTATTGGGTGTTTGCTGTGCAATACCGGAATGACTAATCAACAAAAAGGGAAGAATAGCTATTATTAAATACAATACTTTTTTCATAGCAAAGTCAGTTGAATGGTTATGAAGTAAAAATAAGGTTTTAGAAAAACAAACAAATGGAATTTACTCCTCTATACAATTGGGTACTGAAACAATTTTCTAACATTCCCTTACGCTTGCAAACTGGTATAAAACATGTATGTATCGTATCTTTGCAGTTGCATTTATGAATTTACATACACTGCTACAGCAGTATCAATATAACGAGCGCGTTTTACAGCTAACGCACAGGCTCTCTTTTGCCCCAACCGATCAATCTTCCGAAAAAGTCTTTCTTAAAAACCTGCAGGGCAGCAGCGCAGAGTTTATTGTAGCGTCTGTGTTTGCACATGATAACACACAAGGATTGAATCATTTGGTGGTGCTGAATGATGCAGAAGAAGCTGCATACTTTCAGAATACACTGGAGAACTTAACCAGTGCATTAGACCTGTTTTATTTCCCTTCTTCGTTAAAGAACAGGAAGAATTTCCGCCTGCTCAACAGCTCACATGTAATGCTGCGAACAGAGGCTTTGACGAAGCTGTCTGCAGGAGGTAATAAGAAGATCATAGTGACCTATCCGGAGGCTTTATTTGAGAAAGTGGTACTGCCAAAGACACTCAGCGGCAATATCATCAGCATCAAAGTGAATGACACCATTAACCTGGAGAGCCTGCTGGAACTCTTTGGCATGTATGGCTTTGTGCGCAGCGATTTTGTGTACGAGCCGGGGCAGTATGCACTCCGTGGTGGTATCCTGGATATTTATTCGTTTGGTAATGAAAAGCCATACCGCGTAGAGTTGTTTGGCAACGAAGTGGACAGCATCCGCATCTTTGATCCTGAAACACAGTTGAGCGAACGCAAGCTGTTGCAGGTGTCTATCATTCCAAATGTGGAGACACAGTTCGAGACCGGCGATAAGGTCTCCCTGCTTGAGTTTTTACCGGAAAACACCATTGTATGGTTGAAGGACTGGGATGTGATCAAGGAAAAGATAGAAGTGCAGGAAGAAGACTTAGGCTTGTTCCTGGAAAGAACAAAAGCCGATGCTGAACGCCTGAAAGAAGAGCGGGAAAGGCTGAAAGCCGCAGGTTTTACCAGGAAAGCGGCTGCATTGCTGGATCATGAAACGGAGGATGAAGACGAAACAACCATTCTGAAAGAAGTAAGCCTGCAGGACTTCTCTCCTGCCGCAACTATTGAAAGGCAAATACAGCAGCGGCATATTGTAGAGTTTGGCTACAAGCCGCAGTTTGCTATAACAGAAATTGAGTTCAATACTAAATCGCAGCCATCTTTTAACCGGCAGTTTGATTTACTGATAAAGGATTTAAAAGCGCACGAAGCAGCAAAGTACACCATTTACATCTTTGCTGACCAGGCAAAGCAACTGGAGCGCCTGCACAGCATTTTTACGGACCTTAAGACAGAGATACAATTCACCCCGGTTGCTACCAGCATACATGAAGGCTTTATAGACGAAGACCTGAAAGTGGTATGCTATACTGACCACCAGATATTCCAGCGCTACCATAAGTACCGTGTAAAGCAGGCGTATAACAAGAACAAGGCACTTACGCTTAAAACCTTGCGTGACCTGCAGCCCGGAGACTTTGTAACGCATATAGACCATGGTGTGGGCACCTATAGTGGGTTGCAAAAGATAGAGGTGAATGGACGGTTGCAGGAAGCAGTGCGCATCATTTACAAAGACAGCGATATACTGTATGTAAATATTAACTCGCTGCATAAAATAAGCAAGTACACCGGTAAAGAAGGTACGGTACCGAAGATCAATAAGTTGGGCAGCGATGTATGGAACAGGCTGAAAGAAAAGACCAAGTCGAAAGTTAAGGAAATTGCTTTTGACCTGATTAAGCTATATGCAAAGCGTAAGGCACAGCATGGGTTTGCCTTTGCGCCGGATAATTACATGCAGGCAGAGCTGGAAGCTTCGTTTATTTATGAAGACACACCCGACCAGGCGAAGGCTGTTGCAGATGTAAAGAAGGACATGGAGCTGCAATCGCCCATGGATAGACTGGTGTGTGGTGATGTGGGTTTTGGTAAAACGGAAGTGGCTATTCGCGCAGCATTCAAAGCAGTATTGGATGGCAAGCAGGTGGCGATATTAGTTCCAACTACTATTCTTGCTTTTCAGCATTTTAAAACATTCGAAGACCGCTTAAAAGAGTTCCCTGTAAGCGTGGATTATGTGAACCGGTTTAAATCGTCGAAAGAAAAGAAGGAAACTTATCAGAAAGTTGCCGAAGGCAAAGTGGACATTATTGTAGGCACCCATGCACTATTGAGTAAGGATGTGAAGTTTAAGGAATTGGGGTTGATGATTATTGACGAAGAGCAGAAGTTTGGCGTGGCACATAAAGAAAAGCTGAAGACCTTGAAGACGAATGTAGACTGTCTTACACTCACCGCCACCCCTATCCCTCGCACACTGTACTTTAGCTTAATGGGTGCCCGTGATTTAAGCATCATCAATACCCCACCACCTAACAGGCAGCCGATACAAACCGAAGTACAGGTATTTAATGCAGAGTTTATCCGTGATGCCATTTATTACGAAACAGAGCGTGGCGGACAGGTGTTCTTTATTCATAACCGGGTACAAGGCTTGCCGGAGATGGCCGCTATGATTCAGGCGCAGTGCCCTGACCTGAGTATATCTTATGCACATGGGCAGATGGAAGGCGACCAACTGGAAGAGAAGATCCTTGACTTTATAGACAGGAAGTATGATGTGCTGGTGTGTACGAATATTGTAGAAAGCGGTGTAGACATTGCAAATGTGAATACCATTATCGTGAACAACGCGCACCATTTTGGGTTGAGTGATTTGCACCAGTTGCGTGGTCGCGTAGGTCGTAGTAATAAAAAGGCATTCTGTTACTTATTGGCTCCTCCCATGAGCACTTTGCCTACCGATAGCCGCAAGCGTTTGCAAACATTAGAGCAGTTTAGCGACCTGGGTAGTGGTTTCCAGATTGCCATGCGTGACCTTGATATACGTGGTGCCGGTAATTTGCTTGGTGGTGAGCAAAGCGGCTTTATGGCAGAGATTGGTTTTGAAATGTACCAGAAGATATTAGAAGAAGCTGTGCGTGAACTGAAGCGTACTTCGTTTAAAGATCTGTTTAAAGAAGAGATCAGTAAGCAGGATGACTATGTTACAGACTGTACCATTGATACAGACCTGGAGATACTGATACCGGATGATTATGTAGAAAGCATTACTGAACGTTTATCGTTGTATACACGATTAGATAACTGTGGGGATGAGCGTGAGTTACAGGCTTTCCATGCAGAGATGACTGACCGTTTTGGACCGATGCCGAAATCGGTGGAGGACTTGTTTACTACTGTTCGCTGCCGCCGCCTGGCTATTGATATGGGCTTTGAAAAAATGAGTCTGAAGGATAATACACTGCGCAGCTATTTTATTAACCGTCCTGATTCTCCATACTTTGAAAGTGACTTGTTTAAGCGCGTATTGGATTACCTGCAGACAGGTACAAATAAGGCGCGCTTGAAGCAAGCTGGTAAGAACTTCTTATTGATTGGTGATGATGTGAAGGATATGAATGAGATGCATAGATTCTTAAAGCGGATGCATGCGGAGGTTGTTGGTGTGAGTGCGGAGAGTGTGGTGGGGTAGTAAAGATTATAAATTGTTAATTACTAAATAGGATATGAAATTGGTTTTATGGCGAAGAAGGCTATTTTAATTTAATAGAGACTCCTTGTTATTGCCCTCTATAGCTGCCATAAGAAAACAACAGTAAAACTAACCTTACGTCTCCACCAAACAAACATACATCCCTCCCGACTGATAAAGCGATTTTCGCTCACCAGTTTTCTCAACGCGTGCATAACCATAATCAATAAACAATGTTCGCAACTCCACAAACGGAACAGGATAAGGTACCCATTGATTATCCCTTGTAGTATCATACTCAATAATGATAAATACCGCATTCGGCAATAGATAGATCTTTAGCTTTTGCAGTAATGCTATTTTATCTTTTACATAATGCAGGGAGTTCGCCATCAGAATACCGCTTAGTCCATGTAACGCCAAATCATCTTCTACAAAGTCAGCTTTTACAGGTATAATAGTTACTTCACCATTAGCAGTAAGCAAGCGGGATGGTAGTCTCTTATCTATTGCATAAATGCCGCTTCCGCTGTGTAATCTTCCAGATAAAACAGATGTAAACAATCCATTGCCACAACCCAAATCTGCCCATTGAGCCGGTTGTGAATCATCTATCGGGGTGGTTGATAAAAACTGTGCTGCTTCACGGAAAGTCATAATAGCTAAAGATAGGATTATTCACCAACTTATACTTATAGAAACACCTGCATTTGACTGATGGATTACCTGTTTTGCTGTACTTTTATTCCATGCGTTCCCTCTACTGCCTTTTACTAATTCTTTGCTGCAACCTGCTCTATGCACAGCCCAAAACAGATACATTACTTCAAAACATTTTAGAGACAAATAATGATTCCTTATTCCAACAGGCACTTACACACCCCAATACTTATCGCCTGCAAATCATCTATACCCAAATAAACAGGGACAAAAACAACAAACCGCATTTTACTAACTACTATTTTAATGTAGATACTAACCTGTACTATTACCCGGCTTCTACTGTTAAATTACCGCTTGCTGCATTGTCGTTAGAGAAACTACATGAGCTAAATAAGAAAGGCATAAATAAGTACACCTCCATGCAGTTTGACAGTGCTTATCCACGGCAGGTAATAGAATACAACGACAGTACCTCTCAAACTGGCTTGCCTTCTATTGCACAGTTTATACGCAAAGCTTTCCTGATAAGTGATAATGATGCGTACAACCGTATGTACCAGTTGGTAGGGCAGCAGGCTATTAACAGGAGATTACATGAAAAGGGCTATAAAAGCACACGCATCGTAAGGCAGTTTATGGGCTTTACCGATGAAGAAAACCGCCATACTAATCCAATAAAGTTTATTGATGCAAAAGGCAATGTAGTATATGATCAGCCAATGAGATATAATACAGATTCTATGTATTATCCTAACACCATTCCTGTTGGCAAAGCATATTACAACCGTAATGACAGTTTGATAAATGCACCAATGGATTTCTCCAAGCAAAACACCATTCCACTAGAAGACTTACAGCAAATGCTGCAGTCTGTTTTATTTCCATCATCAGTACCAGCAAGGCAGCGCTTTGATCTTACCAAAGCAGACTACCAACTCATGCGGCAATACCTTTCACAATATCCTTCCGAAACACCTTATCCTAAATATGATACGGCAGAATACTACGATAGCTATGTAAAGTTCTTCTTTACAAATGAAACCCACCAGGTACCCAAAGATGTACGCGTCTTTAACAAAGTAGGCTGGGCGTATGGCTTTTTAACCGATGCATCGTATGTTGTTGATTTTACGCACAAGGTGGAGTTCATGCTGACTGCAACCATCTATGCAAATAGTGATGATACACTTAATGATGATAAGTACGAGTTTGAGACGGTTGGACGGACTTTCCTGTATCAGCTTGGCCAAACAATTTACAGTTACGAGTTGCAGCGCAACCGCCAATATACACCCAACCTAAGCGAGTTTAAAATGCAGTATGAACATCGAGATCCTAATGATACAAGACCATCTATCAAAAATGCTGATAATTAGTACAGGATAGGTATCGTAGTAACTCTTACCTCCAGCCAAAGAGCTGCCTGATACTCCTCTTTATCAAAGGCGCAACAATAACTGAAGATGCAATATTGATTGCAGCTCCCGCAACACAATACAGGCAAATCTTCTCTTTCTTAAAGATCATATCGTACAGGTAATATAAAGCACCTGCAGTATTACCAATGACAGTAGCCCCCAATAAAGTATCTAACACAGGTTTGCGCCCCGACTGTTCGCTGCCTCCTGCAGCAGCCAAAACCATTGTTGCAGCATATACAGCCGCACTAACGGGACCGTCAGGTACGCCGAACTGGTATGCTTCTTTGGAAGCATTTACTTTATTAGAATCGAAAATAGGAAACGGCAGATCAGGAAGCTTTTCAATAACACCCGTTTGATACAAGGATATAACAGAAAAGTCTACCAACCCAAGTGCGGAGAGCAGGATAATTAATCTCCGCTTATCCATAGCTTCTGATTCCCTGTTTCTCAATTCATTTCTTATAGCAAGGGCATTCATACAAACTTTTGATATGCTCTGTCAATAACTGTTCCGTGCTTTGCCGTACATTATTTTTATATGATTAATATAACTTAAAGCTATACTAAGCAACCAAATTTATTTCTTTCAAATCCTAATCCCACTCATCCCCTCAATCCCTAAAAATCCCATTTCACATACTGGTGATAATGGCAGATTTATTGCCTTATCATCCATTGCCAACCTATTGAAAAATATATGCGATATCTTATTCTTTTATACATAAGTTGTATGCATTGCATGCTGTATGCTCAAACTATTACCGGACCTAAAGGTGAAGTATTTAAGCAGCGCATAGTTGCCAGCCACTTAAGCGATCCGTGGGAAGTTACCTATGGCCCTGATAATTACTTATGGATAACCGAAGCCAAAGGCTATAAGGTAAGCCGGATAAACATTACAACCGGAGAGAAAACGATATTGCTTGATGTTAGCAGCGAAAGACAATTTCCGCGCTATGATAAACTGCAGGAGGAGACAGGTGGAAAGCCTTGGCCACAGGGCGGACTAATGGGCTTGGTATTACACCCGCAATTACTCTCCGCCAAGCCCTATGTGTATATTGCGTATCATTATAAGTTTGCCGGTGCTGCCGATACCGGCAAAGGCTGTGCCCCCAACTTTGGCGGTTGTTTCTTTACGGCAAGAATTGTCAGGTACGAATACAATAAACAATCGCAAAAGCTGGTAAACCCGCAGATAATTTGCGATACAATACCCGCTAGTAGTGATCATGATGGTGGACGGTTACTTATAGCACCGGTAGCCGGAAAGGATTACTTATTTTATTCCATTGGCGATATGGGTGCAGGCCAGTTTGGTAATGCCGGCAGGACCAACCATGCTCAGCAAAGGGATGATTATGAAGGTAAGATTTTACGCTTTAATACCGAACCGGATAAGGATACCGGCTTGTACGACCGCTGGATACCAAATGACAATCCATTTAATTCAACAAGGCAAAATGGAGTATATAGTTATGGACACCGCAACCCGCAGGGATTGGCATATGCGCTAGTAGGCAACAGTGGAAGATTATATGAGAGCGAGCATGGTCCTTACTCCGATGATGAAATCAACATTATTGAGCAGGGAAAAAACTATGGTCATCCTTTAATCATTGGCTTTGCTGATGGCAATTATGACAGTCTTGCCGCAGGCGTAACGGAGCACGAAAGTTTACCGGGAATATGGCACTCAACATATCCACAAATCAGGAGCGAACAAAACAATGCAAAAAACATTGGCACAGATTACCGCGATCCAATTACAACATTGTATCCGAACGCACACCAGTTCTTAGTACAGCTTTACAACAGTATAAAAGCAGGTAACGATAAGCAGGAGTGGCCTTCCGAAGCACCTAGCAGTATTGATGTTTATACTTCTGGTGCTATACCCGGATGGAAGAATTCTTTACTGCTGCCTTCATTAAAAAACGGTCATTTGGTACGGTTGCAATTAAATGCCGAAGGCACAGGAATAACAGGTGATACTATGATGTATTTTAAGCTGCCGGTACGCTACCGGGATATTGCCATATCAGCTGATGGCAAAAAAATATACATGGCTACAGACAGTGCCGAAATAAGCAGCGGACCATCTAAAGAGGATTCAAAAGACGTATCATACAGAGGCTGTATATTGGAGTTTAGTTACCAAGGTATGGGTATCAATGTTCCATCAGCTGGTAGCACATCGCCAATGAAGAAAGAGGAATAACAAGTATCTTGAACAACAGCATCATAAAAAGAGAAAGCTTCGCTAAGAGATCCTATACCGTATTCAAATTAGTTACCTTATATGAACAACAAGCCTCAAGCAACAAGCTGCAAGCATAAATACAGGGGGAAACCTGAGCAAAGTATAGCATGCCAGCTAATTGAAAATGATATTAGACTTTTCCTATCCCTAATTTAAAAAAGACATCACTCTTCTACTTTTAGCTGTTCTTCCGATTTTACATATATTGCAGGTTTACCCTTGTACATGGCAACCTTTCCATGTACACAAAACGTATGATTTTCCATCTTCTTTTCCGGGTCGAATGAGAAAGTTGTTAAGTCATTTTTATTAAATACCAGTAACAATGTACTTGTTTCGTAAGTATCGCCTACATATACAACAGTGGGTTCATCTTTAGAAATATTATCCATGTGCCCGTCTTTTACCCTATCGCATAGTAAAACATTCTTACCTACAAAGTTTTTTGCCTGTTCAGCTGTTATAGTATCCCGCTGTGCATGTAGTGCCGTGCCGCTTAATAAAATAACCAGAAGATAAATAAGCTTTTTCATGATCAGTTTTTACCAACTATATTCTAAAACTGCGCCATAAGTACCAGAGAGAAGCAATGTTGCTTTCTATATGTGTCTCCAATATATGATTTCAAAGTACTGCTCCGGCCAAAAGAGGTAATTTGCTCTCTTTTCTGAGCCCTGCAACAAACACGCTGTAAGAATTGCCTGCTAGCCAAAATCGTACATCGTAATTCGTATATCGTAAATTCCCCCAAACCCTCCATTCCCACTACTGGAACATGTAGAGTTATACCTAACTTATAGCTGAGTTATACCTGACATATACCTGAGTTATACCTATGTTGCTCCGGTGTAACTCCGGTGTAACTCCATAGTAACTCCGGTGTAACTCTATACCTACGCTATACCAACGTTAACCAACCCCGATGTATACCTTACCTAATTCCTTGATACCCTTACCCTCTTTACCTCCTGACTCGTAAACTCGTGAACTCTTGAACCCGTAAACTTTAAACATTAGACCTCCTAACTTTAAACATTATATAATACTCCTCTACACTTCAGTTAATTGAAGCAAAAACCGTATTCTGCACATGCAAGAAGGTCTGAATAAAGACAGCTTTGTGCTCCACAGGTTGATTGTGTTATTTCCAGCTACTTTTCAGTTCTCACTCATGTAACAAAATTCATGTACAGTAAAGTCGCTGGTTTATACATTAGCATCCTTGAGTGCTTTCCTGCTATTTGCTTTACCCGGCTGCTTACCGGCAAGCGCCTGCTTTGGAATTTTAAATGCAGGCCAGATGGCTAATACTATAATTGCTGCAGACAACAAAAATCCTCCCTCTAATGCCAGGTGTATTGCATCTGCCGCATTACCTTGCTGTTGATAATGATGCACAAGGTATTGATACAGTACTGCCAGCACACTGATGCCAATGGAGCCGCCTATTTGCATAAATAAACTATAATAAGAGGATGCGGTAGCTGAATGCTCTTTGGGCACTGCATTGATGACTGCCGATGATACCGGTGAAAACAAAAACCCCAGCCCTGCACCGCGCAGTACCATTGGAATGATAATGCTTATTACACTGCTCCCTTTATTAAGAAAAGCAAGCTGAATGGTAGAAATAACTAACAATACCAGGCCGGCTATACTAATATAACGAGCCCCATGTTTATCAGCCCATTTACCGGCAATGGGCATCAATGCAGCTACAGCAGCCGAGGCCGGGAGTAGCAGCAAGCCCGTTTGCAATTCAGAATACCCCATTAATCCCTGTAATAAAAACGGCAGCAAAAACAAGCCGCCAAACAGGGCTACTGAACGTACTACTGTAACCAATATACCGGCAACAAAATCGTTGCTTTTAAAAAGTGATAGATTCAATACCGGGTTATT
>Ga0181466_1000839_pt1 | contig 11178 bp, 12 predicted proteins | sample InSIn4gowninarea_FD_119078 | JGI IMG/M metagenome (GOLD analysis project Ga0181466, IMG submission 119078) | Clean room microbial communities from NASA Spacecraft Assembly Facility at Jet Propulsion Laboratory, Pasadena, California, USA -... ... | reverse complement strand
TTACCTTCAGCAAAAAGACCGCGAACGACGCGAGCATGAAAATGCTTATGAAAACTATGAAAAAAAGAAGGCACAGCTTCAAGAAGCATTACAATTGAAAGAACAGAAGGCCGCGCGGGCAACGAAGGCCTCGAAAAAAGTGAGCCCTTCAGAAGCAAGAATTACCGGAGCAAAGCCCTATTTTGCGAAAAAACAAAAGAAGCTATCGCAAACCGCAAAGGCCATCCAAACTAGATTAGAAAAGCTAGATAAGGTGGAGAAAATTAAAGAAGTACCGAAGATAAAGATGAACCTGCCTAATCAAGAGAATTTTACCGGTCGAACGATCCTCAGAGTCGAAAAGCTAAGTGGAGAAGTTGGCGAGCGGACGCTCTGGAAACCGGTAAGCTTTCATGTCAAGGGCGGTGACAAACTAATGATTATTGGCCCGAATGGCAGTGGGAAAACGACGCTTGTAAAAAAACTGCTGCAGGTGAGAGTTTCACCAGCGATGAAAATTGGCTATTTTAGTCAAACCATTGATACCCTTGACGTTGAGAAAACAATCTTAGAGAATGTCGCCTCGACCTCAAAACAGGAAGAGTCATTGATTCGCACCGTACTGGCAAGATTGCATTTTTTCTCTGAAGATGTTCATAAGCCTGTCGGTGTTCTTAGTGGCGGGGAACGTATCAAAGTGGCCTTAGCAAAAGTGTTTCTAAGTGAAATCAATACGCTCGTTTTAGATGAGCCAACGAACTTTCTTGATCTTCAATCGGTAGAGGCATTGGAATCCTTGTTGCAAGAGTACGAGGGAACAGTGATTTGTGTGACCCATGACCGGCGTTTGCTGGAGAAACTAGCAACGCGCATTCTCGCAATTGAGCAGGGGCACTTACAAGTTTTTGACGGAAGCTACCAGGAATACCAACAACATGAGCATTTAGAGCAGCGTGACTTCCTAGCGGAACAAAAGCTACTAATTGAAACGAAAATCTCTGAGGTGCTGTCACGCTTAAGCATCGCGCCGTCTGACGAACTCGAAAAAAAATTTCAAGACCTACTAGCGCAAAAACGGCAATTAGAAAAAGATCGAAAATAATAGTTTAAGAATCTAGCAATCTGTCCACACTGTGACTAGTGGAGAGGACGGTGCTAGAAAATGAAAATCAAACAGAAATCATTCGCTCAAATTTATTTAATTCTATTGTCGGCAGCGACAATTTTAAGTTTATATATGCCCCAAACCGAAGCAAGTTCAGACGATCCAATGGTGATCCCGAATCAAGCCATTCGCCTACGAATTCTCGCAGATAGCGATTCACCTCAAGATCAGGAAATCAAGCGTCAAGTCCGCGATGCGGTCAATGCCGAAATTACTAGCTGGGTGGAGGACTTGGTGTCATTAGAAGAAGCGCGCAATATGATTAAAGCCGGAATTCCGGAATTGCAAAAGATTGCTGAAGGCGTGGTCGCGGCAAATGGTAGTGACCAAAGCGTCACTGCGGAGTTTGGCAAAGTGCAGTTTCCAACCAAGCTTTATGGTCAGTTCTTATATCCAGCGGGTGAATATGAAGCGGTATTGATTACACTTGGGGAAGGAACGGGTGCAAACTGGTGGTGTGTGTTGTTCCCACCGCTATGCTTCTTGGATTTTTCCAATGGCGAAGCGACCAGCCCGGGATTTGAAGACGAAGGCAAAGGCAAGGAAGTCGCTGATGCTGATGAAAAGGAAGAGGATGAGGAATCACCAGTATACGAAGATGAAGAAGATGAAGCCTCACTCGAAGTTCGCTTCTTCCTAGTAGATATCTGGAATAAGATTTTTGGGTAACAAAAAATGAGTGCCAAATGGACACTCATTTTTTTATTATGCTAAAGCCGGTTGTGTGGAAGGAAAATAAGCGGAGTTTCTACGCTTAGACTGAAGAATAGAGCTCGGTCAGCGTGGATAAGCGGAATTTTTCCGCTTAATCAAAGAAAAACGGTCTATTTTTGCGTTTTTTAAATCAATAGGCGGAATTCTTCCGTCTATTCAAGACTTTTTCAGTGCTATTTTCTAATTAAGAGTAATTTCTCCGCTTATTCACTCACATACCACATACCGACTCCACCTATAGATTCTTTGCGTATTCGTCACTCGGGATATTGCTTATGACAACATATAAACTAACAGGCTCACTCCCATTATTTTTAAAGGAAAGCTTTTCCTGGTCGCGGCAATGAATCAAGTCCCCTTGGCTCGCAGCTGTTTCCTCCCCATCAACGATAAATAGCCCTTGTCCTTGCAGCATTTGAATAAACACATCGCTACCAGGATGCGGATGCGGTGGGAGTTCTTGACCAGGTGAAAAGTTCAGTAGAAATGCCGTATTCGACCCTTGTTTAAAAATAATCCGCTTTGTAAACTTTTCCTCGCTAAACTCTTGATACTGACTTAATGTCTGTTTTTCCATAGATACCCCTCCATTTGCTTCGTTCTACCAATTAGTATATGCCTCATTCGTAAAATTACTAGTTCTACTTTTCCAGTTTACCCATAGACCTATAATAGAATCCTTTAAAAATGGGGTGGGAATGTGGAAGATAAAATTCGGAAAGCAGAACGAGCAGATTTCAAAAAACTAGAATCTTTTTTAGTTGAAGCGAATGTAGCTAGCAGTAATTTGGAAGACTATATCGATTATTACTCATTATTAGAAACAAAAAGTGGAACATTAAAAGCATGCATTGGCATTGAGCCGGTGGGCAACGTTGGGTTGTTGCGCTCGTTTGTCGTTTCGCCGGGCACGACGCAAGTGCAAGTGATGATGTTATTTGACCGTGTCGTGCGGATTGCAGAAGGGAATCAACTAGATGCTGTCTATTTAGTAACAAACAAACAAAGTGCAGTGACATTTTTTTCGAAAATGGGTTTTCAAGTCGAGGATCAACCGGAGGCTTCATTAGTTTCTCATCCACATTTTCAGCAGCTATCCACTGTGGATAACGCGTTTGTGATGCAAATGCCCGTGGAAAAGAAGTAAATTGTGGATAAACCCACAAAGTTACCCACAATATCCAGTTTATTATCCACAATTTGTGGATAAGACTTGTCAACCTAGCGCACTTCTTTTATACTTTCATAGATATTAACCGCAGAACGAGCGGGATAAAAGTACTAATATTGGCAGAAATAAAAGGTGGACAGTGATGGAAACAAAATTGTGGAAAGTGGATAACCATGTGGACAATTTAGTCACATATCCACAAATAATTCAAGCTGCAGAATTACTTAAAAAAAATGAAGTAGTGGCGATACCGACTGAAACCGTTTATGGGCTTGCTGGAAATGCCGAGAGTGATGAGGCTGTTGCAAAGATTTTTGCGGCAAAAGGTCGGCCTGCGGATAACCCGTTGATCATTCACATTTCCAACATGGACCAATTAACTGATTTTGTCCTCGACGTCCCGGAAATAGCGGAAAAACTGATGACTGCGTTTTGGCCAGGAGCATTGACCTTGATTCTAACTAGGAAGCCAGGCAAGCTGTCAGAGTTATCCACAGCAGGATTGGATACGGTTGCAATCAGGATGCCCAACCATCCAGTGGCACTAGCGTTAATTACGGCAAGTGGCCTGCCAATTGCGGCACCGAGCGCCAATCTATCTGGTCAGCCAAGTCCAACCACAGCGGCACATGTACAACATGATCTCGGTGGCCGGATTGCTGGGATTGTAGATGGCGGGGCGACGGGCGTTGGTGTGGAGTCAACGGTTGTCGATTGTACCGGAGAAATTCCGGTGATTTTGCGACCTGGTGGTGTGACAGCTGAAGAATTGTCGGTAGTTGTCGGTGAGGTCGGGACGGACCCGGCGTTGGTTGATTCCGGACAGGCACCGAAATCGCCGGGGATGAAATACCGTCATTATGCGCCGAATGCCCCGTTATATCTTGTGGATGGGCCTGTTGCGGAGATTCAAAGGTTTGTGGATAACAAACGTCGAGAAGGCCTGAAGGTTGGCGTCATGACGACGACGGAAAATCTTCATGCTTACGAAGCCGATGTTGTGATAGCTTGTGGACAGCGGAGCAGGCTTGAAACCGTCGCAGAGGCCTTGTATGACACGTTAAGAGCGTTTAATGAAAGGAATGTCGACGTGATTTTTGGCGAGGTCTTTCCGGAGACAGGGGTCGGGGTCGCGGTGATGAATCGGTTGAAAAAAGCGGCAAGTCGGTCTTAGGTTGGGGTGGAGTGTTTTATTGCCAGCAGTAGAGATAAACGGCGAAATATGGCTAGTGCTGGAGATATAATCATTGGGATATGGCTGGTCGTGGAGATATATTGATCGTAACCAGCCATATATCGATGATAACCAGCCATAAATCGATGATAACCAGCCATAAATCGTTCCTAACCAGCCATAAATTTAATTTTATCCCTAGGACCAGCAATAAATTTGGTTTAATGGCTGGTCCTAGGGATAAAATATACCCAATACAGGTATATAATATATTAAAAAACACTCTTCTAAACTCGTTTGGACGTGCATATGTTGATATAGCAAGTCCAAGGGAGGCTGGGAGACGTGGAAGCAATTTTTACGCTTGTTTTATTAGCATTTGCGCTAGGGATGGATGCATTTTCAGTCGGACTCGGCATGGGGATGTTTAAACTGTCGTTACGGCAGATTTTTAAAATTGGCTTAACGATTGGTCTTTTCCATATTTGGATGCCACTTGTCGGCATGTTAGCAGGTCGGTTGTTATCAGAACAATTTGGGACGTTGGCCAGCTACCTCGGCGGTCTGTTGCTCATTCTATTAGGAATACAAATGATTTGGGGAAGTTTTAAGGAAGCAGATTCGACCTTAATCGAACCAGTGGGCAAAGGGCTGATTTTTTTTGCCTTCGGAGTTAGTCTTGATAGTTTTTCGGCTGGATTAACGCTCGGAATCTACGGAGCGAAAACACTGCTCGTCCTCATCTGTTTCGGAGCAGTGGCTACGATTTTAACATGGGCTGGACTAATCATCGGGCGGAAGGTACAGGGGTTTCTTGGCAAGTATAGTGAAGCACTTGGTGGCAGTATTCTCTTAGCTTTTGGGCTGAAATTACTGCTTCCGGTTTAAATGCACCTAGTTTAGGTGCATTTTTTTATGTCTGCTTGCGCCGTGGCGTCTGTGCTGTAATCAACGTATAATAGGAGGAAAAGGGAGGGATGTCCGTTGGAGAAGATTTTATTTGTTTGTACCGGAAATACATGCCGGAGCCCAATGGCTGAAGCAATCCTTAGAAGTAAAAACATTCCCGGGCTCGAAGTGAAATCAGCGGGTGTTTTTGCGATGAACAGAAGCCAGGCCTCACCCCATGCGCAGGCGGTGTTAAAGGAAAATCAGCTTGGAATTAACCATGTTTCGACGCAGCTTAGTGAACAAAAGATAGATTGGGCAACCTTAATTATAACGATGACTACAGGTCATAAAGAAGCCATCTTGAGCAGGTTTAAAAGCGCAAGGGATAAAACGTTTACCCTTAGTGAATTTGCCGAAGAGGCCAGCTGGAAAGAGATATCTGATCCATATGGGGGCAGTATCGACAGCTATCGCATCGCTTTTAACCAAATGAAGGATATGATTGAAAAGTCCGCTAAAAAGTGGCAAACAAGGGATTGAAAACTTTTTATTTTTCGGGGAATGTGAGAAAATAACGATAGAATTTTCAGAGGGGGCTTAGATCATGAAAGTTGCAATTGCATCCGATCATGGCGGAATTAAAATCCGTGAAGAAATTAAAAGTCTAATGGATGAAATGGGAATAGAATATCAAGATTTTGGCTGTGACTGCGAGACGTCCGTCGACTATCCAGACTATGCGCTGCCGGTCGCAGAGAAGGTCGCTTCAGGCGAGTTTGACCGTGGAATTTTAATTTGTGGGACAGGCATTGGCATGAGCATCGCTGCCAATAAAGTCAAGGGCATTCGTTGTGCACTTGTTCATGATGTTTATAGTGCCAAATTAACGCGTCTCCATAATGATAGCAATATTATCTCGATGGGTGAGCGCGTCATTGGTCCCGGACTTGCACGGGAAATCGCGCAAACATGGCTTTCTTCCGACTTTGAAGGTGGTCGTCATGCCAACCGCATCGGTAAAATCAGCGAGTACGAGGGCTAAATAAATGAATGTTGAACAATGGGAAACACAGTTCAATCAAATTCTTACTGAGTTTAAGGAAAAGGTGGACCTAAACAGCAGCAAGCTTCTAGTGATTGGCTGCAGTACAAGCGAAATTGCTGGGGCGACCATTGGGACGGCAGGTACTGAAGAAGTAGCGGCGCTCGTCTACCGACAGCTACATAAACTCCAAGCGGAGACAGGGGTGCAGCTAGCCTTTCAATGCTGTGAGCATTTAAATCGCGCGCTCGTTGTTGAACGGGAAACAGCTCAGGCCCGGCAACTCGAGGAGGTTTCTGTCATCCCGATACGCAGTGCTGGCGGCGCGATGGCCACCTATGTTTATGCACAGATGAAGGAGCCGGTCGTTGTCGAATTCCTTAAAGCGGACGCAGGCATCGATATTGGCAGCACGCTGATTGGCATGCATGTAAAACATGTCGCCGTGCCGTTGCGCGTTGCCCAAAAAACCGTCGGCGGTGCGTATGTGACATTAGCGACGGCGAGGCCGAAGCTAATCGGTGGTGCCCGTGCGGTTTACGAATAAAACAGGGGGACGGTTCCTGTGTTTCCTTTTTAGAAACACCGGAACCGTCCCCCTGTTTTCCCCTGCCCAAAACACGAACATTCGCGATCATTGAGTAGAAACTTGCCAAAATGAAGGGACGCTGGTAACACGAGAGTCTCGGCAGCGATTGCTTTCTCTACTTGAATCCGTCCTGCTCCTTGTTCATACGTACGATAGAGATGCCCTTCACGATTTTTAATCTGTGTGGCTGTTGTCATTAACGCCGATTTGATTTGAGCTGGACTCCAATCGGGGTGGGCCTGTTTGATTAACGCACAGGCTCCAGCGACATGCGGTGCGGCCATGCTCGTTCCTTGTAACGAAAGATAACCACCAGGGACCGTACTGGCAATTGCCACGCCCGGGGCGACGACATCGGGCTTGATTTCCCACGAACCGGTGACGGGGCCACGCGAGCTAAAGTCAGCAAGAATGTCCTGTTCACTGACAAAGGACAGCCGCGCAAACTGCGTCCCCCTTTTCAGCGCTTTGGCAATCTTTTTCCCTGCTTCCTGCGAAACCGCGGACACTGGGATGTCTACTTCAGTTTCCAAGTTCCCAACAAAGCTACCGGCGGTATTATTATAAATAATCACCGCAGCTGCACCAGCTTCATAGGCATTTTGGGCTTTTTCGGTAAAAGTTAACTTCCCACGTTGCACCAAAACGATTTTTCCTTTTGCCGTTTTGAGCTCTTTTTTCTGACCAATGCCAGCTTCCACAATCTCAAGGCTACGGTCAGCGTTCCATTTTACCGAACCTACTAATGGTTCAAGACGGATCTTTTCTTGGTTCAGCTCAAGATAGGGTGTTTTCAGTGGCGGGGTTGAGGCTCCAACCGAGATCCCTTTAGCCGCCGTCCCTGGTGAACCAACCGTCCAGATATTTGGACCCGCATTGCCTGAGGAGGTTACCGCAACAATCCCCTTTTCAACGGCTTTATTGATGGCTAATGAGATCGGTAAGTCAGGTCCGTTAATTTCATTTCCTAGCGAAAGATTAATGATATCGACACTGTCTTCGATTGCCTGGTCAATCGCGGCGAGTACCTGCTCGGTTGTCCCCATTCCTCCAGGGCCAAGAGCGCGGTAGGCAATGATTTTGGCATCAGGGGCGACGCCCATCATCTTTCCATTGGCAGCAATCACCCCGGCGACATGTGAACCGTGGAGCGTATCCATTCCTGGTCTGCCTTTTGTCTCCATCGGATCGCCATCATCATCGACCAAATCCTGGCCGCCAGCATAATTCCGATGTAAGTCAGAATGGTTATAATCAACGCCGGTATCAATGACGCCGACTTTAATGCCTTTGCCAGTTAGGCGCTGACCTTTGTCGTCATAGGAACCACGAACCGCTTCACCGCCAATTAACTCAATATTGCTAGAAGTATATTCTGTTTTATAAGAACGCACGGGCGAAATATGCTTGGCACCGGCAATCTTGTTGATCTCCTCTGGCCGTCCCTCCACAACGTATCCCGGAAGCGCATGTTTGAACACACGTCGGAGTGTGACGCCGGGGTAAGACGCCAATTGGTTTTGTATCTCCGCTTCTGTGTAAAATTGGTCAGTTACCACGATGCTAATTGAGTAATTATTTTTATCCTCACGGTGGTGAGGCGCGGATTGGGCGATGGTCGTTTGAAAGAATAGTGTGATTAACAGCAACATCATTAGTAATTTCCTCAGCATCCTGCCACCCACTTTTTTTATGATTAGCGTAAGCCATTGCCACTGGGAATATGCACGAATGCTGATTCATCCAATATATTTTGTGTTTTATCCTAATTTTCAATTAGTTTCTTCTATTATATATACCTTTTTGCAAGCGTTTTCTTTTTGGTGAAAGCTGTTGTTGATTTGCGCTTTCCGCGGGGCGTGAGGAATGCCCCTCAAAGCGGGCCCAGAACCAGATGAGGATAAATAAACGGAGAAACTCCGCTTATTTTGATAAGAGCACTGAAAATCGCGCAAATAGAGGGAAGAATTCCTGCTATTCACTCAAAAACCGTGAAGATTGGTACTTTTACCTTAACTTAGGGGGAAAATTTCCCCTTATATCGCTGTACCGAACTCGATTCTAAAGTTTAAGAGGAAATTCTCCGTCTATTTTCCCTGTATCGAACTCGATTCTGCAGATACATTAGCACCAGCCCTTTACACCAATAAAAAAATGAGCGCCAAATTGGCACTCATTTTCACTTATATCTTATCAGTTATTTTGTTCCGAATAGGCGGTCGCCGGCATCACCTAGGCCTGGGACGATATAGCCGTGGTCGTTTAGCTTTTCATCAAGAGCGGCGATATAGATGTCAACGTCTGGATGCGCCTCTTTAAGGGCCTCGACGCCTTCTGGTGCAGCAATTAAGCACATGAATTTAATATGCTTGCCGCCGCGTTTCTTTAAGGACGTAATCGCTTCAATCGCGGACCCTCCCGTCGCAAGCATTGGGTCGACAACGATGAAGTCACGCTCTTCGACATCGCTAGGAAGCTTCACATAGTACTCAACAGGCTTTAATGTTTCTGGGTCACGGTAAAGACCGATATGGCCAACCTTAGCCGCGGGAATTAATTTTAAAATTCCATCAACCATACCGATACCTGCGCGTAAAATTGGCACTAAACCAATTTTCTTCCCAGCAAGAACCTTCGATGTTGTTTTTTGAACAGGCGTTTCCACTTCAAAGTCCTGAAGCGGCATATCACGAGTAATTTCAAATGCCATTAGTGTCGCCACTTCGTCAACAAGCTCGCGGAATTCCTTTGTGCCAGTATGTATATCACGAATATACGTTAGTTTATGTTGAATCAGCGGATGGTCAAACACATATACCTTTGCCATGCTTATCTCTCCTTTATGCTGTTTTTGTAGAATTATGTAGAAAAATCTGCATTCACACTCCGTCTCATTTTACAGAAAAACTATGCTGAGAGCAACTATCCCTTTGATACTTTTAGAACAAATAAAAACGGCCCCATCACTGGGACCGCCATTTATTAATACTCTGGGTAAAGCACAAACTTCGAAGTCAATTCTTCGACACGCTTGCTTGCCACTAAAAGGGCTGCTTCATCTTCATGGTTTTTCAGTGTGAACGCAATGATGGAAGCAATTTCGTCCATATCCTCAAGACCGAAACCACGGCTAGTAACCGCAGCCGTACCGATGCGGATTCCGCTCGTTACGAATGGGCTCGCTGGATCAAATGGAATCGTATTTTTATTAACTGTGATGCCGACCTCATCCAACACATGCTCAGCCACTTTCCCTGTTAAATCAAGGGAACGGGTGTCAATTAAAATTAGGTGATTGTCTGTTCCCGCGGAAACAAGCTTAACGCCTTCTTTTTGTAGACCTTCTGCCAAACGCTTGGCATTGGCAATAATATTGCCAGCATATTCTTTAAAGCTGTCCTCTAACACTTCACCAAAAGCAACGGCTTTTGCTGAAATCACATGCATAAGCGGACCGCCCTGAATTCCAGGGAAGATCGATTTATCAATTTTCTTCGCAAATTCTTCACGACAAAAAATCATCCCACCACGTGGACCACGAAGTGTTTTATGAGTGGTCGTTGTCACGAAATCAGCATAAGGAACCGGGTTTTGATGGTATCCAGCTGCAACTAAACCAGCAATATGAGCCATGTCGACCATTAAATAAGCGCCCACTTCATCGGCGATTTCACGGAACTTTTTAAAATCAATTTCGCGTGGGTAGGCACTAGCACCAGCAACGATCAGCTTCGGCTTATGCTCAAGCGCTTTTTGGCGAACATCTTCGTAATTGATGTAATGCGTTTCTTCGTCAACGCCGTACTCAACGAAATTATATAGAACACCACTAAAGTTGACTGAACTTCCATGCGTTAAGTGACCGCCATGTGAGAGGTTCATCCCAAGCACAGTGTCACCAGGCTCAAGAATGGTAAAATAGACCGCCATATTCGCTTGCGCTCCAGAGTGTGGCTGAACATTAGCATGCTCGGCACCAAAGATTTGCTTGGCGCGGTCTCTAGCAATATCTTCAACAATATCAACGTACTCACAGCCGCCATAATATCGCTTCCCTGGGTAGCCTTCGGCATACTTATTTGTCAGCACAGAACCTTGTGCCTCCATTACCGCTTCCGATACAAAGTTTTCCGATGCGATTAATTCAATTTTGGCACGCTGACGTCCCAATTCTTTTTGGATCGCCTCAAATACTTGCAGATCCTGCTCCTTAAGATGCTTCATGTTTATCCCCCTAATATGAAAAAAATATTTTATTCGTCCTAGTATGAAAATTCATATTTATTGTAGCCGATGTTGCACTGAAAAGAAAGAGGAATTTTCGTGGTTTTTATAAAAAACCCGATAAATTTTATTTCCAAATCAGCAGATATCAATGATTTTAAGTAAAAAAAAGTAATTTTTAACGCGAATGTTCGTGTTTTGGGCAGGGGAAAACAGGGGGACGGTTCCG
>Ga0181466_1000838_pt1 | contig 11181 bp, 17 predicted proteins | sample InSIn4gowninarea_FD_119078 | JGI IMG/M metagenome (GOLD analysis project Ga0181466, IMG submission 119078) | Clean room microbial communities from NASA Spacecraft Assembly Facility at Jet Propulsion Laboratory, Pasadena, California, USA -... ... | reverse complement strand
GAGTATACAGTCACAGTCGGTAAGTTTGCGTTCGCGGCAGAGTTGAATTCTCGATTGTGGAGGACATCCAGGCTCTACTCTACGTCTACAACGCAGGTGAGGTACCAGGATATATTTCTAGTAGGGTTGAACCCTTAATGGAGCTGGATTTGTGGGGGACACTCTGACAGAAGTGACCGCCCGGCGAACGCATATTCACCGACTGTGACTGTATACTCTGCTGGAAGTTGACAAAATGGTTCCAAACTTACAGGCTTCCCCTGCTCCTTGGTTAAAAGCTTCGCAAACTGCTCCTTATACTTGGCCAGCGCATCTCCGAAAGCCTGGCAGGCCTTCTGCCGCTCCGACCACTCCGTCTTCGACCAGCTCTTGAACGCCTCCTTGGCCGCATCGACAGCAGCATCGACATCCGCTGGGGTCGCGACGGGGACTTCAGGCAGCGGCTCTGCCGTGGCGGGGTTGATGCCGTGGCGGGTGTTCTTGGTGGAGGTTAACTTGCCGTTGATCACGTTCTGGAAGGTGGAGAAGTCGAGGTCGGCTTGGGCGCCGTTGGTGCCGTCGGACGTTGCGCTTGGAGCCATTGTGGTGGGAGAAGTCTTGTTTGCTTGATAGAATGGGTATATGAGTGAGTAAAATGGGTGTGCAGCGCGGGGAGAGTGAGATCAGCTCTTATATAAAGGCTGGAGTATTAGTTATCGAGGTTGTCTGGACCCCGCAGCTTGTGAGACGGCACCGGTTGCGGAACAAAGCTGACACGAGGGGTTTCGAGCCAGCGTCCGAAAAGTGTGACCACGTCAAGATGTGCCAATCCATGTGCCAATGCATAGTGTCGTGGCTCCAGCTCTTTTTAGTGACAGGCTTGCGTACTGCGGCGATGGTTAGGCTGACAAGGTGCGGGGTGGACCTAGATTACCGAAACGCGTCAGGAGGCTGACACGATGCGAGTCATGTCCGAGGCTCTCCATGATCACAAGTGAACCACAATGTGTAGCGGTGAGAGTAACACCAGTGGCATGACCGTGATACTAGTTGCACCTCACACTCAAAGCGACAAGCATTTCAACTGATTCAGCAAGCGCAGGACAATGATAATTGGTCCATATAGTACAAGACCTACAGTATTCTTATTAGTAGATTGGAATCTGATGCCATATGTCAAATCGCCTGTGTATTTTGCTACCTCGGACTTAGCGTGTGGTGACAATGACTGGCGAGATCTTGAGTCGTGATTGTAAGCTTGCCCTGAATGCAAATCTGACCTTCATGGTCCCAGCCTCTGGGACCTATCGAGGAGCACTCCGAGCATTCAGTTGTGTACCTGCACGCATGCCCCTGGAACATTGGTTGCAATGATGCATGACTGCCCTCCAGGCCGCAATGTAATCCCTTCACAGCCAGAGGAGGGGAGAAGCCAGGTGTGGAAGCGACACTAAGGAATCCCTGACTGCAACGGAATTCGAAAGCATTGACGAAGCAAATGGTATGAATAGAGTGAAAGACCCACCTGCCGCTTTAGTGGTTCGAAAGCATAAGGACACGAATAGGAGCGGCGTATGTGAGAAAGCTAGAGACAGCAGCCAGATGAGCCAATTCGAACCGACACAAGATGTTTTAGTGAGATGAAGATGAATAAGTGGAAGTCTGTTCGATGAGAGAGACTTTTGCGAGATATAAGGTATAATACAGATGAAAGCGAATGGCTTTGGAAATCTAGTGACTCCAGCAAATGATCAGACAATGCAAGAACAGAACAGTAATGGAGCAAGAGAAGGAGAGAACGCCATGTTGTGTGTGCTAACTGGCACGCCAGCCGCCTTTGGATGCGAATGGAACGAAACACACGGATGTGCAGCATCCAAGGTCGAATCCAACGGCTGAAATAAGGGCAGCTTTCGGCTTCGAGTGTTTGGAACTTAGGTGTTCAAGAATGTGTAAGAGGTTATTTGAGAGTACTATCGTCATGGTATGTTCGCCCATGATGCATACGCTGCATTCGGCCCTTCAACAGGGCTCGACGTGTACGAGAAAGCCGGCGTGAGGAACTGAGTGTTGTGGATGTCCGTGGCGATGGTCAAATCGGTGAGCTCCTGCCACTTTCGGGCGCACTGCCTTGGGGGCCACTTCTCTGGCGCACCAAAGTCCACCATCTGCACGAGTAAGCAATAGTACCGCGCGATGTATCGATGCCAAAACGTACCTTAGCACTGATGATTTCAAACTTGTTCCTTTCCCAATACTCGTGCGCCATCTTCAACGCGCTGACATCCGTTTGAGTCCACACCCGTAGGCGGGCGCGGAGCCTTTTGATCCGCATCTGGAGCGCCGGAATCTGGTACGTCTTGCCAAACTCTGTCTGGAAGCGTGCTGCGATCTCCTTCCAAGAAAGAGCTTCTTCATCTCTGAGCCTGAGTAGTAGCTGGTCCTCCTCACTGATCTCGGCTGGATTGGCGTTAACTGGAGGAGGTGACGATCTTCGTCGCTTCATAGCGGGAATGTCTAGGATGTCGTCTTCGCTTCGTGAGTGTTTTGGAGGGCTGAACGGTTGCATCCCCGCACGATAGGGAGCAATGGGTGGGTATGAGCGCCTGGGTTGAGGAGCTTTGATGGTAGTCGGTGCTGAATGGAACTCACTGCAGGGGGCAGGCGGTGAAGGAGGTAGATATGTCGATGTGAGGAAGGGGTTTCCAGCGTATGACGGAGTTGGAGTGATGCTCGGCCATATCTCAAAGCCAGGCCCAAAGGTGCTTGGGCTGCTGTGAGGCCTCTTCGGGACTAGATACTCCGGGACCATGTAGTCATAAGTTGCAATAGTGGAAGGTTCGATGCTTTGTGATATTTCTGCAGTGGTGTCAAAGCCGGTTGGTAAACATGTGAACTCCTCGATGGACGAATTTTGAGGCGCAATATAGGCGTTTGGAAAATGCACATGGTAGAAATCCTATGGCAGAACCCCAGTCAGCATAACTCGTGCAAGAACGGATACAACTTTTATCGGCTGTAGAGTAATACTCCATGAAGTTCAATCAGTTAAAGAAGGGAGGGAAGTATATCTCTTTGAATGACGACTAATACAATACATATGAAGAGTGTGAATGAAGGGTTTTATGGCTAGTAAGTAATACGACAGCCATCACAAAGATAAAGCTTCGTATGATAGGGTCTGTACGCACAGGAAGGAGGATCGAGACACGGTAGAACTGTGAATAAGATAGGATGAACGTACAGAGGTAGATACACTATTGCTATACGTATCTAATTCGACAGCATCATAACCGAATTCGCCCCCAGATAGGTCAGCAGAGTCGGGTGAGGCGGACACCCCTTGGAAGGTGGTGCCGGCCGTCATGTCCGGTACAAGAGATGTAAGAAATGTTGGTTGATCACAAAGGATGAGATGGTAACACGAAAGACCAGCAATACAGATGAAGTCCAGTGAAATCCGTGAATCACAAAAAGCGTAGCAATGAGCTCCTTGATAAGTGGTAGGAGATTTCTGCACAGCACACTTGTTCTTCGAGGCCTTGTGTAAGTTTAGAATGCCCTTGCATGTGGCTATGTTCAACGCATGTACGGCAAAGTCAAGAGCGGTGGTGTGGGCAGTGCGACTAAGCGCTGGGATCCTTCGAGGCGTCAATTGAAGTCATGGACTGGGTTCTGGGGGCCATGACTCGGGAGCATCCGAACGTATTCTCACGCCATCTGCAATCAGTAAGCAGCATGCGCAGGAACGGTGGAGAGAATCGAGAAATCCAAAAGAAGCTTTTCAGGCCGGCACGGCAGCGATGTTGATCGCTTGTAGAATATATTGAAACCTAAAAGCCCTAGGCAAAGCTTCAACCTGAGTAGCGGTAAATCGCAACCACGCCGACCGCATCTTCCTCAGCCGTCAAGCATCGACGATAATCTCACACTGCCTTCTCTGAATCCTCGAGATGCGGCACATGAGTTGTGGAGTATACGAAAGGTCCACGTCTGCCCCGGACGCATTGCTGATGTTGAGATAGCGCTTCGTCGGCGTTTAGCCATGTTGCAGCTAAATTCGCTTCTTCGAGCGCGGCACGGCGGCTCTACTTGTGGAGGAATGGCCCGGTCCGCTATTTTTATCCCCTTAATAGAACCTCATTCACGGCACGGAGTCACGGCTAATTGGCTATTCTTAGCACCAAGTGCACGAGCACGAGCTGTTGTGGACGAGCTACCTTCTGCAGAATGTGGGGCATGCATAGGGGCCACTATGGAGATACAGCCGCAGAACTCCTGTTCAGGGAGTTCTCTCCATATCATCCTCCTCGCAAGCGCTTCAACGGTGATCCCGATGAGCGAAGCCGAGTCTACTTGAAACGCTAGTCAATTCTATATCCGTACAGCTATCAGCTTCGTCGAGTTGTAGTTCAAGTCTCACCGTGCCGTTCCACGATCTCAGAAGCCTAGTTCAATTCTCCGAACGGGGCCTAGCGAGACCTTCGCCGGCGCTTGCTCCCTGTAGAACTACCGCATGTGCAGCTTGTCGACCGCAGCCAGTTCTTGGTGCTGATACTCGGGTTCGGATCAGTGCTACACACGGCATCGATCAGCTCTCACAGCCGCTGTGGGGATACAACACTGCCAACAGGCAGATGAGCATCGCTTTAAGATGACTATGAGGACAGGATCCGGTGTTGGACTGGACAGCCTCCCAAACGAACTTCTTCTGACAATATTTTCTTATATTTCCGCTAAACATACATCTCTTGTTTGTTATTGACGTCACGCCGTTTGCACCGAATACTGGAATCGTCACTGTATCACACCTACGTAGACGATCCTTCTCGTGGTACCCTTCGACCGTTCATCCGCACGCTCATTGAGCGCCCTGATCTCGCACTGCATGTGGAGAAGACTGATTTGCAAGTGGAGCAGAGCGATCGATCTGCTGAGCTCAGTCTTCATCGAGCCGAGTACCCGATACACACAATTCGCGAGGAGGAGCCATCTCTCTGCGATATTGCTCAGTCTGTACGGTTCCGTACTCACGGAGATTGTTCCACTCGGCAGCTATGGCTGCAAGAGCTTGAACAAGGACTGGCTGATGCGGAGCTCGCGTTGCTCTTGGTCCTCGTCTCGAATCTGAGCGAACTGCACCTCGTCAACAGCTTCTTCAAGCCGGGTCACAAGTTTTTTCGCATGGCTATGATGGGAGTGTCCATTCATAGTGCCTATGGCATGTCCCACGCACTGTCAACTCTCCGCAAGGTCAAGCTATCGTTGTGTGCTAGGGGAGACTCCGACCCCAAGCTGATCGCGTCCTTACTGCAGTCGGAATCTCTGCAAGAGCTCGAGATCGAAACATTGGCCGCCATCTCTGAATTCTACTGGCAATTTTGGGATTGTCCAGAAGCCGTATCGAACATTCAGCACCTCAAGTTTAGCAACGTTAACCTGAGCGTTAAGTTGATTGCTCGTCTCGTCAGAAGTTGCAAGTAGGTCATTCTCCAGCACCATACACGGAGAGTTCGTCGATTTCTTTTACGAGGGAGTTCCTTTTTATTGAGGGGACCCCTTCGCAGAAGCAGAGCTTAAGAAACCACTGCCACACTAGCTCTCGAGTTTTTTCAAGTTCATGTAGGCTAGGGACATTCTCGTCACATGTCTTCTCTCTGCTTGCTATCTCCATTGAGTCGTAGAAGTGGATTAGAAGTGTTGCAAGAGCCGCATAAACAGCCGGGGGATCCCCTCAATAAAAACGAACTCCTTGGTAGTCGGCATGGAGATATACAAGGAAAAATTTCTCTGCTGGAAGGATATTGGTACAAACGGATCGGGTTCGGCCTGGACACAATTGGTCTGGAAATGTTCTCGGAGCACACGATGAAGTTATCAAAAGACTGTGCAATCATTCTGAGCCTACGAATTATAGACATCAGGCAAATTCGGAACCCATAGCAACAAGACAAAGTGGTTAGAGCGTTGTATCTCGTTAAACACAGGAGGAACCACGATCTCGGGACAACACAGCCACGTGTGGCTGGAGCGCTTGCGTACTCCGCGCGCGCAACCTGGCTGGCTTGCCTTGCGCATACAGCAATCTGCCATGTCTCCTTCATGATTGATCATTACCAGGCCGTCTTGAAGGCGGTATATGACACACCTTATCAGTGCCTTTTTTGTTACATCCTGACCAGCGCCTAGTGACAGCGCTGGCCACGCTTCGAACCAGCAGCTGAGAAGGCTGTATCCCTCTCTAGTCAACATGGCGGTTTACCACATGAACATCTTTCGCGTTCTGGCCGATGTATCCCATACGGTTTCAAAGATCAGCTTGATATGGGCTATACACAGCAACCGAAGCGCTGAAGGTACATGCTTTACACTGTCTCCATTCCGTACTGAGCTAATGCACCCGATTTCAGGCGTCTCACTGATAACCCAGGTCCTCTACATCATCGTCTTCTGCACACGATACCTCAACATCTTCTGGTCACCGCCTTTCGCATCATGGATCTTCGCTTGGAACTTCATACTGAAGCTCTTCTACATTTCTTCGAGCTTGTACATCGTCTTCCTGATGATGCGGGTATATGCGCGGACACGGGAGCGTGAGAAAGGATGGAGGCTGGGCATTTATTCCCTAGCCGGCGCTCTCCTCCTCATGATGCCCGTCACCGGCATCTTCGAAAGGGATAACTTTACATTCGTCGAGGTTTGTCGCAGCAGACACCCCATGAACCCCCCAGCCCCACCCCAAATTACTGCGCAACTAATCTCTAACCAACCGCGCATCCAAACAGAACCTCTGGAATTTCTCTCTGATCCTTGAATCCGTCTGCGTCCTCCCCCAACTCCTCCTCCTCCGCCAAACCACCGTCCCCACGGTGCTCGACAGCTTCTACCTCGTCACGTTAGGCTCCTACCGCTTCTTCTACATTCTGAACTGGATCGTGCGCTGGGCGAGCCGCGGGCAGCCGAACCCGGCCCTCATCTCCGTCATCTTCGGCACCATTCAAACAGCGCTGTACGCGGATTTCGCATGGGTGTATTGGACGCGGCAGCGGGTCAAGCTGAGGGGCGGGGGGATTGTGGACTCGGAGGACTTGAGGAGGGGATGGTTGGTCAATAAGGTTATTGGTGGTAGGAGCGGGAATGATGATGGGGAGGAGGGGGATGAGGAGAGTCGGCCGGCGCTGGATGGGCAGGATGGTGGGGGTGGACGGCATAAGCCGAGTTCGGGCCCGCGCGGTTGGGGGAAGAGGGGCATCTCTGTGTCGGCGGATGAGGGTGTGCTTGAGGGGCAGGGAAAAGCTGGACAGGAGCAGGCTCAGCCCTTGACGGACCCGGCAGCTTTCGAGGATGAGGAGAGTGAGACTGAGAGGGAACCAGAGGTGGCTCGTCCCGAGTCGAATGGGAACGTGAGTGGTGTGGGTAACGGAGCAGAATGGAGGGATGATCATGGAAAGTAGCTCAATGCATGAGGATATCTAATGCTCTGAATTTACGTTTATTGTTGTCGACTGTTGCAGCCTTCATCACTACTTCTCGCAGAATGACTTGCTGTTGAGCTCAACGGCTGGCTTGTGGCGGCTGGATGTCTCAAGAGATCGATTCGAAATACTGGTACGACTCCGTACTAGCTGTGTGAGCATCATTACTCCTCTTCATTGCCGCATCTACGCATACAATCCCCCTAGTACCGATAATTACCTGCTCGGAAGCTGTCATGTGACTGCGCGTTCCCGCATGTACTCGATGACGTCCTCTCAAATGCCTCCACTTCATGTCCGATTGAACTACAACTTCGCAATTCTATCTCAAATATGCACAGGATACCGGTCCGGCTACAGACTATCCAGAAACAACTGACCTCAAGCAATCGTACGCTCAGCACATCCAAAGTCGCCATGACCAAGCTCGACATCAACTCTAGATACCGCATGAATTCGGGCCACGAGATTCCAGTGCTTGGATACGGTGTGGGTATCCCCAGCGCCCCATTGACCTCCACACCATCAGCAAAACCCTCCATTCTGCCGATGCCCTTCCCGTCTCTCCACACAAGCACTGAAATCCCCACCAGGTCTACCAAACGTACCCAATCCCCCAACCCAACCCGACCTTCCCATCCCCAAAACTAAGCCCCTCCCAGTCCCGCCGACATCGCCACAGACGTCGTCACCCACGCCCTGCGCACCGGCTACCGCCACATCGACTCCGCCGTCGCCTACCGCAACGAGGCCCCCAGCGCCGCCCCCCTTCACTCCTCCGGCCTCCCACGCTCCCAGCTCTTCTTCACCTCCAAAGTGCCGCCCCGCTCCATCAACTACGACGGCGCAAAGAAGTGCGTGGATGACACATTACAAGCAACCGGACTCGACTATATCGACCTGTACCTCCTGCACGCGCCCTACGGCGGGTCCAAAGGGCGGCTGGGTGCGTGGCGGGCGCTGGCGGAGGCGGTGGAGATGGGGAAGGTGAGGAGTATTGGGGTGAGTAATTTCGGGGTGCATCACTTAGAAGAACTGGAGGGGTATATCAAGGAGACGGAGGGGAAACAGGGGAAGGGGAAAGCGGGCGTGTTGAGTGTGAATCAGGTGGAGTTGCATCCATGGTTGGGGAGGGGGGATGTGGTAGGGTGGTGTCGGGAGAGGGGGGTGCTGCTTGAGGTGAGTGGGATAGGAGAGGGAGGATGAAGTGGCGCTGGAGTTCGAGGTCGAGGGTGTGGAAGCCGCCCAGCTTGACGAACTTGTTTTCTTCGGCCACGCGGCCTGAGACATGGAGTTGGGAGGAACCGACGTCGAAGTCGGTGGATGTTACGCGCAGGGTGAGGTTTGTGTGGACGCGGGTGGAGGAGGTGCTGCCGGTGGAGGACTCGGTGGTTACGCGGCGGATGGCAGAGGCCTTGAGGAGGTCGTTTGGGCGGATTAGGTTGTAGGCGTGCCACTGTTAGGAAGGGTTAGGTGGCCAGTGAGAGAAGCACAGAGGTACTGACCATGTCTTCGGGCTCTTCGGGGAGGAGGTCTGCGCTCCCTGAGCCATCGCGACGGTCTATGGTCTGCTTTATCAGGCGCATTATGTGGTGTAACCTGGCAATAAGATGGCAGTAGATACTATTGAGGCGGTTGTAAGTGCATAGATTTGTGGAGGGTTTGGTTAGGTTGGAGTTCAAAATGTGGACTTGAATGCATACTCGAACAAAGAATGCTGCTGGAAGCGGACATGAGAGCCAATGACGTCGAAGAATGTTGCCGAAGTTCAACCTATGTTCACTCCGAAGCAAGTCATGCCAGCGCATCACTCGAAAACAACATCGATGATACAAACACAGTACATAGCACACCAGTCAACTGTCATTATCGCTCTAACTTATGTGTATCTTGTCAGGTCAATTTTATATATTCGTTAGCGTGAGAGAGTGGAGCCAGTTGTATACGCAGCTGTGTGTCGTCTGATCCTACACATTAGTACAATCAGCTGTCACGCACGCCACTTCAGTCGTACTAAGCGCGGTAGTAGTGGCCCGCAACCAGCTTACTGAGCTCGCAATCACAGACGCAACTGATGGAGTGGAGAGCCGGTGCGATGCAGCCAGTATGTGGGCACTCGACTTGTGGCTGCCACTCGTCCAGCTGCTTCCGAGAACTTCTGCCTGCCTGATGTTTCTAGAACTGGTACTTGTAGGCAATCCCCTCCAGGACATCGCTGTACCGCCCGGTTGAAACGGACGAACGGCTGCAGACACCCTCATGCGATTCATAGGATCAATTCCAAGCCCGGAGTCGCGCGGACACAGGAGAACCCTCACCTCGCTCAGTCCTACTGACGTTGATGTCGTTGAAGGTACATGGCCTGCGATAATGCTGCTGGTCAGAGACGAACTCTCATTGACGACCCTGTGGCTGGACAGTGTGACGGAGAGTGACCAATATATCGAAAGCTTTGAACCCACCTTGTACGTGCAAGATCAGTCGCGGATTAGGGGCGCTATAAACAGAAGAACGCTGGGCCTCAAAATACACGACATTGACATAGATGACTTTGAGACTGATTCCGAATCCGGGACACTCGCCTGAAGGCTGGCAATGATGAAATCTTCAGGAGTTGGTACGAAAGCACACAGCGTGGTAGTCGCTCTTCATATCAGACCCCATAGAAGCACACAATGGACATCACCCACAAACTGTCGCTATCACGCTGCCGGACTGGCCGGCTAGAAGACGACACTCTCCTTCAATCACCGTTCATTTCTCCCGCAGCATTTGCAACCTAATATAACCTCACGAAGCACGTCGACAGTCGAGAGAACGTCGATTTAGCGTGTGGTCCGTCTTTTCCAAGCTCGCTTCATCAAGAATGCGCACTCGAAATACCGACACCCAGGAGATGCCGCACTATCCGACATGGAGCCTCATCCTCAGTGGCGCCTGTCTCTCCTCGTTTCTCCTTCCATTTCTGCTTGGAACTCAGGTAATTTGTTTGCTTCAATATCATAATCATTTTCACCACGTTGTTTATTCTCACTTATTATCCCGTAGACACACTCGTTTTGTATATTGCTTCGTTTGTTACGGCATCTGCGACGACTTTATGACCTTTTTTTTTTTTTTAAGGGTTTGTGCTTTGTAGGTCGCAAGAGGTTCTTCGAGAAGGCATTTCGGCTGATAGTTCTCGGTATACGTAACGTTTGGAGACGTCCTAAAGGGTCGACATATATCCCGTCCAATAATAAGAAACGAATCTCCTTGTGTGTGATATACATTACTTGTCCAGTGGTTCAACTGTTGGATCCCATGTACATGGCGCATACTCTCCCGTCTCAAGACTATCCATGTCATCTGCAGAGAGCTCGAAATCAAATATATCCGCATTCTCCTCTATCCTCGGTTTTGTGATGGACTTTGGCAATGGCACAAATCCCTGCAATCACTGTCAGCACGCTTCCAGCGGTACCGGTTCCCTCCTCGACGTTCGAGAGGATCTCAAGGGAACACCATACCTTCTGCAAACTCCACCTCAACAAAACCTGCGCCGGCGTCTTCCCATGCTTCTCCGCCAATCTCTTCAGCCTCGGCTCCTCGAACCTCTGCCCCCTCACAAGCGGCGAATAAGCCTATGCACACACCTCATCAGCCCCCTTTCCCCTCCATCCTCCCTCTCCTATCCCACTCACCTCAAGCAGCACCCCCCTCTCCCGACACCACCCTACCACAT
>Ga0181466_1000471_pt2 | contig 11189 bp, 3 predicted proteins | sample InSIn4gowninarea_FD_119078 | JGI IMG/M metagenome (GOLD analysis project Ga0181466, IMG submission 119078) | Clean room microbial communities from NASA Spacecraft Assembly Facility at Jet Propulsion Laboratory, Pasadena, California, USA -... ... | reverse complement strand
CAAAGAGAATGTTTTTCTGTAGTGTTACAAACCTGCGTATTTATTCCATGCCTTTCGTTTTAAATTAATTTAAATGAGTTAAATCGATAAGACTTCGATTAATGTTTTGATCGCGATCGTATTTTTTCCCAGGTAACATGCTAATTTTGTCTTTAACTGTATACCATAACTGTTACTTGTGTATAAAAGTGCTCTGTTACTTGTATTCTAGGTGCATTAAGATGATGTGCACCAGTTAGGTGTTGAAGTCTTGGGACTTCTTTTGATTTCCATTATGTTTGCTATTGTTAAATAGCCAGTTTTAAATGTCTGCTTAATTGTTTTAAATATGTTATTGAATAAACTTCAGTTGTTAAGTTTCTATTTGGTGTTGGACTTTTCTACATTTTTACGTCAGTTCTTAAACTACTCTAATTTAAGACATAGCTGTGTTGTGGTGTGAAGTCTTCATACAAGCATCAATTTTTCTTCACATCACGTTATCATGTAGCTGAAAACGCGGACATTATTGAAAAATCAAAAGAATTTTCTGGTTCGAAAGCCGATTTTGAAGCAGGAAGCAGGTGTCAAATTGAATTCGGAAAAATTTTGCAATCTTGCAAAGAAACGGAAGGCTCTAAAAACATCTCCATTTGATGATTTGAAAAGAAATGCAGTAATTTGTTCTAAAATATAGTATATTGTAACTTCCTTAAAGATGCTAATTTTCAATGTAAATGCATGCGCGCATGAGCAGTCGCTGAGATTTGTAAGCGAAAAGGTCATTTTGAACTACCCCCCATGTATAGGGGGACACTAATCCATAGTTTTTATTCCATAAATTAGATGAAAATTTCAGACAGCCTCTAAACTGCATAACTTGTTCCAGGACCGTAATATCTGTAGTGGGGCCTACACGTAGCCATAAATTTTCGGCCCCTTCACCCTGAACCCCGATTTTACGTTTTCCCGTTTCGTACGTTATTTTAGCCCAGAACCTCAAATGACGTAAAATCGGGGTTCCACTGTAATAACATATGCTAAATATGAGAACATCTTTGCTATGTGATATTGTGAACAAGTTAGCTGAACTGGAGATATGACAGCAAAGTTGTCTATTAAGATGATACATGCACAAGATAGGTATGTCCATGATATATGAACAAGATAGCTATATCGTCAAAAACATCATACTATTGATGATAGAATGATGTCAGATACTCAGCAGAAGTATCACTTGCCAAGAAATTATATATATTTACCTTTATAAGGTTGTAATTGTGTTAAATGAATATATATATATTTCGTATTTACTTTAATTTTTTGTCATGCAATATAGATCAATAACTGTTATCGAAATTCTAAACAATATAATGGCCTTAATTATAGTGACATCATGTACTGTCGCTAAGAAAATTACCAAGTATGGGGACCTATATTACATCTATTCTAAAAAAAATTCTCACAACTTGGTTTATGTCTTAGTATTCTGGGTGTACCAAACATATGGTGTTAGCAAAAGCAAATGTTTTATTTCGTAATTTGAGGTATATTCATGTTATTTCAGTTTCATTCATTAATGATAATTATGTCATATTGCTAATATTTAGAAATCAACCAAATGTGCGGTATCTATTCTATATTCGGCTATTTAGTAAAACATTCATTATGGTAGAATATTCCATTTAACTGAATATTTTATTATTCAGCTGTTATGGAATGACATTAATACAGTTCTATTTCAAAAACATTAGTATTGTCATCGGTTAACCAATGGCATTAGCAAAATTATTTTTACAGAATTTAAAAAAGAACAAGGCTCGCATAATGCTTCAAATAAATAATTATGTACTGTATGTGAAATGTAACATTTTTCATTATTATATACACATGATGAACTTACATATATAATTTTCAAAGCTTTGCCACACATTTTCCCTTAATTTCACTGTTACTTACATAATCTATTATGTAACAGTCAATATAAATTTATATTTAAGGTTACATAACACTAATAAATATTTTTATAAAATATATATTCCATATTTCTTCAACATCCTTAAACACCAAGATGAACTAAATGTGAAAATAATTTTAGCCAGCTGAATGTTTGCAGGAAAGAGCAAAGACATAGACCCATACAGAAAATGACAAGTCGAGAACTCGTGTCTATAAAGCGATTGAAGCTTTGATTGCAAATAGAAGCAGATATTTACATTAAATTATAGATAAAATTTATTCTCTTTATTACAAAAAAGTGTAATTTTTTTTATACTTTTCTATTTTTATTTTTTAAAAAAAGTATCTAATCTCTTCAAGCTACTAGAATTTCACACTGGTAATACATCCAGTTCCAAAACTTAAGTGTGAAATTCTGATCAAGAGTTCAGCAAAAGAAAAATAGAAGTTTATCTGTTTATTCCTGGCAAATATATATAAGCAGTGTTTTTCAAGCTATACATATATTATTTTATATTTTATAGAAATGTTGTAATAAGAAATGTACATAGAATTGATATTTTTTCTCATTTTTAAATTATTTATATTCCATAGAAGATAATAGCTACCATAAGGTCTCTCTCTCTCATGCTTTTTCATTGGTCCAATTCCATACAAATCAAAAAGGGAGGCCTCGCATGAAGCTTTTACTATTCTTTCTTGCAAGACTATGTAAATTTTTTATACTTTTAATGTGAAAATTTCTTGCAAATCCACATTACTGAAGCCTCATTATTAATGTTGAGTAAGAATGTAAAATAATAGAAATTAAAAAACGAAAAGACGGACGAGAAAAAGAAGGAGTTGAGCCGAGTCATAGCCATAAGGACATTTTGACAGCCCTATAGGGTGGCAGACAAATCACGCCCTTTCCAGGGAGTGTGGTCAATGTCTACATATGATTAAGTAAACCAGCTTGATGGTGGCGATTTCTTTTCTGCAAGTCTCCAAGGAAATGGCTTTCAGATTTACAAGCACAAAATTTTTCCCACTAAAAATTTCACTACTTTTTTCAAAATTGACAAATCCAGGAGATTTTAATCAAAAGTTGGTAGAATGAGGGAAATTGTTCAAATTATCAATTTTCTGAGATCTCACAGGAAATTGATAATCCAAGTAACAGTACAATCCAATAGACCTGACCAACTACATGCAAATTTGAAATATTTATATTTTTACAACATATAACCAAAAGAAACAAATAATTCCTATTGCCAATTAACTAAATGCAACATTTGAATACATAAGCATACAAAATAAAATAATGAATGACAAATTGGTTTCAAGATTCAACTTAATTATTCCATAAGAACAATTTTTTAAATTTATTTTTTTCAAGGGAAATAAAAACTACTCATTTCATTGAGAAACTTTTCTCAATGAATGATTTTTTCCGGAACATATAATATAACATGCGGAGTTACAAATTTTCTCTGATAATGCACAGAAACTATGCTAGTTCCGTAACAGTAGGCAATTCTAGATTCTACTATAAGGGAAATTAAAAAGCTTTAATTGCCTATAAATGGTCGAAATTCCCCAACCATTCTCAGATCAGTTGTTACCATCATTCTATTTCTGAATTTCCATAAATGTCGCATAGTGCTCTGAACACAAAATTTCTTCAAATATTTTATCTTACAATGATGTTTATAAAAATATTCAACTAAACATTTATTCAGGAAGTTCATCTTCCTTCTATATCTTAATAGTGAACATTAATTTTCAAACTAATACACTTTAAAGATTTAACTTCTTCAAATTATTCCCATTTTAAGATAATCCCAATGTAATACAATATTTGAGTAAAAAATTTTAATGTGTTTCACAAACCACTTTTTCTTTGCACTTCCATCATTTATTAGATTTGCTAAATGAGCATTAAAAGAAAAAAATAAAGTAAAAAATATCTCATCAAAAGACTGAGATAAATTCGGAAGAAATCCTTTCTTTAAATTTAAATTTGTTATCTTTGATTTTTACTACAGATGTAACGAATAGTGATTTGGTCGAATAGCCGAATAGCGAATATTCGGCCGAATAGTTAGCTTTTAAAACAAGTTTCACTTTTGTTTGTAATTAAAATAATCTTTCAATTTTAAACTTAATGTAACATAAATATTTAAAAAATTGCTTTTTAATTTTTATACATTAATAACTTGATATTTTCAATATTGTAAATACTTTGCTGCTGGTAATTGGACAAATGATTCTCACAAATCCAAATTTCATATAATAGCATATTTTAACTGTGCTTATACTCTTAATTTGTATTTATTAAATAAAATCACAACTCATTACTACTAACTACTATTGTATTTAAAAATTTGCAAAAAATTTGTGTGAGTGTTGGAAAGTTATATTAAAACTTAAAAAGTTAAAATCTTGCATGAGATATCTTTTTTTAACAAAAATTATCAGTATTTTAAATTTTTATACATATAATTATTTTTTCCCATTGACTCTAAATATTATTTGTATTACTTCACTTCTACTTACTACTTTGTGTGAGATTTTTCTCCTCTAAGTTAAAATTGTTAACAAGCCTCTTACAATGTTTATTCTTCCCTATAATATACGAGATACATCCTAAAGTAACCCTGAAAAAAATTACCCTGGTCAAGTAAGGGGGGTCTACTGTGAGATGTTTTGTAGCATCCTATTGGCCATCAAGCCTATTGGAATGCAAGTCTTTGTTGTAAAACTAGTTGAACCCTTGTTGAAAAGTAGACAAGGTTTGACATTGCCCAGCCAAAAGATTTATTAGAAATTGGTATGTTATATACATGTTTGCCCGTGTTTTTAAAAGTGCAACCATCAAAATAATATATTCTTCTGCAAAAGTTTAAACTATTTTTACATAACAGAAAACAGTTTTGTTCATTTTACAATTAAAAAAATGGGGGGGGGGCATATATACAGGTAAGCTAAAAATTTTTAAATTTTTATGTTATTGACTTCTCTCATGATATAAACACGAAAAATGACATAATATATTTTGTATTTTATTATTAAAGGTTCTAATCCTTGTTTAAACCTATCACTCATTTTTTGTGTCTTTTTGAGATAAAAAATGACTACCTGCCTGGTATCTGTCTGCATGGATACAAGGTTACAGTGATAGGATAAAAGATAAATTTGTGACAAGAAAACATTCGTATATTATGCAAAATTATTAAATACAAATATGTATTATGCATTTTTAAATGCGTAAATGTTAGCAGATTTAAAAAAAAAATCAATACAGTGGAATGTAATTTTCAATATTTTTCGTTAAATATATTAAAAGAAAAATTTTAAAATATTTTTTTTTATTAAGTTGAAATTATCTGACCAAATATCAGATGGTATTCGGCCAGGCCGAATATTAGGCAAAAGGGCCGAATTCCGAAAAGTAGCCGAATATCCGTTATATCCTTAATTTCTACTAGTATTTTATAATTCTTTTTTTCAATTTTTTAAAAAATAAAATAGATAGGACAGATAACTAAATTCAAGGAATATGCTGATGCAGGAGGCAATGTTTCAAAGTGGGACTATTCCAGGAAGTCCAGGATAGATAATTAACCTAAGCTAGCCTCATGTTAATAAATTATACTGGTTTATTCATGGTATATTCTGGTTTATTTTAAAGTAATGTGTATAAAAATGCTAATAAAACCAAGATATTTATACTGACCAATTTGTCTGTAAGAATGCACAATACAGATAAAAATTAGATTACTCAATGAAACAGTTTATCCTGTTCTTTTTACTGATAATTTAATTAAGAAAAATTTTAATTAATTTGTCTTTTTTTTAAAATACTCTTTACCCTTCCCTATATTGTGTCCACTAAAATATGAGTACAAAAGTGGCTTTGATCTTCATAAAAATCATTTGCAAAATAATTGAGTTTATAAAAAATCTAATTGATGGTAATTGATTGTGTACAGAAAACAAGGCAATAATAATCATAATAATACAACAGTACTATTTATAAGTATGTAGTTTTGCTTGCTAAACAATTCAATGTTACTGAAAACATATACATTGACAAAGTCATACAGGCTATATAAAAAAAAATGTCATTTATAAGTGATATTGAAAAATATTTAAATATTTTAATGAATGTTCTTCACTACTATATCTATGATAAATTTAAATTCCACCTTGCTACATCATATTTATAAAATTAGGAAAAAAAGAGAGAGGGAATTGAAAGTATATATTTCTTTTCATCAGTCCTCTATCAGAAGAAAAAAAAAATAAAGCAAATAAAAACTTCAAAAAAAAAAAAATATTTTGGCTTACATCCTTACATTTAAAAATCTAGCTTGAACTCTACTATCAACAAAGGGATTACTATTAAAACATATCATATAAAAATTTAAATGTTTGACTCCATTTATGCTTGTTTCATTGAAAATCAAATTTTGATAAAGATAAGGTTCACATAAGATAAAGTACACTAAAGACTAAACACATTAATTTTTGATAAACAACAATAATGAGAAAGTAAATGGTAAAAAAACAGGTTTTAAGTAGATTTGCGAAAGGGCTCTATTACATAACCTTACAACACAAAATCCAGAGTTTTTAGTTTTAAAAACTCAATATTATTGAATTAAATATTATTAAGAATAAAAAAATTCAAAAAGTTAATTTTATATAATAACATTAATACCAAAGTTTCATATATTTTTGGTAAACATACATAAAATATAGTATTAGATCTGATATCAGAATAAATAAAACCCTTTATATTGTTTTACAGAACTTTTTTTAATATCAACATTACACTAAATATGATTCATTTACAATGTAGCTACAGAAAAAAATAAATGATTAAATTCAATGGGTCAACTTTGATGGTTAAGTATAATTCAATATATAAAACTTCTTTCCTACATATTAAAGCTACATAACTATAAGTGAGCAAATACAAAACATCGAAAAATGTTCATTAAATCTGAATAAAAATAATTAATAAATAAAATTTTTAAATGCTTATTTAATGTATATACAAAATGAAATGTTTAAACAAAGAAAAATAAAATACTCTCATTTATGATTCCGAAAAAAATAATAACACATACTTTTAAATAAAAAATTAACTATTTAAAATTTTTTAAAGTATTTACTACCGGAAAAAAAAAAACATAAAATACCTGTCTTTCATTTAAGCTTTGTATTTCTGATTGCAGATCGTGAAGTCTTTTCTGTAATACAGGATTCTGTTCAAAATAAAACAAATTATTTTTTAAACAAAGAGGAAAAATAAAATATTAAAAAAATATTTAAACGAACATAAAATAAGAACATTTCTGCACATATTTTCATTTGCAAAAGTTGAAAGAAAGTATATCACAAAACTTGTTATGGGTACAACATCGATCGATAAAATATCCTAGGACCTACCTGAGGATCGTTTCGCATTTCCCTGACAACAATCTGAAAAGAATAATATAATTTCATCAATAAGCTTATGATTATATAGTTGACAAAATTCTTAAAACAACATTCTATATAAGCGTTTGATGAAATGCAACTGCAACATGTTATTTCATTTAAATCAACATTCCTTTGAAGTTAAACAATGCACTGCTTAATAGATAACAAAAACTTAAAAATATAAACACCAGACCGCATTAAGTACATCAAACCTTTAATTTTTCAGACGTCTTTTTTTCATTAAAAATAATAACTGTATGTCATTAATACATTTTATATTTATTTAATCATGAAGTAAAATTGCGTAAAATACAAAGTTGGAGTATAATTTGATTAAATAAAACAATATCTCACCTGATGTTTTTGAATCACCACTTTCATTTGAGAGGATATTGTTTGCAGATCCATTATGTAATATTTGTACTGTTCACAATAAGAAAACTGCGGCTAAAAAATCAATTCAGCTCCTCTAACACAGAATTAGCGGTCGAACTGAACCAAGAAAGTACACTCAACAGTCCAAAGCAAGACAAGCACCTAAGAGAAGAGTGGAATTTCTTTATGTTCTAACAAATTTTTTCGCACGCATAAATGCCATAGAATATCAATTACACCATAAATTACCATTTAACTATCTTATAAAATACGCGATCAAGTACAATGTATTAATAAAAGCCTAATTTCAGAGAACTACATTTTATTGCGCACTCGCCACCATCTAAAACAACTTCCCACATCATCCCGGATGACTATCGCTCCCGTTAGCGAAAGTACCCAAAGACAGAAAACACTCTTTCTGCTACATTTGGCGATATTTTACTTTTTCCCGCCTTGTGTTCTATTTTGTATTGAAGACTTAAGCTAACAGTTTCCTTTAAGTATAAATTTTTTAATGAACTTCATTAATATCAGTATAATTTTAATTTAAAAATTATATTTATTCATTAATTTTTTTAAAGCAGAAATACGATGCATGTTTTCATACGCCAACGCATCAGCTGTGAAATGCATTTATATTTTATGATTCCTTTATCGCAATTAGTTGTTTCTAATAAATAAGCTCTTCGTGTAATTTTTTAAGAATATATTAATGGAATTTTTAATATGATATTAGTTTAATGATTTAATGACCTTTTATTACATAAATATGGAGAAACTGTTCACCGAAAAAACAGATATTTGGCGCTTTTTGTCGACATAGCCAAAATTTCGTAATAAATACAGCAACCCTGTATTCATTTGTGTCTCACTTTCCAATAGTAAGCATTGGGCAGCAGTGGAGCCGGTGTCTTCATGAAGTGGTAAGAAAATTAATTTTATTAATCGTTTAAATAAAAATGGTGTATGTTACATATTCGACTACACTAAATTCTGTTTTGGGCTTTGCATGATGTTCGATATTTGATCGTCGAAAAGCCTTAAATCTTCTGCATTGTTCAACGTCAGTTTCGTTTTCTTTGTATATTTTTTTACCTATTGTTATTCAGTAAAGAAGCTTGTTTTTAGCGAGTTGACATTAGTTGTCCAATTCTGTTGTAAAATAATTTTGCTGAGATTTCAGATCTTTATTATATAAATATCACGTGCAACGTTTTGCATACCATGGATACTTAAGCCTATCGGTAAGAAATATATCTTCTTGGTTATTAATTAGAAAAACCAAGAAATTAGTTTAAATATCCTCAAACTAAGTAGCTGATGTATAAATCATGAGTTTCATAAACGCCTTCTATGCTACACAAAGCATTTCTTGGAAAATTTTATGCTGTATGTGTCTCGCTGTTCTAGATCAAATATATGATTTTATCCTTCGGAATCTAATATTTTATTAATTTGAAGTATTAGAAGTTTTGCATTTTTTTTGTGTTGCTTGTTTCATTGTTATTTTTTGTAATGTATGTTTTCAGTTACCGTGAATTAGATTTGAATTTTGTGGGATGACATTTCTAATATCCGATCTCACTTAAGTCTGTTATTTTTCTGCAGTTTGTTTTGCAAGTAGGAGTAACTGTCATCTCTTAGACAATTAGGTAAGTTTATCACGAGAATAATCACTTATGATCACAACGAAATAATACATGATATAATTTTTGATGCCAAAAATTAATGATGTGAATATAAATGAACAACTATGTGTAAATATGGAGATGTGATAATCATTGAATTATTTTCTATATCATGTTCTTATGCATGGTCACATAGTTAAGAAAAAAATCCTTCTGCTAAGGATTGCCACTAATGACTACTAAGAATGTTATTAAACTTCTGTATTTGGACATTGTGATAAAACCTATATTTGCAAAAAAGGTGAAATGAAAGCTTCTGTAATGCTAAATAAATCAGCAAAATCATGATGAAGTGAAATCGGTGTTATTTTGCTAAGAGCAAGTCCTTGGCAGAAGAAAAACATTTTCTTTTGCAAATGCATCTATATGTCAGAGTGAGCAAATTTTTACTTGGAGAATGTCGTTCTCTATTAACCTAGGTAAATTCAGAAAATTCTGCTTAGGGGATGCCACTCTGTGTTAATTAACTGTGATGTATTACTGTTTATTTGTTAATTTGTTTTACAGTATTTTATTCCATCAACATGTAAAATGCCTGTAAAAATGGACCGTATTGCTGAAAACAACATGACTATTGACTGTCTTTTTTGAAGTCAAATGAACTTTTAACTGTTGTGATGCTTTATATTATGAATAAACCATAAAGTATGTAAAAAATTGGTTTTGTAAGAATAAAAAATTTATTGAAATCTTTATTTCATGTATTTTGCTGAATGTTGAATATTATTAAGTTTTGGCTAGATTTCTTTATTCCAAATGTTATCTTTTATGCATTTTGTGTTTTTCCACCATTTGCAGAAGTATAATATATTTAGAATGAACTGTTTAAGTGTTTTCTCTGTGATAACTTAATTTTTTAATAACATAGATCTTAAATTTCTTTTTTTAGGTTGTAAATTCTTCTTCTAAAATTTAAATGGCTAAAAGATCAGCTACTTCTGAACTAAATCATGATAACTGGGACGCAGAGGAGGAGAAAGAAGAACCAGGCATTTTCAAATCTGTCGGTCAAGAAGAGCTTCAAAATCGTGTTATCAGGAAGGCTAAGAGAAGTTTAGGAAATGTAAGCATCCTTAAAGTGGTTTATCCAAATCTTAATCTAATTTCATTTCAATAAACCACATGGGGACTTCAAATTGTTTGTGTTGAACGTAGTTTGTCACATCATCATTCTTTAGAGAAATAGAAAAGTTTTAATTTTCTTATGTTCAATTGACAGAAATAACCATAACTTAATTGTCCTTTTGTGTTTTGCATTAATTTTAGGCATCTGGAAAAACTGGTTAACGTAACCCATTTCAGCTATTTCCAAGTTAAGAAAAATTCATATTGCTTCTCGTAAAGTCGATCTTAATTGGCTCTTCAGTCTAATTGAAAACAATTTTTCATGTATTCTTTTGAATTCTATTGCATATTCAAAATTCATGTCAATAAAAGTTTTGAAATTGTTCCTAAATACATAATTATGGTGTTAAAATGATCACATCTTTCTAGAGATGCAACGAATAGTCATTTGGCTGAATACCGAATATTCGGCCAATATCCAGGCCGAATATTCGGCTATTCGGCCATCGAATAGTGAACTCATTTTTGTTTAAAAACAAAATATGGTATTCACTAAATGCAAAATTCTTGTATAATTCACAATTATACATTAATATTTTCTTTAAAAAAACAAAGAAAATGCAAATTTTTAGTTTTTAAAGCAATATT
>Ga0181466_1000836_pt1 | contig 11194 bp, 7 predicted proteins | sample InSIn4gowninarea_FD_119078 | JGI IMG/M metagenome (GOLD analysis project Ga0181466, IMG submission 119078) | Clean room microbial communities from NASA Spacecraft Assembly Facility at Jet Propulsion Laboratory, Pasadena, California, USA -... ... | reverse complement strand
AATTCTTCAGTAAGTAAACTGACAATTAATTCAATACCGCCATAGCGAAAGGGAGGAACACGCTCCCAGAGGGGAGCAATCTGGGCAATTTTCATTTCTATTGAATCGGAAATAGCAGTGAAAGTAGCAATCGATTTTCAAATCGAGATTTCAGCTTGGGATTGAGATTGACAGACAATTTCGATCGTCGACTAATAAAGAGCATAACCCTTGCTAGATGCAACCCCTGTAACGTAGAGCCACGCACAAATCGCCGCTGTCCAGAATATAAACTTAGGTTAATCCAATTTAATTTCGATGTCTTCTACCAAATGTCCCAGGAAATACTCTTCTGTTGTAGCTAGAGGAAAAAGGCAGTGTAGACAGCAATCACAAGAACCTGTCTACATACCAAAGGTGGATTTTAGATGGGTGGTTGGTAGGGGTACAAGGCTTGTGCGCCCGTACGGTAGTTGATTTTTTAATTACGAATTACCCATTTGAGGCTGGAAGCGATCGCGCTTTCGGTACGATAAGTTGATAGAGAACCATGATGCAATCAAAAGCGATCGCGCCAAAACCTGGTTCTCGTAGTTTGTAGGTCGCGCTACGCTTCAATATGCTGTGGAAAGATTAGTTTCCTCTAAGGCTATGACGGTAAAGCGGCTGGACACTCAGGTGCGGTGAGCAATAAAGACAGTGATGAGCATTCCGACTTCAGTGCTGAGCGATCTGCTAGAAGCAGTACCCCAACTGCGTCCTCAAATTTATTTCAAGGCTTCCTTAACAGCCCTGTCCTCTTCCGATCTAGACCAAGTGCTTGCTTCTACTTCAGAGCATCCCTTGCTCATTGCTAGCTTTCAGCGCGAACGCTTTTATCGTCAAGAAGCCCATCGGTATAAACGGATTGCCGAGCGTACTAATCAAGTTTATGTATTAGCAGCACCGGAAACTGATTTTACCAATGCTTCCGGCTTCTACGAGACAGTGGCGTTCGATCCATCTGAGCCATTAAGTCATGAATGGCATTTAGTAGTAGTTGGGGAGCATCATAGCACTTGCTTGATCTGTCGAGAGCGACAGGGGATTGCTTCCCTCAAACCCAGTTCAGATTTACCTGCAAGTCTGGATATGGAGTCAACGCGACAGTTTGAGGGCATTTGGACGAGCGATCCTCGTATTAGCCAGATAGCAGCTGAGTTTTTACTCAAGCGGATTTTAATTTATCGACCAGAGTTGGCAGCCAAAATCGAGCTGGCTTGCGATCGCTTCGGACTTTCTTTACCACAAAAGCGCAGATCGACAAAGAAAAAAAAAGCAGCCAACAGTAGCTCATTGTTACTTTCAGAACCAGCCTTTCAATCTAGTAACATCGAGCAGACAGATTATCCCATCGACTCAGATCCTTTCGTCCAACGGTTGGTAACATACCTGCAAGCTGGTCAATATAAATTGCTCAAAGCCTACCGCTCGATCGCAATTCAGGAAAGGAAAGAACGCCTGGTAAATTCAATCACCGCCGCCATTCGTCGCGGTAGCGATACAGGACAACCCTTGCATCCTGAAGAAATTCTCAAAGTGGCAGTGCAAGAACTAGGACAGGCACTTTCTGTTTGCCGATGTTTAATTTATCGCGCTGGTGCTGGGGATGCTAAGACAACAATCGCTCATGAGTTTTTGAATTTAGGCATAGCGTCAATATCCGGGCAAATCTTGCCATTACAGAAAAATTCCCTGTTTCAAGAAGTTGTAAAACAACGGGAACCGATTTATATTGCCGATACTCAAATTGACTCTCGCATTACTGACTCGGAAACATTAGAGGAAATAGTCCATCAGTTTGGCATTCGTTCTTGGCTGATGGTGCCAGTATTGTATCAAGGTAAGTTGTTAGGGATGGTGGAGTTGCATCACTGCGGCAGCGAACCAAACCAATGGACAGTAAATGAAATGTCATTGGTAGAAGCGATCGCCACCCAAGTGGGAGCCGCCTTAATTCAAGCCGAAGCATACGGGAACTTGGAAGACTTAAACCAGCAATTGGAAGCACTCGATCGCACCCGCAGCAATCTAATTGCAATTACAGGTCACGAACTTCGCACCCCCCTGTCCACCATTCAAGTTTGTTTGGAAAGTCTTGCCACCGAACCAGATATGCCTTTAGATCTGCGCCAAGTGATGCTCAGCACTGCCTTAACTGACTCCGAGCGGATGCGAAAACTGATCCAAGATTTTCTCACGCTTTCCAACTTAGAAAGCGGTCGGGTGCAATGGCATCCAGAATCTTTACCCATAGAAGAATGCATTGAGCTTGCCATCAGCCGAATTCGCGCCCGCTCAGCCATAGAGGAGCTACCCGAAATCATTACCAGAATACCAGAGCATTTGCCGTTAGTTAGGGTTGATGGTGATTGGCTGGTTGAGGTATTTGCCAAGTTGTTAGATAACGCTTGCAAATTTACGCCGCCGGGGGGACATATCAGTATTGAGGTTCACTGTAATGGCGGTTCAATGCTAGAAGTTACCGTTGCTGACACTGGACGTGGGATTGAACCAAACCGCCTAGAAATTGTCTTCGATCGCTTCTATCAAGAAGAAGGAGCGCTCAGACGCACTACAGGCGGCACTGGCTTAGGACTAGCAATTTGTCGTCAAGTTGTCAATAGCTGGAACGGTCAAATTTGGGCAGAATCTGACGGTAAAGACAAAGGCAGTAAATTTCACTTCACCATTCCAATCGTAGAAAAGGCTGAAGGATGAAGTATGAAGTGTGAATTCAGCCAACATCTGCGCGCGCGGGCAACGCTACGCGCTCCCCACTTCATACTTGAGGCAACTGTAACGGTTTTTAACACAGTCGCTATAGGAGCGCAGTCTCGGTGCTAGGATTCCCTAAAACCCTTGTGAGAGTAGTTATGGCAGAAGAACTTTCTGGACAGACTCCGATATTTGGTGGCAGCACTGGTGGCTTGCTCACCAAGGCAGAGAGAGAAGAAGTGTACGCGATTACCTGGACTAGCCCCAAAGAGCAAGTGTTTGAAATGCCAACTGGTGGCGCTGCTGTCATGCGGCAAGGCAAAAACCTGCTTTACTTAGCTCGGAAAGAATATGGAATCGCTTTAGGCGGTCAGCAGCTCCGCGCTAAGTTTAAGATCACAGATTACAAAATCTATCGCATTTACCCCACTGGGGAAACTCAGATGATCCATCCTGCTGATGGTGTCTTCCCAGAAAAGGTAAATGCAGGGCGCGAAAAAGTGCGTTACGTAGATCGCAACATTGGCAGAAACACAGATCCTGCCAAGTTGAAATTCAGCGGTCGTACACCTTACGATTCTGAATTTCGAGTTACAGCTTAGGAGCTAGGGAAATTCCCTAATCAATAGTCTCCAGGTTAACAGCAATTTTCAATTGCTTTAATCGCCAATTTTTTATTGTTGGGTGGGCGTAGTGTGGTATAACAACCACACGAAGGGAATGCCCACCCAACAATAACTTAATTTCGTCCCAACCCATACCCACGCTGAAGCTTTGCTCATCTCCACAAAAGTGGATTGCTAATTAGAATAAACTCATGATTTTTCCCGATTTCTCTCAATTTTCAGCATTAGCGCCACAAGGTAATTTTATTCCGGTGTACCAAGAGTGGGTAGCAGATTTGGATACGCCTGTATCTGCTTGGTACAAGGTTTGTGCTGGACAGCCTTATAGTTTTTTGCTGGAATCTGTGGAAGGTGGGGAGACAATCGGACGTTATAGTTTATTGGGATGCGATCCGCTGTGGACATTAGAAGCTAGAGGCGATCGCACTACCCAAACCAACCGCGATGGATCGCAAGTAGTGTTTGAGGGCGATCCATTTACAGCTTTAGCCTCTTGTCTAGAACCCTTTCATCCCTTGAAATTGCCGCAACTACCGCCCGGAATAGGTGGTTTATTTGGATTTTGGGGTTATGAATTGATTCGCTGGATTGAACCGCGCGTACCAGTGCATCAGGCAGAAGAAACCGATCTACCCGATGGTTTGTGGATGCAGGTAGATCAGCTGCTGATTTTTGACCAAGTGAAGCGGAAAATTTGGGCGATCGCTTATGCAGATTTACGTGACCCCGATGTTGACATCCAACAGGCATATCAACAAGCTTGCGATCGCGTCACCCAACTAGTCAACAAACTTCAGCTACCCCTTTCTAGCGAAGATACATTTTTAGAATGGAACTCTCCAGAAGAGAGCAGGGGGAGCAAAGAAAGCAGGGGAGCAGGGGGAGAATTAAAAAGTCAAAACTCACTCGCGCCTGAGTACACTAGCAATGTTTCTAAAGAACAATACTGCGCCAATGTCCGCAAGGCAAAAGAATACATTAAAGCTGGGGATATTTTTCAAGTTGTTCTTTCCCAGCGGCTTTCCACCGAATACAACCGCGATCCCTTCGCCCTTTACCGTTCCCTACGACTAATTAACCCCTCGCCTTACATGGCTTACTTTCACTTTCAGGATTGGCAAATCATCGGTTCCAGTCCGGAAGTAATGGTGAGAGCAGAAAGTGCTTCATATGGTGGAGTGGTGGCGACTTTGCGCCCGATTGCAGGGACGCGACCAAGAGGTAAAACATCCCAGGAAGATGCAGCCAATGCTGATGATTTACTCAAAGATCCCAAGGAAATTGCCGAACACGTCATGTTAGTAGATCTGGGTCGGAATGACTTGGGTAGAGTCTGCTCTAGCGGTACGGTAAAAGTAGATGAATTAATGACGATCGAGCGCTATTCTCATGTGATGCATATTGTCAGTAATGTAATAGGAGAACTTGCTCCAGATAAAACTGCTTGGGATTTACTTAAAGCTTCCTTTCCTGCTGGTACTGTCAGCGGCGCACCGAAAATTCGGGCAATGGAAATCATTCATCAGCTAGAAAACTGCCGTCGCGGAGTTTATTCTGGGGTTTATGGCTGGTATGACTTTGAGGGACAGTTGAATACTGCGATCGCTATTCGGACAATGGTTTTCCACAACAATACTGTTAGCGTCCAAGCTGGTGCTGGTTTAGTCGCCGATTCCGACCCAGAAAAAGAATACGAAGAAACCTTGAATAAAGCCAGAGGTCTTCTGGAGGCGATCCGCTGTTTGGGAACAAATGAGAACTTACGCAGCTAATGGGTAATACCAATTTTGGAGCCATAGATTTTGGAGCCTTGGATTGAAAAACTCAAGCAGTAAAACGCTTTGGGCGCATCAATTTGTAACCTAATTAACTGAAAATAGTAAAAGCATAGGCGGGATGGGATGGCGATCGCAACGGCGATAAATACCTGTTTGAAATTTGCTCCCCCATCTTTCTTCTCTAACCCAAGCGCACGACCGTTTAAACTGCCAAAAATCTTTGAATTACATCCTGACTTAATTCACTCGTTAAACCAGAGGCAACAATACCACCTTTTTGCATGGCGTAATAACTATCTGCTTGGCGGACAAAGTGCAGGTGTTGTTCTACTAGTAAAACTGAAATTCCAGTACTCGCAATAATGTTGCGAATTGCTGCTTCGATTTCCAAAATGATTGAGGGTTGAATACCTTCAGTGGGTTCGTCTAATACGAGTAGTCTCGGTTCTCCCATCAAAGCACGAGCGATCGCCAGTTGTTGTTGTTGTCCCCCACTTAAATCGCCTCCCATGCGCGACAGCATCGATTTTAATCCGGGAAACAGTGCAAAGATCTGCTCTGGAATTTTTTGATTACTCTTCCTACCACTGGGAAGCGCTTCTTTGCCTAATAACAAATTTTCCTCTACTGTTAACCGAGGGATGATTTCTCGTCCTTGGGGAACATACCCAATACCTAATTTTGCCCGGCGATCAGGAGATTTTTTCGTAATCGGTTCGCCAGCCAAAGCGATCGCGCCACTACGGGGTTGAATTAAGCCCATAATCGTCTTGAGCAAAGTTGTTTTCCCTACGCCATTGCGTCCTATAAGACAAACCATTTGCCCTGGAGGGACGTTCAGATCGACATCGCGTAGAATATGGCTTTCACCGTAGTAGACATTCAACCCTTGAACTTGCAGCATATCAGTTGGCTGTGAGGATATTTTAAATCATGTTTGCACAAGTACGTTTACTTAGTTAGGGTCGAGGGAGGCTATTACGCCTCGCCCCTCCCTCTTAGATCCGGACGTGAAGGTTTCCCCTCATCCGGCTCCCGACGTTCTTAGTCGTGACTTTTGCTAGTGTGGTGGACATCGTGACAGCTTTCGTGAACGGCTAGAAGGTTTTTGGGCTTCCAGTTATTGTGGTTTCCATCTACATGGTGTGAATGTATCCTTTCGTCACTAAGCGTCTTTAATCCACAGAGTCCACAAGTATGGTTTTGCCTCTTTAAGGCTTGCGAGGTTGCTCCGTCATAGAGTTTGCTGTTACGCGCACTCCAATAGGTTAGGTCGCCATCATATGGCGATTTATCTTCCCTGACATTGACGAATTTGCTTTCAGAGTAAGGAATCGTGGGAAATGCTTTGTCCAGTAGTTTCTTACTGGTGTAGCGATTCTGTTTCTTTTCCTGATTGAATACCTCGAACGCTCTTTTTTGGATGAAATATAGCGAGTTTCTCGTTCCATCCATCTTGCAGTATCGGTGGTAATTCCTCCAGCCTCTCACTATGGGGGCTAATTTCTCAGCCTTGACCTTAGCACCATAATTCGAGCAGTTGACGATATCTTTTACCTTCTGACGGAAAGCCTTGAAATTGTCCACTGATGGGACACTTCTAAACTTTCCGTTGGTTTGTACTTTAGAGTGCCACCCAAGGAAGTCAAATCCATCTGTCGCTGCGGTTAGCTTTGTTTTCTTTTCACTGACATTCATCCCTCTTTGGGCAAGAAACCGACTGATACCTTCAAGTATTGCGTTTGCATCGTCTTGGGGTCTTAATATGACAACCATATCATCCGCGTATCGGATTGTAGGCTCTATTATTTTCCTCCTGCGTATCTCGTATCTATGGATACTTTCGATGCCGTTTAGCGCGATGTTAGCTAGTAGTGGACTTACCACTCCCCCTTGAGGTGTTCCTTGTTCGGGGTATTCTGGGTTGACTCCTGCTTTGAGACAGCGGAGAATCCCTGTCTTTATGCCTAGAGGGGCAATGAGTCTTTCCATGATGCTTGCGTGGCAAATCCTGTCGAAGCATTTTTCGATGTCCAATTCGAGGACTCGTTTTTCCTTTCCGCCTCTGTCAGAGCGTAGGTTTAGTTGGAGGAGCTTTTACGCGTCGTGCGTTGAGCGAGTAAAGTCAGCGATTCTCTCACGGGAACCGCTGCTCTCCAAAACCGTGCTTGAACCTTTAAGTTCACACGGCTCCTCAGTGACTTGGTACTTGTCACGCATACCTCATTACCAACATATCCTCTTCCCAAAACCAGTTAAGTTCGGAGGGTGGTTTAGGCTCGGCACTATTACAGCCAGATTTTGTACCAGGACTACCATCACTGGCGGTCTTTGTGTCGTGGCAATGTCTGTGTAGAAGTTGCAAATTTTTATACTCATCCCTTACACCAAGCGATTTAGGGATAATATGGTCAATTTCTATCACATCGTCTTCACGGAAGAACAATCCGCAATGGGCGCACCTTCCTTTTTGCCATTTTAGGAGTGATGTCACTCTCTTAGACATTTCTGGGTTATTGCCCATTCTTGTACTCCAATAAACCAGGTTCCCATCGTATGGGGACGATTCGCCCTTAACTTTTACATGACGCACTATTTTAATGCGAGTATGGTCAAGTAACCGAAGTGAGTTTTCCCCTTGTTCTTTGGTTGCGAATACCCAGTTATCACCGTCTATGGAGTGCCAGTATTTATTTGACACCCATCCCTTTGATTTCTTTGGGTGACGGGATTTTGCCCAAGACACAAGTTTTCGATACACCAGGTCATCTAACTGAGCGTAGATTTCCTTACTGATGACAGTCGCATAGTAGTTAGCCCAGCCCCTGATAATGGGGTTTAATCGTTTAATCAACGCCGATTGTGGTGCTGATTTATGGGCATCAATTTCTCTGGCGATGTGGTCATAGTGTACCTTCACCTTTTTTCGACTTGGGGTGATGATGGTTTTAAAGCCAAGATTTTTCCCTTGAGTATTTTTACCTGTGTGGTATTTTCCTGTGGGGAATTGACGTATATTAAATCCCAGGAAGTCAAACCCCGGACTTTCCCCTTCAAACTTTGAAAGGGTATGCGTCAGTTTTGTTTTGCTGGGCTTCAATTCCAAGCCTATGTCTAGTAACCATTCCGAAATTATCTCTCGGCATCTAGTGACAACGGTTATGTCTTCATGGAGAATCACGAAGTCGTCGGCAAACCTAATTAAAGTAGCTCCTGGCTGATAGCCTGCGTATTTACCAATCTTTGTGATTGTACGTCTGGGAAAGGCTTGCTTAATTCGGTTTTCCATCCCGTGTAGGGCTATATTCGCTAATAACGGGGAAAGAACCCCGCCTTGTGGCGTTCCAAGAGATGTTGGAAACAACTGCTTACCATCTATCACTCCCGCTTTTAGCCATCCCCGTATTTGACGGCGAATGGTAGGGTATGTGTTTAATTTTTTCAGCAGTGTTTCATGGTTAATGCGGTCGAAACACTTTGATATATCGGCATCCAGCACAAATTTAGGTTTGTACCTGATGGTATTGAATATTGCTTCGATTGCATCATGACACGACCTTCCGACTCTGAACCCGTATGAGTTAGGTTCAAATCGCGCTTCCCATTCTGGTTCTAATGCCAGCTTGACAAGCGCTTGCAAGGCGCGGTTCCCCATTGTAGGTATTCCTAAAGGTCGCTTCTCTTGAATTCCAGGCTTGGGAATCCATACCCGCCTGGTTGGGCAGACCTTAGAACCCAGTTTTAGTTGGCTAATTAGGGTCAGACGTTGCTTTGGGGTCAGTGATTTAACGCCGTCCACACCAGCCGTCTTTTTCCCGCAATTATCCTGGGTAACCTTGCGTACCGCCAATGCTCTTGCTGACCAAGAATTCATCAACGTTTTTTGGAGTTGGCGAAATGTTTTCACATCACCACGCTGAGAGGCTCGATAAATTCTCTGTTGCAGCTTGTACACTCTACGTTCTAGCTTTCGCCAGTTAATAAAGCGCCATTCCCCCGTAGTCTTTAAACTCGTATTAGACATATTTACTGCTACTGGAAACTTCATCTTCCAAATCACCGTGATTCTGTCTGCCTATCCCCACCATTACAGTGAGGCATTTGCTTGAGAATCAATCTTTCCAACTCGTCGTATCCGGTTAGCACCTGCTCAAACAAAGTGTCTGAGAACTAACGAGTGGTTACTTCGTTTCTGATAGTCATTGGTTGAGTTTTTAGAGCGGTACTCTCCACCGGGGTTAGAGGAAGTGCTTGTTGGTCAACCAGGAACTTGCCAACTCCCCATTATCCTTGCCCATTTTGGGACTCCCAACGCAAAAAGCCTATTTCGCTGGTTATTCCTGACGATAGTTCAAACATACCTTCGTATTCCTACTCATGAACTCTTGCTCGATGATTACCGAATTAGGCTTCCAGTAATGACACCTTTCACCCCCGCTTCAGGGATTGATGGCTAGTCGCTACCCTGGGGGACGCAGTTACAACCGCGTTCTGTGTGCTTTCACTCTTGCACCTAGAGGACAGGGCTTGGTTTTCTAGGGTACTTGCCTCACCTGCATGACTATCAAATTGTCAAGGTTCTTATGTAACTTGCGGGTAATCCTCCATCCATTTCAGGATTAGTTTCTACCCAACGAATCGCACCCCTGGTCTAAATCCATAGCTCTTAGCGTGGAAAGTCGCAACGCGAGTCTGGTTCCATTGCGAATTTTACGAGGCATTGCCAGGCTCTATCCGCGATGGTTGGGACTTTCAGGGTTCGAGTTTTTCCATCCTTTTTAGGGATTGGGATTTCTCTTAACTTCTGGCAACGCCAGTTGTTGTAGTGGTTCCTAAGCCATTGGCTCAGGTTTATTCTCTCAAAGAAGGTTAGAGAGGCTTTACCATCTACTCCTGCTGTCCGTTTGCCAGCATTTAGCTGCGTTACTTGACGTACTGCCAGCATTCTCGCCGCGTAGGATTTCAGTATCAGCTTTTGAAGGGACTTAGCTTTGGGCTTGTCTCCTGCTCGAATAGCTTTCCACACTCGCACTTGTAGGCGGAATAAACTGCGCCGGAGTTTCTTCCAGTTTGTCTTCTTCCAAAGTTCACTAGCTTTTGGGCTGTATCTAACCATGCTCTCATTGCGATAGTGTGTTCTGAACGCCTTGCAGCAATTACGCTTCGGGAGCCGATGCCAAAAATAGTCCAGCCTTCATGTCTTGTCGGTAGGATTATTAGTCAACTTGTGGGGTTGTTAAAGGCTGGACTATTTTTTAAGGCAATATTCCAAGTCCTATCCGAATCAAAGGTTTCCGCTGCTTGTCCAGCCTACAAAGGGTTCGACCTTTCCCAGGACTTTTGATTCGTTTTTATTTGTTCCCTCGGTCAGATTGTTATGTTCTTTTAGGTGTAGCCATTTCAACCATCGAGTTCCCTTGACTCTTGCCGCTGTTAAATGCAAAACTCGGCGGGAATGTTTTTCCTTTTAGGAGGTTTCCTCAATAAGGTCGGGGGGTTTTAGTTGTGCCCCGCCCAGTAATAGGTTGCTTTTTTAGGCTCTGTTTCACCGTAAGATCTCCCTGTTAACGCCAGTGTCATTCCACAACGAACGTCTGATTGCGTCCTGTTCCCAGCTTTGCTCTACCAATTTCCCCGCAGGTACTCCAAGTCGGTTCGGCATGGGCAGGTAAGGATTCACACCTGAGTCTGGTGGGGGAGGCTTTCACTCCCATACAACCGAGAGTTCAACCTTTGGTGACAGTAATCTGCTGTCAGGTTGGGTAACTTATGCTTCGGACTGATTACCGAGATTCAGTTATCAACAAATCGCACGTATTTTTTACTTCTAGATCTCAACGAAATCCCGACTTTTTAGTTTCTATTTATCAGCAAAGATCAGCAATATCTCTAATGCCATAAAACAACTCTCTAGATTGTAATTAACTTGGCGCTATCCAAAAATTAAGCAGGCTAGCATCAACTTGATCGCTCGAAAAGATGAATTGCCCAGGAGTTAATTCAGATTAACCTATGTTGCTGAGAAATCTTACCCGTCAGACTACAGACACAACC
>Ga0181466_1000835_pt1 | contig 11195 bp, 4 predicted proteins | sample InSIn4gowninarea_FD_119078 | JGI IMG/M metagenome (GOLD analysis project Ga0181466, IMG submission 119078) | Clean room microbial communities from NASA Spacecraft Assembly Facility at Jet Propulsion Laboratory, Pasadena, California, USA -... ... | reverse complement strand
ATCCCGTGTCCAGACCTTGGACCAGTTGGTCCCTGTCCAGAATACCTTGCCATATTTACCATCCTTGGTATTCAGCACAATCTCTTCCAAAGTTGGCGCAGTTATCCAGACCGATAACCCTGGTGCCAGCGGCGGACTGTATATAGGCGATTTTTATGAGGGCAACAGCCTGAATTATGATCTGGATATTGCACAGGCCGGTTACTACCAAATTAATTTGCGGATTGGTTCTCCAAATGGCGGTTCTACGCGCATTTCCAGTAAAGGGCGGTCGACTGTATACAATAATTTCAGTTCGACCCATGGCTGGCAGGACTATCAGGATGTGCTGGTGTATCTGTGGCTGGATGCCGGTGAACAAACATTCACAGTGGAAAACACAGGGAGAACGTGGAATTTCGATAAAATGGAATTTTTGCTGTTAACCACTGACCCTGCAGGATTGAACCTTGCCTCTTGGGCGAAACCAGCCGCCAGTTCCGGCGATGCCAGTAACGCAGTGGATGGGGAAGAGAATACCCAGTGGATTGCAGATGGAACAGATGGCGAATATTTCATCCTTCGTTTCAGCAATACATTTTATTTTGACAGAATTGTTTTATCTGATGCGGATTACAGCCATATTACGGCAGGTACGCTGTTTTTTAGTGATAATTCCTCTGTTGCAGTAGGTGAGATTTCGGCAGAGGGAGTGGAAATTGTTTTTGACAAAAAACAAGTACACTGGGTCATGTTCCGCATCGACAGCGTTTCCGATGATACGGAACAGACTGGTCTGAGGAATTTTGAAGTTTACGGTGACTTTGACTATGAAAATACAGACAGGGCGGATATGGCATTGCAGTCTTATGTCCGTACCAATGGACGTTGGGAAGACATGAATGACGCACTGTCCTCCGTAACTGTTCAGGGAGATACCCTGGAGATGCTGTGGACTTCTCCTGTTTCCATGGATTTTATTAGATTAGCGGGATTTCCGGCTGAATCCGTAGGAGAGTACTTAAGCGGTACTGTTACATACAGCGACGGTTCCACCTCAGATTTTGGCATGCCAATAAGTGAAAACCGTATGATTGGGATTAGCCTTGATACCAAATCCAGTGAATCCTTAACAATAAAAATAGATTCCTGGAACGAAGAAAGGGTCACTGCTATTCCTATTATACAGGTAGTCGGAAATTATAGTGATCCGGAGCCGGAACCGGAAAATTATATGAATGTCCATGTGATCAATTACTGGAGATCACAATGGATGTTAGAAGAGGATAATGAGATTACTTATACAGGAAACAACAGCGACATCAATCATCCCACTGCCAGATGGGATATTGTAAAAATAGACGAAGATGTTTACACTATACAAAATCGCAGCACGGGAAACTATGTGGCATTAACCGGCGATAGCTCACAGGTTGTATGTATTCCTGACGGCGATCAAACAGACGCCGGCTTGTGGGAGATGCGTTATAACAGCGGAAGTTATAATTTGTACAATGTACAATATCCGGCACGGGCCCTTCATGTAGAGAACCAGACCGGAAAAGTGCAGGCTGGTTCTATCCAAAGTGCATGGCACAGTGCCCGCTGGAATTACAACACACTGACTGCTTTCGAAGATCACTATTATACCATTACTGATAATACCATTGAAGGCACTTCCGGAAAGGCTGTCGCTTATAACGACAAAACAATTATTTCCAACATTACCGGCAAAGGAACAAAATCCTGGAATCTTACACAGGATATTTCAGAAATGCCTAAATTTACTTCTGGAAATACAATGGTGGATGCAGTATACAATTTATCTTTGGAAGAGATTGTGCTGAATACCAAGGATGGTAAATATGGCAAGGTATTCTGGACAGGGACCAACTGGTCCAAGGTCTGGACACGGGATACGGCGATGGCAATTGAATACTCTTTGGGATGGTTGTTCCCTGAGGAATCGGAAAACTGTATCCGGGAGAAAATTGTTGAAGAAACAAATGTATTTGAACAGGATACCGGAACAGGCGGCTCTTATCCTGTTTCCGTGGATAAAATCATCATGGAAATTGCAACATGGGAGACCTATCTGGCTAACGGTGACAATCAATTGCTGGAAGATATGTACCAGACGGCTGTCAACAACATCGAACAGGATGATCATGTTGTTCTGGAAGAAAAATCTGGCCTTTATAAAGGGGAAACAGGTGGATTGGATCATCGTTCCGAAACCTATCCGGACTGGATGGATGAAATTTATGATAATTCTTTGGTAAATATTGCAGAATCCAAATCATCTATTGTCAATATCATTTATGTGGAAGTAATGAATATACTCAGTCAGTCTGCTGAAATCCTTGGGAAAGGCGAAGAAACCGTGAAATACTGGAAAGATCGCAGCGAAGCATTGAAGAAAGCGGTTAATAACCATTTTTGGCTGGAGGATCGTGGCCTATACGCTTCATGGATTTATCCGGATTATATGGGCTCTCCTGTAGCTGATAAAGTAGATGTTATTTCCAATGGATATGCTTTGTTGTTTGATATTGCTGATGACGCGCGTGCGGCATCTATTCTGGAAAATTATCCGATGGTTACCTATGGGGCCAACACCGTATGGCCACAAAAATATGGACGGTTGGGTGACTATATTTATCATAATCAGGGCATCTGGCCAGGTTGGGAACCTACACTTATGATGGGTGCCAAAGCAAAGGGCAATATGCAGTTGGCAGAAGAAATTTGGAAATCCTGTATTCGGCAGGCAGGTACAAGCGTCACCAATAAAGAGGTAGTAGATTTTCGTACTGGTGAAGGGCTTCATTCTGAGCGACAGTTATGGTCCATTGCAGGGACTCTTTCCGGGTATTTCCGCATTTTGTTCGGAATGGATTATAAACTGGATGGAATTCATTTCAGTCCCTATGTCCCCGAATGGCTGAACGGGCCGTTTGAACTGACCGGATATACATACCGTAACAGCGAATTGACTTTGAAATTGACGGGAAAAGGGGATACACTGGTTTCTATTAAAGTGGACGGCGAGGAAAAACCTTTTCATTAATTGTTATAGGAAATATATCATAAACATATTTGGGTTTACTGCTCTTTTGTATCTCGTCCATACAGGCATAAATGGTGTCATTTAGACTTTCTTCTATTTTTTGATTTGTATACCCCAAATATCGCAACACCTCATTGTAATCCATAGAACCTCCTCCACAATATAAACATACTACATAATTATAGCATAAACTATGCTAATTTTAAATATGAAAATCAAAAATCAGCTGCAAACAAAAGCACCCGCTGCAAGAGCGGGTGCTTTTGTTTATAAAGAAGAATATATGAAAAAAAGGAGTGTGCAAATTTCAAGTACGCGAATCGTAACGATATTGATAATGTATGAGGGGGATGAATCAGTTGAGTGTGAACCGATTCGTCCAGCACTAAAAGATATGTAAACAGTATCCCTTTTAGGATGTCCCTCTAAACATTTTTTATAGAAGAGTGTTTCTATGGTTATTATAATAAATCATAAATTCGAAGAAAATGTGAAAATCTTATGCAATTAACTAGAAATTAATATGTTTCTAGTCATATTTTCTTCAAAATATCCTGCTATACTTATCCCTAATAAAAAAGACGGATCATGAAGAAAGGGTACCGGCAGCATGAAAGTATTAATGATTGAAGATAATGATAATGTCTGCAAAATGATGGACATGTTTTTTGAAAATCAAGGCATGGAAGCCACTTACGTGCATGATGGAAAAAAGGGATTGGAAACTTTTAAAAACGGAGAATGGGATTTTGTAATATTGGATATTATGCTGCCATCCATGAATGGTATTCAAATTTGCCAGGAAATACGAAAAGTCAGTCAGGTTCCTATCATTATGCTCACCGCCAAAGACAGTGAATCTGATCAAATCCTTGGGTTGGAAATTGGTGCGGATGACTATGTTACAAAACCTTTCAGCCCCATAGCACTCATGGCCAGAATAAAGGCAAATTACCGCCGTTTTAGAAATATGCAGGTTGAAGAAGGCAACGATTCCATCTTACAAACCAAACATTTTAAAATTGATAAAAACACCCGTGTCGTCACAGTAAAAAATGATACCATCGACAACCTGACTCCAAAAGAATTTGATCTTCTTTTGCTTTTGGCATCAAACCCCAAACAAGTATTCTCCAGGGAGCAACTGCTCAATAAAATTTGGGGATATGATTTTTTTGGAGACGAACGTACCGTTGATGCCCATATAAAAAAATTGCGTCAAAAAATTGAAAAGGACCAAACATATGTCCATACTGTCTGGGGGGTTGGATACAAATTCGAAGAAAGTGATGGATAGCCTATGCACTTAAAATATTCCCACAAATTAATGATCTATTTCCTTACTATACTCACCATCGCTTTTATTATCCTGACTATTTTGTTCAGCTCCATGACCAGCAATATGATTTACCGGACAACAATCGAAGATTTAACTTCTTATGGCAATGCCATGATTGAAGAAATAATGGAAGAACTTTCTTCATTTGGTAATCTAAACCGTGCGTTCCATAAATTTGATGATTGGCTGAGTCCGCGTAATATCCGATATGAAATCTTAAACAGATCCATGCCCTTAGTAGACGATGATATTCATATGGATCTTCCCCCTATAGTGGAGGATGGCGATGATTTTAATATTCATATCACAAAAGAAGAATATGAGCAGTTTATAGAAGGTGGAATAATTTCCGGCGTATCCACCACAATTAATAATGAAACCATCTGTTTTGTCATGATGCCAAAAATTTTACAAAACTCTTTTATGTTCGGAGTGAGCTTGTATTCTCCTGTATCGGGATTGGAACAAACCAAAGCAGAAATATTAAGAAATCTCGTAACTGCATTTTTAGTCTCTTTGGCTGCCGCTTTTATCCTGATTTATATTTTTACTAAAATACAGGTGCAACAATTTAAGAAAATGAGTGAAGCAACACGCCAAATTCAAATGGGAAATTACGATATTCAAATAAATAATAAATCCAACGATGAAATTGGTGAATTGGCCAACGACTTTAATGCCATGGCATATACTTTAAAGCACTCTCGTGAAGAAATTGAACGACAGGAGCGAAGACGAAGGCAACTGATTTCTGACGTATCCCATGAGCTAAGAACTCCCCTTACAACAATCAATGGGATTTTAGAAGGAATTGTATACAATATGATTCCTATAAGCAAAAAAGAAGACAGCATAAAATTAATGCAGGAAGAAACGCAGCGATTGATACGACTGGTTAATGAAAATTTGGACTATGATAAGCTGCGTTCCAACCAAATTAGCCTGCACAAAGTACAAGTGAACGTTTTAAAAGCTTTCACAACAGTAAAACAGCAGTTAAATAACAGCGCTGTTGCCAAAGGTAATGCAATTGTTTTAGAAGCGGATGATCAATTGACAGCTTATGCAGATTATGATCGGTTGATACAAATATTAGTAAATTTGGGCCAAAACGCTATACAATTCACAGAAAATGGAACAATTACCTTTTCTGCCTATAAAAAATATAACTCCGTACACATTGATATTGCAGATACAGGCATCGGCATGAAAAAAGAAGAAATGGAGAAAATCTGGGATCGCTTTTACAAAGCGGATACTTCCAGAAAGAATATGCCTTACGGCGAGTCCGGTCTGGGGTTGGCTATTGTCAAGCAACTGGTATCTATGCACGGCGGAACAATAGAAGTAAACAGTAAAATTCAAGAAGGAACAACCATGACGGTTATTTTGCCGTTCAAATAGTTCAATTTTCATTAAAATTAACATTTTGTTCTTGATTCTTGCTATTAAATTTAGTATTATAATATTAACGATATTTAGTTAATTTTTTTAACACATGACGTGAGGCGAGAAGACAATGGACAGAAATTTAATTGTGTTTTACACACGCACAGGAATCTCTAAAAAAGTGGCACAAAAATTATGTGCACGTCTGGGTTGCGAAGTAGATGAAATTTACGATAATGATAACAGAAAGGGTGTTGTCGGGTTTATTTCTGCTGGAAAAGAAGCTTTGAACAAACATATCGGAACAATACAAGGCGATTATCACAATCCTGAAAGATATGAGCATATTATATTTATAACGCCAATTTGGGCTTCCGTATCGGCTACTCCTATCCGTAGCTACTGGAAAAAGTATAAATATGATATCAACCACTATTCTATCATTACAACCAGCGGTTCCAGTGAGGCAGATGATGTAATTAAAGAAGCGGAACAAGTCATTGGAAAGCCTCCGGCAAAGACACAGAGTATTTTCAAAAAACATATCAAATCAAATTCATACGCATTGGATGATTTTAATATTATTTTATAAGTCAAGACTACACGTAAAATAAAAACTCTGGCCAGCGCCTGAACGACGCTGGCCAGAGTTTTTATTTTACATGCATTTTCTGCGCGTGCTTATACAGTGTTAATAAAACAGGCAGAAAGAAAATTTTGAAATGTTCTTTATCTTAAAATTAATGGCGTTTTTTAGTTTTCCTGTACATAAATCCGACTAGAGTGATCGCTCCTATAATCATTGAGATTACTACAGCCACATGATTTTGATCTCCCGTTTTTGGATTAGCCGTACCTGCAGCCCCCTTTTGAGAAGATAATGCCTCTGAAGCAATGTTTCTATTTGCACCTTTATCACCATCATTTCTTTGCACTGTAAGCGGTTCCAGTTCTATCAATGCTTTTCTTAAATCATTTTCCGCTTTAAAAACTTCCTCTTCTTCAGCATTTTCATTATAGAGCACTTCCGCTGCCTTATCGGCTGCGGAACGCAGCGCTTTTACGGACGGAGCCGTGTAAAGAGCGAGATTCTCTGCATTGGCCCTATTTAATAATCCTGCCAGAATATCCTTGTTGGGAATTAAACGCAGGTCTGTCATGGTGTCCAATAGGTTTTGCCATACTTCCTGTACCACACCGGCATCCATCAGTTCTTGATCATTTGCTGTTTCGCGGGCTTTTCCTAATGCTGTTTCAAATGGTCCATAGGTAATCGGCGTATATGCTTCTCTGTTTGATTCGTATTTTTTTGCAAGTTCAATGAGTGCCAGAAGTTCTGTTTTATCCGCCGTTTTAAACTCCAGATAATGAATGGCATTGATCAAGGCTTCCACGGCTTTGTCCACATCGTTCTGAGTGACAGTTGACGACGCTGCAATAGCATCCTCGTATACATTTTTGGCATTGGTCAACGCATCTAAGAATTTTTCTTTTACAGATGGAATCAAGGCTTCTAATTCACCACTTGCTTCCACACGCTCGGCATATTCAATGGCATATTCCAGCAATTTTGTATCCAACGCAACAGGCTCTGCGGAATCACCACGGAATTCCAGACGGAAGGAATCATAGGAGACATTGTTTCTGGTAATATTCATGTTTTTATCGTACCAGTTTGTCTGGTCATAAGTAATAGTAATAGTATGCTCCCCTTCTGTCAGATACAGGTTCACGTACGAGCTTCTATCAAAATTAAAATAGCTCAACGGGAAAATGATTGTCCCAGCATCTTCACCATCCACATAAACTGAACGGATTGCGCAGTAAGTTGTTTCAATAGCATTTCCCTCATTGTGGTAGATAGAGTGAAGGAGATATTCTCCGGCTTTGCCTGCCGGTACAGTAACCGTCATAGAAATATCTGTGCGGTTGTTCATGTTGTCAATTACATATCCTGATCCAGTGTATCCGGAAATAGAATTCCCGAAGTTAGACGGATTATAGTCCAAATCTTCTGCTTCCATATAGAAAATATTATCTTCACTATTGACAATAACTGGCTTAGACATTTCTGATGTTATACCATCAGAATCTATGGAAACCAGCGAGTATACACCATATTTCCCTTCCACGGCGGGATAACTGCTCAAACCAGTTACATCAATGTATGTGGAACCATCCCATAGTTTATAGGTGTACTGGGCATCCGGTGTCCAGTACAGGGTATTGCTTTCTGCATTGTACTGAAGTTCTGGCAGCGGCGGGCAAATCACCCAGTTAATCGGTTCAACATTAAAAGTATCACGATGACCACTGTCATTGACGATCATTTCAATTGTATGTTTACCACTGAAATCAGCTGGGAAAACATAATTCAATGGTTTTTCCTCGCCGTCCACTTTAATAGAAACCAGTGTATCCCCTTTTCCCGTCAATTTCAAAGTCAATTCGCTGTTACGGTATGTATATCCGGTCAGTTCAAACGGCCCGTTCAGCCATTCGGGGACATAGGGACTGAAATGAATTCCATCCAGTTTATAATCCATTCCGAACAAAATGCGGAAATACCCGGAAAGAGTCCCTGCAATGGACCATAACTGTCGCTCAGAATGAAGCCCTTCACCAGTACGAAAATCTACTACCTCTTTATTGGTGACGCTTGTACCTGCCTGCCGAATACAGGATTTCCAAATTTCTTCTGCCAACTGCATATTGCCCTTTGCTTTGGCACCCATCATAAGTGTAGGTTCCCAACCTGGCCAGATGCCCTGATTATGATAAATATAGTCACCCAACCGTCCATATTTTTGTGGCCATACGGTGTTGGCCCCATAGGTAACCATCGGATAATTTTCCAGAATAGATGCCGCACGCGCGTCATCAGCAATATCAAACAACAAAGCATATCCATTGGAAATAACATCTACTTTATCAGCTACAGGAGAGCCCATATAATCCGGATAAATCCATGAAGCGTATAGGCCACGATCCTCCAGCCAAAAATGGTTATTAACCGCTTTCTTCAATGCTTCGCTGCGATCTTTCCAGTATTTCACGGTTTCTTCGCCTTTCCCAAGGATTTCAGCAGACTGACTGAGTATATTCATTACTTCCACATAAATGATATTGACAATAGATGATTTGGATTCTGCAATATTTACCAAAGAATTATCATAAATTTCATCCATCCAGTCCGGATAGGTTTCGGAACGATGATCCAATCCACCTGTTTCCCCTTTATAAAGGCCAGATTTTTCTTCCAGAACAACATGATCATCCTGTTCGATGTTGTTGACAGCCGTCTGGTACATATCTTCCAGCAATTGATTGTCACCGTTAGCCAGATAGGTCTCCCATGTTGCAATTTCCATGATGATTTTATCCACGGAAACAGGATAAGAGCCGCCTGTTCCGGTATCCTGTTCAAATACATTTGTTTCTTCAACAATTTTCTCCCGGATACAGTTTTCCGATTCCTCAGGGAACAACCATCCCAAAGAGTATTCAATTGCCATCGCCGTATCCCGTGTCCAGACCTTGGACCAGTTGGTCCCTGTCCAGAATACCTTGCCATATTTACCATCCTTGGTATTCAGCACAATCTCTTCCAAAGATAAATTGTATACTGCATCCACCATTGTATTTCCAGAAGTAAATTTAGGCATTTCTGAAATATCCTGTGTAAGATTCCAGGATTTTGTTCCTTTGCCGGTAATGTTGGAAATAATTGTTTTGTCGTTATAAGCGACAGCCTTTCCGGAAGTGCCTTCAATGGTATTATCAGTAATGGTATAATAGTGATCTTCGAAAGCAGTCAGTGTGTTGTAATTCCAGCGGGCACTGTGCCATGCACTTTGGATAGAACCAGCCTGCACTTTTCCGGTCTGGTTCTCTACATGAAGGGCCCGTGCCGGATATTGTACATTGTACAAATTATAACTTCCGCTGTTATAACGCATCTCCCACAAGCCGGCGTCTGTTTGATCGCCGTCAGGAATACATACAACCTGTGAGCTATCGCCGGTTAATGCCACATAGTTTCCCGTGCTGCGATTTTGTATAGTGTAAACATCTTCGTCTATTTTTACAATATCCCATCTGGCAGTGGGATGATTGATGTCGCTGTTGTTTCCTGTATAAGTAATCTCATTATCCTCTTCTAACATCCATTGTGATCTCCAGTAATTGATCACATGGACATTCATATAATTTTCCGGTTCCGGCTCCGGATCACTATAATTTCCGACTACCTGTATAATAGGAATAGCAGTGACCCTTTCTTCGTTCCAGGAATCTATTTTTATTGTTAAGGATTCACTGGATTTGGTATCAAGGCTAATCCCAATCATACGGTTTTCACTTATTGGCATGCCAAAATCTGAGGTGGAACCGTCGCTGTATGTAACAGTACCGCTTAAGTACTCTCCTACGGATTCAGCCGGAAATCCCGCTAATCTAATAAAATCCATGGAAACAGGAGAAGTCCACAGCATCTCCAGGGTATCTCCCTGAACAGTTACGGAGGACAGTGCGTCATTCATGTCTTCCCAACGTCCATTGGTACGGACATAAGACTGCAATGCCATATCCGCCCTGTCTGTATTTTCATAGTCAAAGTCACCGTAAACTTCAAAATTCCTCAGACCAGTCTGTTCCGTATCATCGGAAACGCTGTCGATGCGGAACATGACCCAGTGTACTTGTTTTTTGTCAAAAACAATTTCCACTCCCTCTGCCGAAATCTCACCTACTGCAACAGAGGAATTATCACTAAAAAACAGCGTACCTGCCGTAATATGGCTGTAATCCGCATCAGATAAAACAATTCTGTCAAAATAAAATGTATTGCTGAAACGAAGGATGAAATATTCGCCATCTGTTCCATCTGCAATCCACTGGGTATTCTCTTCCCCATCCACTGCGTTACTGGCATCGCCGGAACTGGCGGCTGGTTTCGCCCAAGAGGCAAGGTTCAATCCTGCAGGGTCAGTGGTTAACAGCAAAAATTCCATTTTATCGAAATTCCACGTTCTCCCTGTGTTTTCCACTGTGAATGTTTGTTCACCGGCATCCAGCCACAGATACACCAGCACATCCTGATAGTCCTGCCAGCCATGGGTCGAACTGAAATTATTGTATACAGTCGACCGCCCTTTACTGGAAATGCGCGTAGAACCGCCATTTGGAGAACCAATCCGCAAATTAATTTGGTAGTAACCGGCCTGTGCAATATCCAGATCATAATTCAGGCTGTTGCCCTCATAAAAATCGCCTATATACAGTCCGCCGCTGGCACCAGGGTTATCGGTCTGGATAACTGCGCCAACTTTGGAAGAGATTGTGCTGAATACCAAGGATGGTAAATATGGCAAGGTATTCTGGACAGGGACCAACTGGTCCAAGGTCTGGACACGGGAT
>Ga0181466_1000587_pt1 | contig 11198 bp, 10 predicted proteins | sample InSIn4gowninarea_FD_119078 | JGI IMG/M metagenome (GOLD analysis project Ga0181466, IMG submission 119078) | Clean room microbial communities from NASA Spacecraft Assembly Facility at Jet Propulsion Laboratory, Pasadena, California, USA -... ... | reverse complement strand
TTAGAGTGGTTATTATAAAAGATAATAAATTCTTTAAATACAATTCATTTTATATTTTAATATTGGTTGGTACAATTAATTTGAAATTTGAAATTTAATTATGATAATGAGGTAGGTGACACATAGGGAAGCAACTAGTTGATTTTAAAAAGTTCTATGTCTAATTAAATGCGAGGAGAAGCCAAACTCACTGAAACCAAGAACATCCATCAAGTCGTTTCAATGCACCAGGAAACTAGTTAAGAATCTCCATAAGTGTGATAAAAATCAGTGTGAAAATCTAGACAATATGAGGTGTAACATATGTAATCTCCAGCCTATAGCCTTTTCCTTGAGAATCAAGGTACTCAAGGTAACAACCTTCAACAAAGTTCTGGGAGATCTCCATTGGCTGAACTGAATAATGACTTCCCCCCAACTTCAAGCTGCAACATGATAATAAGAAATAAGAACATGGTGATTTAGAAATGAGGGCATGCCAATTAAACAAGAACATGGGTAATCACCATCTGCAATTATGTTTCTTCACATCTAATATTGTGTAATACCTCCTCCATGACTATTCTAAGGAATGCTAGCTAGCCTAATTCACCCAAAATAATCGTCATTTCTAAATTTACTCAAAAAGTGAATATGAGATGATTCTGGCTACTTCCATTGACCTAGAGTTTAGATCAATCTCCAATTTCCGTATTGGGAATAATTCCACAACTCTGTTAATACTGGCAACATTCAAAACTAGGTATAATTGTTAACCAGAGGATCTTTGTACTAATAGTTATGTAGCTGTAAATAGATTCTTTAATGGAAAATGAACCTACACAATAGTAGGAACTTACAGATATCATAAATAGCATGCTTGAGAAGTTTTTCCAATGAATTTAGACTTAATCTGGCCACTAGACCACAAGGCAAATGCAAACTCCAAAATATTGTCAGCTCATTGTATTTGACAAATATTAATAGCTTTACATTTCACAAATAAAATTTGTTGTGCATATCTTCTCTTGAAGTCTTATACACACAACCTTAAATAACTATTCCTAAAATACCATCTAGGTCAGTGTCATCTGATCACAATACAAAATTCGTAGAATATTTGGTGGGCATGGGTAATTGCAATATGTAGTCCAAGAGGCTTACGCTGTTGTAGGTGGTAGACTCCCAGTGACTTGGTATCCAAAGGAGATTTCTAACAATTTTAACATGACCAACATGACCATGAGGGAAAATCCTACCAAAGGTTACCCCGGCAGGACTTAAATATTCTATACAGGACAAACTATTTTCGCCTTTGGAGATGGAATGAGCTACACAAGCTTCAACATCAACGTATTCCACGTACCCAAACTCATCTATGCTCCTCTGGATAGAAAATACAAATATTCTCCCACAAAACTAGAATCTTGTGAGACTGTGAACGTGACTAACACTAAATGATAGAACATGTCCTTGCAAGTTGATGTTGATGTAATAACATTGCTAATAGATATGGAAGGCATGTATTTCTTCTCTTCTCTACAACCCATGCCCAAAATAAGCAACTGATTGATTTCAAAATGGTCTATGTCCAAGGAGGTTCGAGGAGAAGCCAAAGTCACTGAAACCAAGAACATTCATCAAATGATCCAATGCTATGAAGAGAAAGCGCTTGATGAAGATGTATCCCCTTAAGTAGTTCCAATTCTCCAAGAAACCAACTAAAAATCTCCATCAGTGTGATAAAAAGCTATGTGAAAATTCTTACAATATGAGGTGTAATACACATAATCTCTAGCCTATAGCCTTGTAAATGTGATATTAAGACAATTCTGAGTTTATGGAATGTTACAAGGATTAAGACAATTTATTCTATCCCTATTGCATAATGCAGTGATCATCTAGATTGATGTGGGGGTTGTTTAAGGAAGATGTTGAAATCAAGATAATATGGGTATCCGTTTGACCTCGAACAAGAACACAATGGCTATTACAATCTAATATTTATGATAGAACTATTGAAATTGATAAGATGCTAATATAATAAGGCCTTACTTCATTACAAATAATAAGAACAAATCTTTTATTTCAAAAGCCCTAAATTATAATACAGAATGGTTTCCTACTTTTAAGAGTAAAGAAAAAAATTATCTTTAAAATGATCGACCCTAACAATGAGTCGAATTGGTACTTATCTAGGACCATTATCTCTTCTTCACATTAAAACAACAAAGGATTTTGAAACAAAATGTATTACGACAACTGCCTCTGATTTTTGTTATTTAGTGAATCATTTGTCTTTTATCTTCCATGTTTCCTTTGCTAATGTCTTTTATATTGTCTATTATCTCTATGATATCATTGCTACATCGCAGTAGGCTGTTGATGTCTTGTTTATATTTGAGATTGTTGCTGAAGCTATTCTTGCTGTTGTGGAAATAGTTGTTGTAACCATTCTGGTGCAAGTTGTGATTGTTGAGACAGATGAGGAGGTTGGGCAGGTTGTTGAGAGTGCTTTAGAATATGATGATGCTTGCTGCTATTGCATCCATTGAGCCAGATTGCCCATTATTATTCCTTGGAGTTAAAGGCAAACAACCTGTGAGGGACTTCCATGTTTTCGCCCTTCCATAACTTCTTGGTGTTCTTGCAATAATACCCACCCGTGAGATTTTAGTTTTCCTTCTAGATGAACACTATTGTTGGCATGACGTGTTCTACAATTGGAATATATACCAATGGGGTTTCCAAGTGTGGTGATTTTATCAGGGAAGAATGATAAAGAAGAGTGCCATCACCCGAGACCAAAAATAAAATAATTGTTAGAACAATGCTTAAAATGTCTGAACTTGCACATACTTGGATTTTAAGCATAAAATTAATGAATTAGATCATGGATACCACAAAGTATATGCATTTAATTTATATGGGGAAAAGGTTCGATGCCATAAATGTTGACCCTCAAAAATGCCACATCCCAGAGGGTGTAATGGACTGATAACTTTTAGTGTTATTTAGCTAAGATTTGTAATTAAATGGTCTTAAATATTGAGCATATTGAGTTCACAATATAAAATTTAAATAAATAATTCCTTGCTCTATTTTTATAGATATAGGCAAAAGAAAAAACATTCAACAAATACGTTAAGCCATAAATCCACAATTTAGAAACTAGGAAATAATCCAGTTTTAGCAACTAGGAGTGCGCAGAATCATTAGACCCTACAACCAAAAATCGCACCAAAGATGTGTTATCTCTCAAAAATTTCTCTAGAAGTTATTAGAAGAAAGAAAATGATCAAGGTAACCAAAAACCAACTTTGGAGCATAGGCTCTAGCCAACCTAGGCTCAGAGAGGGCTCTCTCTATATGATTTAGCTTTGTTTGCTTGGATTTTAGGCTAGTTATGAATGATCTATGGGTTTTTGATTTGTATTCAAGATTGGATGGTGGGATCCTTAAACTATATGGATAGAATGATGTCTTTAGGCCATTGGGTTATGGAATCAACAGAAAGGCAACAGAACTGGATCAAATCACTAAAGGGAATGTTCAAAGGGCAAGCTAGCAGAGTAAAGTGTAGGTCTTTGGAACAGGGGGGTGAGATGGTTTTAATCAGCATGAGAGAGCAATTAAGGGTTCTCAGACCGAGCTATGAACAAGGAATAGAGGGTAATCGAAAGCAAATGGAAATTAAGAATCCTTTGATTTGGATTAGTAAGAAACAACCTAAACTAAGGAGCAAATAAGAATTCCTTAACTTAGATATCAGTTGAAAACATTTATATTCATAGCTGTTAAAACAGAGTGTAATTAAACAAATTCTGAGATATTGTTCCAGTTATAGCATTTAGATTCAGAAATACATTAAAGATTGTGGAAAAACTTTAAGAAAGATAACGATAACATATGAAAATACTTGTTTGCACTTTCCTCAACACATCAATCCTATGAAATATCTTGTCTTTATTCATCAATCCAGCTTACTGGCTCAGTCAATGATACAATAGCTTTACATTCTTTTGATCAAAATTCTATAGAAATGTCTAAGAATCCATACTACATACTTTGAATTGTGAAGTATTTATACAAAAAATATTACAAATTATCTCAAACTAATCTGATATTTAATCTAGGAAATAAAAATATCTTCTTGTAAGAAGATAGAGACAACTATTGAACTGCTTCATGTTGTCCCTTTTATTTTGGTACTGTTGGCTTTTATGGATTGATTTTAGCCCTTTATGCTGCCTTGTTGTTTGAACTTTTATGCTGGAAGCTTCATTTACTTTTTTCTTTCATCTGATACACTTTGACAGTGATACTCTTTGGCTTTGCTGATTTTTTTCATCTTTTTACCTGACTGTTTTATTTTTACTGTACACTAACCTTTTTACTACATATTTCTCATAGTAAATTAGTCAATTTCTCCCATGTTTCAGCATCAGGTAAGTGGATCTTAAGCATCCTCCTATATATTTTATCTACCTCGGTGTACTTGGCAAAAGTAGGCTTATTGACAAACAAGTGTTTTATCTCATGCTGGAGGTAAAACAAGTTTTCAAATGTATGATAAAGTACTTTGCTTGTTGGAAATGCATTGAGTGATGATGTACTGACCTGTTCTTTTGCTAGCTCTCTAATTTTGTTGTGTAATCCTACCGTGTCATGATCTTATCTTTTACTACTAAGGGACTGGGTAACCCTTTCCCTCCCAAAATTTGAAACTTAGCCATAAATATATCAACGACTACTTGCATATTTTGGCACTTGTCCTCCAAGTTTAACATCAAGTTTCTCTTGGAGAGGACCTTTCTTATTGTTTCTTTTCTATCCTCTATATCCAATTCCTGAAGCTCATACTTTTTTTTACTATTAAGGAATTGGATGATTCTGGTGGCATCTTCAGGCATCTCTCCTAATTCTTCTTTTACCTTTTTGATGGCTTTTATAGCAATCTTTATTAAAGCTATGTATTCAAAAATCACCTAAATGGATGGCCAAATATCATTGACAGAGTCAATCATATTGGCCCATAGTAGTTCCTTAGCTTGCCCAAGGGGTTCTTTCAGTGTTAGGTCCTTCTCCATGGCTTTTAATCTTTCACTCATTCTAGTTGCCTTTTTCACTTCTTCTTTGTGCATGATTTTGGCAAGCTTGTAATCAGTTTCCAAGCTTTTCATCTTCTCTTTCAGCTTATTCATCTATGTTGCCTGTATGGACATCTCTTCCATAGCTTGAACTAACTTTGCTTCTTCTTCACTTGATGTACCTGCTGCTGATGTAGACTCTATTGGAACTGGCTGTGATGTGGCCATAGGAGATGTGGGAGCCAATGAGGCTGCTGATGTGGAAGGAATAGTTGTTGAGACTGTTGGGATGAAATTTACAGATGTAGTCTGTTTATCACTTTACTTCAATTGAAATAAAGTGTCTAATTCCTTCTCTGTGTCCCTTAACTAATCATTTAATTTTAGGACTAAGTTCATCAATTCTTCATGTCTAGTTTAGTTTTCCAAGACTCCTTGTGTCTAGCGATGTTGCAGTTGAGGTATCTTCAGTTGTTTTTAAGTGTTGCGATGTCATCATTATTTTTCTTAATTAGTTGCTCAGTGGTCGTGATATCTTTAGGATCATGTCCCAATTCAATAGCTAAGTCTTTGAAAGACTTGATTCTAGTGTCTTTGGCCTATGAGGAGGCCTTCTCCAACTTATATTGGGCTGAGATATTGGTCAATGAATTTTGGAATTGATGGGAAACTATGGATTTACTTATAAGGGTGGAGTAAATCATTTTTCTAGCCTGTTTGTGAAATTCAGTTTGGTCAACGGGATGAATATCCCTTGCCAATACCTCAAAATCAATCTTTTTGTAGTCTGTTGATGTCCCTAGTGGTTGCACAATTGGCTTTGTAAAAGACATTTGTATCTTTCCTTCCTTGATGTCAAAAGCTGGCATCAACCTGGCTTGATTGGTAGGTATAATCTTGAGATACCATGCATAAGATTGTGCCTTTAGTTTATCCTTTCTCATTTTGATTTCTTTAAACCTATCCTTAATATCCTTATATTCATCAGTAGGCCTACTGAATGAGGAGACTTTTACATTGAGCTGCCTTTCTAACATTTGAGTGTGTGAGGTAAATGGCTCCTATGATTCTCCAGATGGAGTTATGCCCCTGCCCGTGTCAAATTCAGTATTGAGCCTTCTGTGTCTTCCTGTTCTGAAATAGGATTGAGACTTGGTCATTTGCTCTGGATCCCTTCATACTGCACATTGGATGTGTCCATGCCTAAGGTGGAGGCTCCCTCTCTGTTCCTCTTGGGTTTCTCATTCTAAGGAGTCTGTAAAACTACAGGGGTACTCATGGCTCAATTAAGGTATTTTCAACATCTACCTTTGTATTATCCCTATCTATGAGAGTGTTCTCCAACCACTTAGATTGACTGGAATATCTTTCTATCTCTGGTATGGGGTGATGGATGTAAGGCCCCAATTTGACCTTTTGTCTAAGTTTGGTCATAAATCCTTGAGGGTCATATCTCCACATGAAACTGTTTTGGATCTTCATTTGTTGCAGAATCAGATTTGCTTCCTGCCCTGCTTCTCTAGAATTGCAAATGAAAGGGCCTAACTAATTTTTGACTCTGAACTGAGTTCTTTTCTTGGCTGAGACAAAATTTACTTCATCAAAATTCATTATTTGCCTATAATACTCTAGAGCAAATAACCTCATAGCGAGGTATTTGGGGAGTTTGTATGGGGCTAGTTGGCAACCATATATTCTTATTCCAGTGTGGTTTTGGTAAAGGTACCAATCTCCTACCTTACTTTGTTTAGACAATTGAAGGACTCTTTTGATCTCTTGGCTTATTCTAGGTGGACGACTTCCTATCAGCATGGTCATGACTAGATGGAAAAAAGAATCAATGAAGTTTGTATAAGTGTATGGTGATGAATATTTGTGGAATAATGGTTTCGAAAATATGACAGACCTGGATTGGCCTCTAGTATCAAGCGTCTGGATGGTGAAAGGAAAACTGTCTGACTAATAATACAAAAACATATGGTATAGTATAGATGAGTATTTGAATACTCTCTCATTGTGCATTCTAGTAAACTGTTAATGCATCTTCTCAGCTATGAACTAGGCATAAATGTATATAGTAGTAGGAGGCTTTCCTGGGGTGAAAATGGACATGAAGGCCAAGATAAGCTCATCAACAAATTCTCAGTGGTGCAGCTCAAAATACATGATATCATAGTAACAATATGCTTTCCTCTTTCAGAGAAAAATGGCAAGAACATATGGAGGGGCATCTTTGGGAATGTGTTTTTCTTCTACAATGAAAGTTTGGAACAATTGGGTGAGTTTTGATGGACTCAACTTGGTGTACTGGTCTAACAAATCTCAAATCGAGAGTGGGATTAGGTTTGGAACTGGTTGGACTTGTAACATCTCTTTGATTGATTCAGTTGTGATGGTAAACAAGACTTTCTGGTCAGGGAACATTATAGCTCTCTGGCTGGGAATGTAACAAGCATGGCACATATGGACAATTTCAGGAAAAAGATGTACTTGGGGAAACTAGAATTTGGGCAAATTGGAGTCCCAAAGGCCAATGTCATCTGAATGGTTTAGGTATCTGTCTTTACTCAAACAATGAATTTTGAGCAGGACCTCATATCCACTTGTGTCTTTGATTTGAAAATCCATGTCCGCCATGGGGAGGTGGTCTAAGTCCAAATGGGGAGTTGTGATAGGTCTGACATCCACGACGACATGGGTAGCCATAATTCAGTCCTTATGGATTTGAATTTGGAAGTTTGGGGTTGTTCTAGAGGGTTGGAAGGTAATTTGGAAACTTTGAGAAGGGCTTGGGTAGGTGGTGTTAACATGAAAGTATTTTTCATTTTATTTTACTTAATTAAATCATTTTAAGAGTGAACCTTTTCAAATTTTGAAAGGGCGTCTGGTAATTCGTTCACAAGTACCTGGAGTTTAGGTGAATTGACTTCAAACTAGTATTCTAGACAATGACGAAAGGTTGAAAGGGCTCTGAGACCTTTGAAGGTGCTCTCTGCAACTTCTTTGAGGACTGAAATGGTGTTAATTAGTAGTTTCTAGGTTTGCAGGTGTCGCACTGGTTTATAGAGGTTTTCAAAGAGATCGAGCGAAAAAATACGAAGAAGGGCTTCTCAGCCTTTTTATTAAGCAATCATCACTTTTTGGTGGGAAATGTTATGAGTGAATAGTAGGTGGTTTATCGAGTTGAGCGGAGAGGCAATTTCCCAAGCCATCACCACTTTTATGGAGGAAGTGGTATTTCGAAGGGGTCACCTAATCTAACTCCACGCTTGACACATAGCATCTGGGGTTCAAGGCAAAACCTCTTTATCGGACTGGTAAAGTTCGGGTGTCAGGTGGATCCGATATGGATATGGACCGTTAGATGTGGGCAATGATGATCGGATGGTAGTCGGGTGAAGAAGGTCCATGGATGAAATGAACTGAGGTGTCGAGAGGTTTGGGGGGGATAGGGCTTTAATCGTTAGCGGTTTGGGATTTATTCAAAGTTAATGAGGGGACTAATTGACGGGATTAAGCCAACATTACCGAAAACTAGTAAGTTAAGCAAATTTTGTCAGGGGTATGAAGTAGGGGGTCAACTATAGTTTATAATTAAACTAAGTGTTGGGATATTTATATAGGGGTTTTTATTAATATACGGGAAAAGGTATATCGGGATTGACATAATTATATCAAAAATTAATATGAAATGTGATGAGTGGAGTGGATATACCCCTAAGTAGAAATGTAATGTTTGTGCATATGCTTTATACTTAGGATAAAATATTTACTATGGGTGTTTTGAGTAAAATAGAATTTAACATGGGGGTTTTTACTTTTCTTAGGAAAATGAAGTTTAACCTTTGGAAAAGGGGTTTTATTAGGGTAGTGAAGGGGGGTGACTTTTATGAAGGGGATTCTAACACTTGAAGTCCATAAGTCATTAAGACGAGGGTTCGGTCCCACCAAAAGTCAAAGAAATGCTCTGAGCCTCTTTGACTTGAAGGATTTAAAGTACTATAACATACTTGTGGATAGGAAATTAGTATGTAAGGGGAAAAATGAATGAGGGGGATTTAATCACATTAATTTGCAAACCTTTGTTTTTGCTTCCATAATTGATCATACATATTGAAAGATGTGTCTAAGCATGATGCATGTGTTTTGATCCATCCAACTTTATACTTTAGCAACCTTTCTTCTACTTACACATTTACTTACCCTAACATTTTTTCTTCATTTATTTGGGTGCATTTAGGCTAGCAAACCCTTATCCTACTTTTTCTCTTATAAAATAAATTATCTACTTCTAACCTTATGTTTTCCAAGGGCTCAAATTAAGCTTATGAGCTCCTTTTATTTTTCTACCTATCTACTGAACTACCAAGATTAAATTCTTTGGTCAAATTTTATTCTCTAATTATAAACATAAAATTCTAAGCATGATATAATCAAGATTAAATGGTTTGATTACCATGGATTGTGGGATGAAAAACAAGGTGCACACAATCATTATTATGCATAAAAGTAAATAGTAGTGGCATTTAGACTTGCACACTTTCGTGGTCTCTTTTTGTTTTTGGGGTTCATATATTTTCATTTTTTTACCTTCTTTTATTCTTTTTGTCCTTTGATATTTCTTTTAGGACACACCCTCTTTACATTTTTTAATTTTTAATGTGGAAAACATTTGCAGAAAGCAAAGGTATGTACAATATTACAAGGCTTAATCGTAGTCATTCAAAATTATGACTCCTATTGGTATAGGAAGCCAAAATTGGCTCCACTTGGGGATGGCATCTTCTAAAAAGATGTCAAGAACTAATGAAGATCAGTGGTCTTTGACATAAGACTATGGTTACCTTGTAAATATGCTTTTGTGATTTTTTCCTTTTTAATAATTATGATAGTTATATCTCCAAAGCTCAGGGCCTTCTCTTCGGGCTTCAACTTCAAAGCTCACCATCCAATCCAAACTTGACTTTGTAAATAAGGTATGTACAAATGGAAATGAAAATTATTAACTTGGTTCAAAGTAATTTTTTAGCATTCAACCATTCACTGGCCCACCTTCTGCATCTGTACCATTAATTTCTCTCAAGAAGAAAGCATTATTTCCTCTGTAAGCATAAATGACATAGGGACCTTTCCATAGGAAATAAAATTTCCCATGTTTGCCTTTGTCTTACCTCCTTGAATCCCACTTAAGCACTTTGTCGCCAATGTAGAAATCTTCAGCCTTGGTTCTCTTATCAAAAATCTTTTTAATCTTTTGCTGCACAACTTGAGACCTAACATAGACCTATTCTCTGGTTTGTTGTAGATGAATAGTTTGGTTGATTCTTCTTTGGACACTATTTGGTTCAACATGCAATTCTTGAAGTATCTTCACTAATGGTACTCCCAAAGAGGATGGAAAGACAACTTCCATCCCATAAACTAGTTGATAGGGAGAAGTACCAAATGATTTCTTAGTAGTCAATCTGTCTGCCCATAAGGCATTGACTAGCTTTTTGTTCCAAGTTTTCTTATTGTCCTCTAGTAACTTCTTCATGATGTTTATTGGGCTTTTGTTTGAGGATTCTTCCAGTCCATCACCTTGAGGGTAAGAGGTTGTGGAATGGCCAAGGGCAATATGGTATTTATTGCAGAAATATATCATTCTTTTAGATTTAAAGGCTATTGTATTATCACTAATGAGCTTAGTTGGAAATCCAAATCTTGATAGAATATTGGTTTCAAGGAAGGTTATGATAACAATATCTATGACTTGCCTTGAAGGTATGGCCTCTATCCATTTTGTGAAGTACTCTGTGGTTGTGAGGATCCATTTGTACTAGGCAGAGGAGGGTGGGTGAATTTCACCAATGAAGTCTAAACCCCATTATTGAAAAGGTATTTCTGCAGAGATTGTTTTTAGGGGTAAAGGTAAGAGATTTTTATTCCCCTCAAAAATTTGGCATTTGTGATTGGAGGTTACATATTTTTTGACATCAACAAATAAGGTAGGCTAGTAGAAACCATCTGTAAGGTGTTGATTGAATTCCTTTTCTTGTATGCTTCATGATTTCACGATCATTTAATTGTTTCTGCTGATGAGTAGAGTAGATTCAATTCTATTCTTTTAGTAAATTACAATTAGTGGTT
>Ga0181466_1000834_pt1 | contig 11200 bp, 14 predicted proteins | sample InSIn4gowninarea_FD_119078 | JGI IMG/M metagenome (GOLD analysis project Ga0181466, IMG submission 119078) | Clean room microbial communities from NASA Spacecraft Assembly Facility at Jet Propulsion Laboratory, Pasadena, California, USA -... ... | reverse complement strand
CATAAACCGATAAAGGGCCAAAGTTTGGTGTTTTTAAAACATAAATCATCGTAAATATTTCATCAAAGGTCTTACACTTCATTAACTCCTTGATAATTTCCGGTTTAAGTAACTCTTCTTCCATTTCCTCCAACGTCTTTTTAGGGATACGGTATTGATGAGAGTCTCTATTTAAGTTCGGTTCTTTACCCCAAACAGCATCCCTTATCAAATCCGCCAATGGCTTTGACTGATTTCTAAAATCACTTAATTTCCACTCTTCATGTTTGCCGTAATTTTTTTCGTAACTCGTTACTAACTCTTTTAACTTTACCATGGACATCTCCCTTTTGCTCTCGTCTTAACATTTATTTAATGATATGTGACAAAGCTTATGAAAAGAAGTCTTCATATTTTTTATTAGAAACTCTTAAAAATTATTAGAAGTTCATAAGGGTTATTAAAAAATAATAGAAAATAACATTACGACAAGGTAGTGAGTCCTTGATTATTATTGCTTGGAGGAAATTAATAAATGTCACAACAAATAAAAAAAGGAAAGGTTATATCAGTTTTCTCGTCTAAAGGTGGTTGTGGTAAGTCATTTTACTCAACTTACATCCCACTTGGTATCCTAAAAATTAATCCAGAAGAGAAGATACTTATCTTAGATTTATGTAAAAATAGTTCAGTGGCCAAAGAATTTGGCATATCAGAAGTCATCAGTAATTCGGTCTTTGATTGGTACTCCTCCAAAGGCCAAAAATTTAAAGAATGTGTTAAGAGGTTTGGCAACACCAACATTTATTATATGGCATCCAATAATGATGTCGATAAGCTAGTGGAGTGGACTAATGAAAACATAAGAGTAAATAGAGAGTATTTCTTGAGGAAGCTGATTGAGCCATTAAAAGATTATTTCGATTATATCTTCATTGATAACCATCCTTCTCAAAATGACGATAAGTCACTTTATTCTATTGTTGCTGCTGATACGATTGTTCTAGCTACAACAGCAGAATTGAGCTCTATGAATGCAACTATTCAGGATATTAACATGGTGAAAGAAGTTCAAGAAGCAGTTCCCCACTCGCTAAACTATTTTATAGCTACAAATAAAGTGGAGTTTAACAAAGGAGACAAAAAGCATATAGATACTTTTTATGACCAACTCATAAATCAAGGAGTCAAGGCAGAGCAGTTGCTGCCACCAATTCGTTACGCAACTACAATTAAAAGAAATAAACTATATCAAATATTTCAAGATAGTAAGCTGAGAGAAAATCGATACGTTAAAAACGTATTGAATGATGTCTTCGTGCACGCTAGGGAGGTAATGAGCTATGTCTGATGACTTTTTAAACTCAATAAATCTACCGAATGAAATAATAAATGGCACAAGTGACAAATCTAGTTCTACCGGACAATCATCGTTAGCGGTTCAGAGATTAAAAATTAACCAAACTAAAGAAAAAAACAATCCCCGCGGCTTGAAACCGGGTCCAAGAGTTATCAATCCCAAAAAAAGTACGTCTTTCTCGTTAGAAGTAGCGATTGTTGATGCGCTTGAGAGATATGTTATGAAGAATGGGATTTCTAAATCGCAGGTTGTAAAGCAAGCCATACAACAGTTTTTAGAGAACGAATTAAAAGTCGAAATATATTGGGATGATTTTAGAGAGAAGTTTGAATAAGGATTTTTTAATGTTAATCATTATTAGCAAATATTAGATTTCAATAAAAATTGTTAGGGGTTTTAATTCATGAAGCTTTCTAAAGTTCAAGAAGATACAATAAAAAGCTGGGCTAAACATATGTCGTTTGAAGAAGTAGAAAAGAAAGTTATGTTTTATAATGCTTTAATAGATAAATATCAGAGAGAAGAGGGATTACCTGAATTTTATCTATATGAATTAGGTTATGAAAATAGCAACCCAAGCCAAGAAGTCGAAGGACTAAAGAGGTCTAGGTTTGTTATGGAACAAGTGATAGAGATAAAAAATAAGATGAAGCAGGTTTAATATGAGGAAGGTCCAGAGTTGATATAACTCTGGACCTATTTTCATTTAAGTTGATTGTTTAGTTTTCTTCTAGCTATCTTACGTAGTTTTTTGTTAAAGGCTATTAAAGCATCCTTTCTATTAATATTATTTTTGTTCTTTACAATTTCTTCTTTTTGGCTTTTAAAAGGCTCTCGAAGCTCCATTTTTTGAATGTTATTAAGAATATTATTCTCTTGTTCGAGCTTTTGCTCATATTCTAATTGCAATATTCGTTGCTCGCTTACTGATAAGTTAGCTTTAATAAACTCAACTGCTTTAAGCGAACCATAACTACCTACATACTTCCAATGATATTTTTGATTTTTTCTTGGAGACCTTTCTGATTTTGGCCGGTACTGCCAAGTATATAAGTATGCTCTTCCTCTTATCACTTTGATACATACGTTTTTGTGTTCAGAACGACCAAACATGGTAAATCACTCCTTGAGTTTTTGATATTTTAGCAGTGATTTGTCATAAGTGTTAAAAAATCCGATTTTCTAATAATTAATACTGTGACAGTTACCGGGTAACAGTTACCTAGAAATTATGTGTAAATAAACTATCTATAAAATCTTTAAATTGCTTGTTCTTGCTTGTTTTTAACGGTTTTATAAATTTGAAATGTACAGTAGTTATGTCCCCTTGCTTTGCCTTGATTAAGGATACTAATTTAAGATTTTAATTGAAAAGTAGTAATAGAGGGGAGGAGCGATTTCTGTGACAAAGGTTAGCGGGATAAAGAGTAATGAGTATTATTCAGTTCAAACAGTAAATCCGTATAGGAAAATAGCTACTATTGAGAATTTTACTTGGTTTCCACTGTTTGATTTTAAACATGATTTTTCTTCTACAATGATTAAATCTGGAATTTATGTGATTGGGTTGAAGTTCACTCCATACATGGAGCCACAACCAATTTATATAGGTTGTTCTAAAGATTTAGATGGTCGTATGGAACAACATAAAAGGTCCAATAGTATATCGAAATATCTCAAAGGCGTTTACCGTTTTTTCCCGAATGAATGCTTGTATGTAAGGTTTATACTGGTTGAAGGAAAAAGTAACTATAAAGCTTTGGAAACGAGACTTATTGCTTCAACAATAGGCACACTTAACGTAATTGAGAGGGATAATGAAAGTATCGCTATATCTGAAGAGCGAGCTAGAGCATCACTGAATGAAATGGTGAAAGTCTACAGGCACCTTGTTCGTAAATATAGAGAGGATTTTTGTTGATAAAGCGGATTACACATAATATCAATTATGTCTGCTTAGCAGCTAATAGGATGGTAAGACAATTTAGCTAAGTAGACATAACTTTATAAATCCACACTGGTTTCTAAGTGGACATAACTTTTTTGGGGGAGAGAATGATAGAAAAGCTAGAAAGCTTTAGAAATTATCTAAAGAAGCAGAGAAAGTCAAGCAATACAATTTCTTCGTATACTCGAAGTATCCTCAATTATAATCACTGGTTTGCGGAGAAGTTTGGAAAGGAACTGAAGACATTACACAAAGAAAACATAAATGATTATATTGATACCATGAAAAAGGAGCGCAAGGCTAATGGTGAACTTTTATCAGCAAAAACAGTAAACCAACGGTTAAATGGGTTACGAGCTTTTAATAAATTTTTAATTGAAGCCGGTCATATGAAGGAAGAAGTTATCGAGCGTAATATGTTTAATAAAATTCAACAACAAATAGCATCGCCATCAAAATTTTCAAAACAAGAAGTTGACCGTTTCTTTCAAGTAATATTAGAAAGCAAAGAAGAAATGGGTGAGCGAGATAGCTATCGTGATTATGCACTGGCCAAATTAATGGCGCTAAGTGGCTGTAGGATATCTGAAGCAATATCAATTTTACAAGAAGATGTTCATCTGGATGCAAGAGAAATATTAGTTAGAGATGGTAAGGGAGGTAAAAGTAGAACTGTATTAGTTAGCAAAAATCTTCAGCGCGTTTTATCTAGATATATTTATGAAATTAGAAACCAGTATAGGCTACATGAAGTAAGCGCATACCTCTTTGTCAGTAACCGGAGTAGGAATTTATCAAGAAATACAATAAATAAGTCGTTTAAGAAGTATAGTAAACTTGCTCTATTGTCAGAAGTGTTGTCTCCACATGATTTAAGACATTATTTTTGTAGTCAAAGTTTAAAAAGTGGACTAGCTTTAAATGAAGTTGCATCAATAGTGGGGCATTCAAATATACAGACTACATTATTATATGCTCATACTGAAAGGTCGGAGATACTCGAAAGGTTAGATAACCTCTAAAAAGTCCATTAGCTAAGTCCAAACAAAATGTAATAGCTCTCAATCAAGTTAAGAGCTATTACATTACATATAATTTGCAATAATTAAGTTAAGGGTGAACTAGCTAATAACTCTTCTATTTTAGCTATCTGTATTTCAGTTGTTTCTCTCTCCCAGTTTTCCTTTGAAAAAGACCTAGAAATCTTCTGAAACTCATTATACTTTTCTGTATTCTCTAATCCATAATATGCTTCTTCAAGAGTAGCAACAACCCAATATTGGTCGCTTCTATCCTTAAAGTCTTTTGAAGAAAATATTGCCTCACAAATCTCAATAACCTTTTCCCTTACTCTGTTTGCAAGAGTGTAATCAGTTATAGCATTGTTGGTATCCTCTTGAACATTTCCTCTCATATTTAATAGGAAAGCAAGATTAATTCCATTGTAGTAGTCGTTTTTAATATAAAAACCTTTTTCATAATAAAAAATTGACTTGTTAAGCATCTCAATATTTCTTAATTCTTCGTAAAGGCGTTTATATATAGCTCCAGCAAGACCTAGGGTTTCAGGGTCAGTTGTAGTTTGTAGATTTAATTTGCTTAGAATAGATATTGCCTCTTCAAGTGCTGTTACATGACTAGGGTGTTTGCTTTTATAGGTTGAAAGTGCAAGTTTTTGTAAGATATAGTCGTTATTTGGGTCAATTGAATTTGCAGTTTCAAAAAGCGCTTTCGCCTTTAGAAAGTCATTTTTTCCCAATGATATTTGTGCACTTTCTATTATACTACTCAAGGTTTCTTTATTTATATGATTATTAGCTTCATGGTGATTTTCTTTAATAACAGGAGGGGTCAAATCCTTAATGTAGGTATATACTGGGCTGTCGATATCTTCACTTTCTAATATTGTATTGATTGTATCTACTAAACTACTTCTGTAATGACAAAGAGTACCCTTATATTACAAAGGAAATCCTCCCACTTGAGTTGCATTGTTGGGAGCCTTATCATATTGAAAACTTTCTATGTATTAACAAAAGTAAATTTAAGTAAAAAGCAAAGCACCCAAAAAAGTGCTTTGCTTTTTACAAGTAATCCTTAAAAAAGTCTACTAAGGCTTTTCCTTTTGTCGCTATTTCAGCACTATTGGCAGCAATATTTTTTACACTCTCAACTTTTTCTTGAGTAATTTTTAATATACTCCTTTTCGGTTTATCCCCTTCAAGTTGGTCAACTGAGGTTTCTATATAATCAATTACTTCTTCTTTTTCAACATTAGGAATATTTTTGTCATTATTAATGAGTTTTATTAATTGTTCAGCAATTTCTCTTATCGACTGTGCACCATCATTGTTGTTTTGAACAGCGTTAACGTTACCTTCTTGCGAAAAATTCAACTGCCCGACGTTACCTGTAATTTGTATTTTGGCATTTGGATTTTCATCATAACCCATATCAATAGCCCATCCTTCCAAATAATCAGTTATATGATTAACCAGCCTTCTTACAACTTGGTTATTAAAGGCCCTAATGCTTGTTGAGATTTTATAATCACGTCCATACCCCCAACTCAATTGCCGATAACCAATATTATTATTCGCACCGTACCTCAATAAATTGTAGATGAAAGAGACTTCTTCATCTTTTTCAATAGGAATTTCATAATTTTGCATTTCACTTTTCTTAATTTCATCTTCTATGTTTATATCTTTAACAATACATTTCTCAATGAAATCGGCAATAACTGCTTCATCATCAATGTGTTTCAAAAATATCCTCAGTAATCTCATTGCTTCTACATCGTCATCACAATTAAGTAAATTTCCTGAAACTCTTCTAAATTCTAACGATAATTTTTTAAAATCTTTTCTACTCATTACAGTCTTCATATTAGTTCACCCCACAATAAGGACAGTAAGGAGATACACTCGCTTTTGCCAAAGTTGTGATTTTGCCCTTTTTAGCACAGCACTCAAACGAATAGTCCTCTAAATCATCATTCTCGGCAAGCAGCCTTGGTTCATCCATCTTTAACTTTTTACCAGCCTTAACCTTCATAAATTTGTTGCCTTTAAAGCTTTTTTCAAGACCTTTCATAAATTCGTTCACCATATGCTTCATTTCGTTTTCAACAACGGTCATTGCATGTTCAACTATATCTTGAGGCAAAAACTCTGAAACTTCACTTGGTAGCCCGCAAGAAGGACAAAAGAGTTCAATAACTGAGTCATCATATAAGTCATCCGTATATAATTTAAACGCATCAGCACAATGAGGGCACTCTAATTTGGAGAAACCATCATTATCACTAGGCTTTTGAATAGTAAATTGTTTTTCGCTCATGCTATAAACTCCTATTCTTCAATTTTACAATTAAGTTTATAAATAAAAGAGCACTAATAATAAGTGCCCTCTAATATTAAGAACTTACTTGTGATTTTTCATCAAGGATTTCTTTAATTAAGTCTAGCCCAGTTCCTTCTTCCGGCCTTTGTTCGACAAGTTCTCCATGAAATGCTTGGTGTAATAGACTTTCACGCATCTTCTCTAAGTGGCTTTCTGCATTTTGAATGAATTTAAGCAATTCTTTCTCTTTATTAAATTCTTGTTTTAAATATTCAAGTATTCTCTTTTGTTCCTTACAAGGTGGTAATGGAATATAAATATTTTTTAATTTAGTACCGTTAAAGTTTGCTTGTCCTGTTTGTTTAGTTATCTCTGGTTCTATTTGCTGTTTTCTACAGGATGAAGAATTTATAAAATAATTAACAAAATCACTTGAAATATAATCATTATAAAATTCAACCCTAATTGAACAAATTTCATAATTTGAACCCTTAGTCTCGCAAGGTTTTCAAGACACAAAAAAAGGAGTACCTCCCCAAAAGTCGAATTAGTTAAGTGACCAAACCAAACTAAAGACTGGAGGAAGACTCCCTTATGACTATTATACGACAAGGAAGCCTATTTGACCTGCAAGATTTATATGATTTAGAACCTACCCACCGATTTGAAGCCGTCTTTTCAACGATTGATATTTATCCTGTGCTAGCTGTGGTTTCAAAAAAAGCCTTATACGGCGCACCTGTTCAGCTTAATTATGCAGCAATGTTCTACTCGCTTATCGCTAGAATTATTGAGCGAATTCCAACGATAAAGGACTTAATTAAGCGTCTCAAACATGATTATATGTTCCGTTTAGATTGTGGTTTTCTTCTCTCTGATGCGATTCCATCCGAAGCGTCTTATTCAAGAATGCTCTCTAAATTAGTCGACTCGCCTGTTCTTGAACACGTTCAAGAAACGCTCATCCTTCAGGCCATTCACGAAGGGTTTATTACCGATGACACGATCGCCATCGATGCGACTCATATTGAAGCGCGTGATCAAGCGCCCGTGAAAAAAGAGAAGCCCAAAACTACACCCAAAAAACGTGGACGAAAAACCAAAGAGGAGCAAGAAAAATGGCTTCAAGAACAGACTGAGCGAAAAGCTGCGCTTCCGATTTTCGAGAAAAAGATAGAAGATCAACTTGACGTGTCATTAGCTGAACTACGATCTTCGGTTCCTCTCGATCCTAAATGGGGCATCAAGAAAAACAGCGAAGGCAAGAACGTCTTTTGGTTTGGTTACAAAGGACACTTTGCGGTTGGCACCAAAAGTCAATACATCCTTCAATCGCTCTTTTCTTCTGGAAATTTAAATGATGGAAAAGCCGCAATCCCTTTATTAAAGGGGGTTCAAGAGCGTTTATCTGAGCTTCCAATTAGCTTTAGCACACTCGATGCGGGGTATGACTACCCAGCGATTTACGAACAAATCTATCGAATGGGTGCTCAATCGGTCATTGCTTATAACAAGAAAAACGAATCTGAGATGGAAGGGTTTGATCCGCACTTTGCCCCTACTTGTGTTCGAGAACATTCCTATCGTTATGATAGTTATGACTCTAAGTACGAGACGCTCAAATACACGCGACCTAAAGAGTGCAGCGGCTGTCCTTTAGCTGTAGATACGTTGTGTCAAAAGGTGTATAAAGTGAAAATCACCACTGATTTGCGTCGTTACACAGCTCCAGCCAGAGGTTCAAAAGCATGGAAAACCATCTACAAGAAACGAAGTTCCGTCGAGCGAGTCATCGCTTATCTCAAAGGATTCTTCCAGTTAAACAACGTTCGTTACTGCACGGGAAAGCGAGCAAAGGTACAGTTTGATTTGACGCAATTGGTTTATAACGGAGCGAAGCTCGCGTGTGATCGTATAGCTAAATGTTCTTCTGAAGTAAAAGGTAATCTAGCTGCTTAATCACTTGTTTTAAAAAGTGTCAGAAGAAATTTCGACTTTTATCGGCACTTTGATTTGGGCTTTATGAAATTGATTCATTGATAGAATTTTAATACTTTCATTATCTCTGGGTAGAATAGACCATCCCAAAATGGAAGGTTTTTGTCTTGAATGACGAGATCTTTATCAAATATTTCAATCTCAAGACGTCCTGAGCAGGATGGACAATGATTATCCTTTGAAAAGAAATCAAAGCTTCTTGTATCTTTATTCGTCGGATGCGAAGCAATAATGTGGTTAATGACTCCAGCCATTTCATAAAGGAAACTATATTGGCTATACAAATGTCTTTCAAGATCAATGGCAATGACAGGTGCGATTTTGTTAGAGTCGTATTCCCCATAAATCAGACGGGCCATTGATGATAAGCTTTTTAAAATACCGCCCTTGTAGACGTTTTCAGCATGTTTAAAATAGTCGATATGATGTTCTTTCAAATACGTAATGCCATTTTGTGTTTGGAGTGTAGACGAAATAGGCGATGGCATTAGGATATCTTCCCTATGCTTTGTTTCAAAATATTCACGATGCAAAACAACATCTAAATGGGTGACAGGTTCATTTTTTCTTTTTCCAAAATCAACGATAAAATCAGAACATTCCATCATATAGCGATTATGTTCAATCATCAAAATAGACACGGTTTCATCTTGTAGAATATCTCTGATACTATCTATGAATTGATTTAAAATATTTTGTGATAGTCCTTTGGAAGGTTCGTCAAAAATAAAAAGCGTGTGAGGTTTTCTAGTAGTTGCAAATAGTTCCGAAACTAAATGCACACATTGAAATTCACCTGTTGATAGTGTTTGTGTTTTCCGATTTAACGTCAGATAACCTAGTCCGAGCTTAATTAATAAGCTCAAACGTTTATGGGCAATGTCTTCATTTGGAAGTTCATCAATAATATCTTCAATAGAGCGATCGAAAATATCATCAATTTCTTCACTATATTTTGTCATTTTCTTTTTTACATCTAGAAACGTGGCAACAGTTGACCTACTAGTAATAGATTGGTTACGATCTTGTCCTACCTTAACGAGTTTATCCTTTTTGTATTGGTTCTGGAAATCTTTGGCGATACATTCGTTGACAAGTGTAGATTTTCCACATCCAGACTCTCCGGTAATCGTTACAAGTCTATTTTTCGGTATGTTCATTTCATCCATTTGAATGTTCCGGCAATATAAATCATTAAATTGATAGGACGCTAGTGGCTCTTCCTCATTTTGTTCTATGTATACGGCTTTAGGGCGGGGGGATTCATCCACGATTTTCCCACCGTATTTACCACTTCCAGGGCCAAAAAATACTTGGGTCTCTGTTGTATCGAGCACTGTATCAGCATGGTCAATAAGCCAAATTTGGTTCTTATAGCCCAATTGTTTAATTTGTTCTAAAATTTTCAGTAATGTGTCGTGATCAATTCCAACTGAAATTTCATCTATGATAATGACCGTATTTTCACTTACAGCCATGAACTCAGCTAAGTAAAGTCGAGTTAATTCCCCCCCCTGACAAGGTACCCATAATTCTGTTTAAGCTTAAGTAACCTATATTCATATCTATATTGTTTCTAAGTAGATGCTGTTTTTCTTCACTAATATTTAAATCTACTGAAAGGGAGAGTATCGTTTCCAGACTTAAGTTGTTGATATTTGATATACTATGCGGTTTCCCCAGTAAATCGATAGTATACTGCTCCACTTCGTCGTTATAACGCCTTCCATTACACTGAGTACACTCGACATTTTTATTCGTACCACGGCCTTTACACTTAGGACACCAGCCTAATTCATTATTAAAGGAAAAGACTTCTGGAGAAAGATCATATTTTTCAGCAAGTCTTACGCGTATCTCTGTAAATACGCCAGTATGCGTGCCAATGGTAGAGCGTGGATTAGTAGAAATAGATGATCTCCCAAGAAAAAGTACTAAAGGCATTTCTTCCATCTTAATCGCACTGAAATTGGTTTCCATTATATCTTGAAATAAATACTGATATTCCGCCTTTGGTAATAAGGAAACGAGACGTTTCTTAGACTCTTCACCAATGGTTTGACAAAAAGTTGTTTTACCAGAGCCTGATAAGCCCGCAATGCCTAACGATTGATCCGTTGGAAGCGCTGCATCTAATTTGTTAATATTGTTCGCAATTAATTGATTAATTTTCATTGTTATCTCCTCACCCTTTTCTAAACTTAGTATTGCCATTATTGGTAAGCTTCCATTTGATTAGGTTGTATGTTTGATCAATCGACAACGTATTTCCTTTATTATAACTCCATCCTTTTATCAGATAAAAAAGACGCTTTCCCTGTTCCGAAAAAGCTAGGTTCTTGTCAATATGACCTAAAAGCCTCAAAGATTGGTACAAAGCGAAGTAATATGGAAAAGCCGTAACATACATGACCATTAAGATGCCATACACCAAATAAGCTCCCGTTAGAATTAGAAAGTATTTGAAAAATGGAACAGGCTTACCCAGCTCCAAGATCTTTTTACTTTTTTGATTGAATCCACCATAAATTACTAAATGGGTCTACGAAACCTGCCATGTTTCTAGATGT
>Ga0181466_1000833_pt1 | contig 11209 bp, 10 predicted proteins | sample InSIn4gowninarea_FD_119078 | JGI IMG/M metagenome (GOLD analysis project Ga0181466, IMG submission 119078) | Clean room microbial communities from NASA Spacecraft Assembly Facility at Jet Propulsion Laboratory, Pasadena, California, USA -... ... | reverse complement strand
ACGGGGGGATTATTTTCAACCATTTTTTATCTTTTTATATTTTATCTTTTTAGATGCTACTATGTTGTCTTTAGGAATAATTTCAGCATAGCCTATCTTTTGTTTTATACCTTCAGCATTAATTATTTCGGTGAATTTAAATGAATCAGAGATAAATAGTACATCATCAAAATCGATTGAAATTTCAACAAATAGAGAAATTCTTCTCTCCATAGATATTGCTCCGAATTCACTGGGAAATTCATATTTTAAAAGAAACTGAAATAAATCTTTTCCAGAAGAATTGAATTTATTGACCAGCCCTGTTATGTTTAAATTAACAGATGTTTCATGTATGTCTTCATCTGATTCATGAATGCTACCTGCAACTTTTCTTTCTGTTGTCCGGTAAAGTTTAAGCCTGGCACCTACTTTTTTTGCCAGTTTGTAACCCTGATCAGAATAAAGGAAATCTAATGAAAGTCTTGATTTTGTACCTATTCGTTTTGAAAATAGTAATGAATTTATCCCTGATACTACTTGTATATAATTTGTTTTATATTTTAACTCTTCGTAATCTTTTAATTCCTTAAGCCTTTGTATTTTTTTAAATATTTCGTTTTGATACTGAATTTTATTGATGTAGTCAATAATCTGTAACTGAATTTCAATAAGGTAATCTCTCTGCTTTACCATATTGTATCTTAGTTCCAGGACCAAAGAATTTAATTCCGGGTCAACAACAGCACTCATAACAGGTTGAGATGTTGCAACAATGTTTTCTGTCTGTTTTATAAGATTATTAATATCATCTCTTTTAGATTTGTATTTTTCTAAAGCCAGAAGTTTTATGAAATAGTTGCCCTGGTTTTTATAAGTATCATCAATATTTTTATGAAGTTTTATAACTTCCCTAGTTGTTGTGGAATTTATTTTTTTTAAAGATCTTTTTATATTTCTCAGAAATTTCACATTAGAAAATTCGCTATAGTATCTCAGGTTCTCCTGTAAGGATTCTAAATTGTCATTTATAAATCCAGTATTTACTTCACCTATTTCCAGATAATCCTCAATGAAAGTTACAATCCTGTCGTCCAGGCTTATAGAATTGTTGTTTTCATGTATTATTTCGTATTGGACTAGTTTTTCTAATCTTTCAATGCTGATGAGGGTGTTTGTTATTATTTCATTCCTAGGTATCGAGTCTTTATTGCCAAAAAGCATTTCTATCAGATCTTTATTCTGATACAAAAAATTTATTAAATCTCTGGTATTTAAAGGATGCTTCACTGAACTGTCCTACTATGCATTAGGATTATTTGTTGAGATAAATATAGATAAATAATTGAGAATTATTAAAGATGCCTTAATCCTTTGGACCCGATAATACAGAAGGTTTGAATAGTTTTAAGGAAACCTAGGAATTCATTATTTAAAAAAATTGTTTGTTCTTTCATAATGATGATTTTGGAAAATCCACATAAATGCTGTTTGCTTTGTTCCAGGCCTTTAGCGGAACCTTTTAATAAGCATCACCTTATTCCTGTTTCTCAAGGTGGAAAAGGTACTCCGACTGTTGAGCTTCATAAAATATGTCACGAAAAAGTTCATAGTGTGTTCAGTGAAAAGGAGTTAGGCAAAAACTATAACACTATTGAAAAACTTCTGTCAAATGATGAAATACAGATATTTTTAAAGTGGATAAGCAAACAGCCTTATGGATTTTATAGTAAGTCCAGAAAAAAAAATAGAAAGAAATAGCACAACCCAATTACATAATAAACACTGACATAATTTTTCGGGTTATAAGATAAAAATCATGGATAACTTAGATAGATTTAAAAATTTTATCAAAACTGCCGATTTCACCCCTGCGATGTTAGGGGAAATAAATACTTTAATATTTCATGAGTGGGATGAAAAAAAGGCTAAAGATATATTTCCTAATGACATTGTAAGTTTCATTTCATCAAATAAAGATGATCAGGTTATAGGAGAGAACATACACCATGCTTTATTGCCTCAAAATTTGAGATCTGAATAAGTAAGGCAAGAGGTATATTTTTATTTTGAAAATAATTTCTGAAAAACATAATTTTTGTAAGTAGGGGTAATACCTGATTATTTTGTCTTTTATATTGAGAGCGTTAAAATAACTTCCTCTTTTTTTCGTCTAAATATTATCTGATACTTAAGTTATATTTTATGTTAGAAGCTGAATCATTTAACCAATATTTGAAAACAGCCACCCCGGACAATAAACAGAGCTTCCATCTTAAAAGTGCTTTTTTAGATAGGCTGGAAATTCGTGAGAATGTATACCTACAGAGAATACATTATCTGGAGGAATTGCTTGAAAAATCTAACCAGAAGTTAGTGAAAAGAAAAGACCGGATTATGGTTAAGGTTGATAAGAGCTACAAACAATTGGTAACTGATGAAATTGAATATATCGAGGCATTTGGTGACTATGTAAAAATTTTTATTAACAATAAATATTTTCTTGTAAGCGCATCATTGAAAAGAATAGAACCAATGTTGCATTCCGATGATTTTGTAAGGGTTCATAGGTCCACAATTGTAAATAAAAAATTTATTCGTGAATTAATTCCACATTTTAATGGTGAATACATCATAAAGCTTTCAACAGGCGCATCCTTAAAATGGAGCAGAGGGTATCGTGAAACAGCTTTAGATTTTATGAATGAGTTTTTAATTGGGTAATCTTCAGTAATTTTTCTTAATCAATACAGTATTACCTATTTTTAAATTAGGTTTTAGTAAATAATTATTTCATGTGTCTTTTACCATTAGCATTAGGTCAATTTATAACCTCATGGATCTATGAAATCTTTAAGTGAAGAAGTACAAAGGCTGCATGGTGATGTAAATTTTTTAACATCAGTAAAACCTGCCAGAAACTACAATAATATAGATATTCTGAATAAAGTTGCAGCTTACATCATGGGAGAGTTTGAAAAACTTGATTGTGAAGTAAGGTATCAGATCTTTCATGTAGATGGCGTTGGTTATAGAAATGTTATTGCAAATTTTGGACCTGAAGGTGGACCTGTAATTGTTGTGGGTGCACATTATGATGTGGCAGGCGACCAGCCCGGGGCCGATGATAATGCAAGTGCTGTTGCAGGATTGCTTGAAATTGCCAGGAAGATTAATGACTACAAAGGAAATTTAAATAACCGGATAGAATTGGTTGGCTATTGCCTGGAGGAGCCTCCATATTTTGGTACAGAAAATATGGGAAGTGCTGTTCACGCCAAAAGTATTGCTGAAGGAAATATTAATATTAAAGGCATGTTGTGTCTTGAAATGATAGGATACTTTTCTGAACTTCCAAACTCGCAAAATTTTCCTGATGATCGTTTAAGAAAATTATATCCTGACAAGGGAAATTTCATAATAGTGGTTGGCAAAAAGGGCCAGGAAGTATTTATTCAAATGGTTCAGAATTTAATGCAAAAGGGTGGAAATATTGATGTTCAGTCAATCGCATTGCCATCTTCAGATATCCTGGCAGAGCTATCAGATCATCGCAACTACTGGAAATACAACTTCAATGCAGTAATGATTAATGATACTTCTTTTTTAAGAAATCCCAACTATCATCAAAAAACCGATACAATAGAAACGCTAAATTTTGAAAAAATGGCTGAAGTAATTAAAGGGGTATTTAATGTAATTATTAATTTATAATGAGGCGTTCAAACCTATTGGAATATTATGAATACCAATTTTAAAAAGCGTTTTCTTCTCCTTTAATAACGTTGTATACCGTTAAGAAAATAATTTTTATATCTAAAAATAAACTCCAGTTTTCTACGTACCATACATCATACCTGACCCTCTTAATCATGTATTTGGGGTTTATTGTATTACCTCGGTAGCCGTTCACCTGCGCCCAACCGGTTATACCAGGTTTAATTAAGTGTCTTACCATAAATTTATCTACAAGCCTTGAGTATTCTTCTGTATGTTTGAGCATGTGTGGTCTGGGCCCAACCACTGTCATGTCACCAAATAGTACGTTCAAGAATTGAGGGAATTCATCCAGACTGGTTTTCCTTAAAAACTTCCCTATTCCGGTTATTCTGTTATCATTTTTGGAAGCCTGCTTGCTATCGGAATCCTGGTTTACTGTCATAGTGCGGAATTTATAACAATTGAATTCCTCATTATTTCTTCCTGTCCTTTTTTGAATAAAAAATATAGGGCCCTTGGAAGACAGCTTAATCAAAATTGCAATGATAGGGAATATGACAGGATAGATAATCAATATAACACCGAGAGAAAACGCTATATCAAATAACCTTTTAATAACCCTGTTATATACACTTTCAAGAGGCTCTTTTCTTATCGTTAGGACCGGAATAGTAGAATCATAAAAATCTATATCTGCTTTTTTGTTTAGAAATCCTCTGAAATCAGGTATAATCCGAAATCTTATCAGATTATTATCTGCAAAAGAAATAAGTTCTCTGATCTGCTTAATACTTGTTAAAGGTAATGCACAAAATATTTCATCAATTTTATGAGTAAGGGCAAAAGATCGTACTTCATTCAATCCACCCACAATTAGATTTTTGTGTAATGATTTATCTGGATTGTCATCAAAAAATCCTGCAAATTTTAGTCCACTGCCAGGATTGCTTTTCAGGTAATGAAAAATCTGAGACCCTGCAACCCCAGCACCTACTATAATTACTTGTTTAATATTCTGACCAGAGCTTCTTAAGTATTTTAATATGCTTAATACTAAAGCCCGCCAGAGCACTACCAGCACACCGAATATGATGTAAGTTGTGAGTAAGTGTGTCCGTGAAAAATAAAAAGCATTTATACTCACAATTATTCCAAGCAGAATAAGCGAGTGGATAAATACACTTTTTGTAAGCTGAAATATCGTTGATTTAATATGGGTAACTCTTTCAATATTATAAAGATTGAAATAAAGTATAATGATAAGCCAGATGCAATTGTAGAGAATATGCAATGAAAAATAGTGGTCTCTATCACTAAACAAGGGGTTGTGCTTAAACTTAAGATAATATGCAAGAATAAAAGCCAGATTCAGGATGATGAAATCCCCTAAAAAATGTATGTATGTAATTATTTTCGATAACCCTTTCACACTGCAGTAAAGGCAATTTATAAGAAAGTAGAAGATTAATTTTATTTGTCCTTCTACCAAGAAAGCCTGAGACGACAAAATTAGTAAATAGTTGTCGTCTCAGGCAAGAAATAGAAATTATATTCTAATTATTTTTATTAATTGATTAAATTTTTAAAATTTAAGGATACAGGTGGATAAATAAAAATCTTTGATAAAGGAAATTAATGTTAAATTTTAAATTATTACATTTATTAGTGATGTCCCTGTTAGATCCAAGAAAAAATTGGTTATTTTGAAAGCTTTTGTAGGGTGATAAAATTTGAGATAATATATTATTTTGTTTTAATTATACCTTTATAAATCCCCAAAAAAAAATCAGGCTGTTGACCTGAATGTGATAAAACTGTTTTATAAATAAATTAACCTTCCTTACTCTGCGTATATTATAAAATATTGTAAACACGGATTCTGTTTAATATTAACAGTGCTATTTTATTTCTGAAAAGAATAGCAAGTACAATAAATGTAGGAATTCCAATTAAAATAAAGCACAATAATGAAGAAAATAGTACAGCAAAATTATATAAACTTAAGAATCTCACATCCTGTACACTATTGTTGTCTTCATTTGATGAAGTTGTATATAATGTATCCTCATTATTAGAAATTTTATTATCTATAGGTTCCATAATCCTATTATTTATTTTTCTTACCTAGTATATATTAATAATTTAAAAAAAAAGAATAAGTTATGCTATAGTGTTAATTTTATATTCTATGAAGAAAACAATAACTTCTTTTAAATAATGATTTTTTACTTTATAAATTTTACATAAATACTTTTAATCTTACATTATAAAATTAATATGTGTTAATATTATAATGTACTTCTGTAAGGTATCTGTTTACAGCATCTTCAAGTGTAGGTAATAACACTCCTCTTTCGCTTCCCAATGCACTATATAAAGGACGAGAAGCGACAAAACCAAGTTCTTTAGTGTCACAAATCTTTATTAAACCAGTATCAAGCTGTGCCATCTCGGCTGTCATGTAGGCCAAATCAGCAGAAGATATTTCAGATGGATTTGTCATATGCCAAATACCAGATTCGTTGTCGATTAGCAGATCAAGACATGCATTTACTAGATCAGGAATATAAGTAGGTGATATTATATGACTTTCAGAAGTTTTATATATGCTATTGTTTTTTAATGTATTTACCATCCTGGTAAGAAAATTCTGATCGTCCCATGGGCCAAAAAATGAACTTGTCCGGATAATGAGTGAATCTGGGGCAGTCTTTAAAACTCTTTTTTCAGATTCAAGTTTGGAGTGACCATATATATTTAATGGTGACGGAGCATGTCTTTCCATATATAAAGATTTTCTCATTCCATCAAATATTAAATCGCTTGAAAATGTAACAAACCTGACCCCATATTTTCGACAGGAATTGGCCAGATTCACAGGACCTTCTGTATTTTCTCTGAAACATATCTGTTGCATAGACTCTGCTTCATCGACCTTTACAAATCCTGCGGAATTGATTACTGCCCAGGGTTTATATTTTTTAATAGCATTATCTACAGATATAGGATCCGCAATATCAAGGTCATTTCTATTAAGTAAAATGAATTGAATTGCTCGGTGGTCACAAATTCTCGCAAATGCTTTTCCTAAGGTACCTGTAGCTCCTGTTATTATTATTGATGGGATATCATTTTCAAATGGCCTTTCTTTTAATTTAAAACCTACTGCACAGGAATTCTTTTTCGTATATTTTGAATTTAAAGGATACAAAATACTTTCCTGCCTTTTCCACCAACCTGGAGCATGTAGCACCGGATGATCTGCACTACCATTTTTTGTTAAACTTTTAATAAATTGAGCTAATGCAGTAGGTCTGGGGATGTCATTGCGGACATCAAAAACCCCTTGTTCGTAAAAATTTCTATCCTTTACCAAAAGGCTGTTCCAATCATGAGCACCCAATAACGACCAGGCTGTCACCGCTTTGATGTCAGCTCCTTCCTGCTTTAACATATTTGCTGCTTCCCAGGCTTCTTTAAACCATCGTAATTGTTCTTCCCTGGTGCAACCCAGGTGCAATTCTGTGACAGCGATGGGAAGATTATACCTTAAATGTGCCTCTTTTAATAAATTGTAGTGCCCTTTTCGCAAGTCAGGTGCAACTCTGACAACTTCCGTATCTACATAAATATTCTTCCTATTACCACCAATATATGAGGTAGGATATTTATTAACCTGATCATCAAGGAATCTTTCACTTGTAATATAATGGTTGATTCCCAAAATGTCTGGTATACAAATATTTTCTTTAAAGTAGTCAATAGTTTTTATAGGGATACCAGCTATCTTGATAAGGTATTTTATGAAAGGGGCAGAGTAATCAATATTCCCACTAAGGAAATCAAAAGTTGCCCAGCGTCTGTCATTTTCAAAATCTGCCTGATAGCTTAATTTTTTTGTGGAATGCGTTTTCCCTAAATCTTCAGTTTGGATTAATTGCGCATCGGGAATAATAGTTTTTATCGAACGCATTGCTTCAATAATACCTTTGCACTGGTTTATGAATGTACTTGCAAACGTATTATCATCTTTACCATGAGGGTACCAAAAGCCATATAATCCACTGAAGCGAGCGGTAGTTAATGGCTCGTTTACAGGTGTAAAATATTTAAGCCATGGATATCTTTCAGCCACATAATATGCAAACTCTCCTAACTTTATACTGAAATCCGGGTCTAAAAGACTAGTATATTTTGGTCCGCTTCCATGATGCAACAAGCCTGCAATTGGTGTTATTCCTAATTCTTTTAATCGGAAAAGTCTTTCATCTGTCCAGTCCCAATTGGCATTGGATATGCCATTTGGTGCGATTTGTTCCCAGAGTACAGGATATCGTAAAGTCTTTATTCCTAGGTCAGCAATAAGATCAAGGTCTTCAATTCTGGAAAAATGACCACCTTTCCTTAATTGTTCGTAATATTTATCTCCAACGCGGTTAATGGTGTATTCTATTCCTCCCCAAATATCTATTGCTTCCTTATAGTTTTTTGCCTCTTTCATTTTTATTTTCAAAAACTAATGGTTGATATGCACAATATTTTAACCTGATTGTGCTGATATAGTTGTAAAAAAAAGAATGAAACAGTAATGAAGGCTCATAAAACAAGGATATGTAATAAAATATCAAAGAATAGTAAAAATTATAATTTAAAAGACAATAATTTTTTTATTTAAATAGAAGTATTTATTGAATTAAATTAAAAGATAAGCTTTGATTATTTATTCAGGATATTTATTCAGGAAAAAAAAAGCCCATTTTGAATGGGCTTAATAAGAGAAACCAATATAATCCTTAGAATATTAATTTATTCAACGGTTTTTTTAAATTAATGTTCACCAAACCTCAAGTTCAATTTTTAAGAGGGACAAAGGTCTTATGAGGAGATCTAAAATTATTCGTAATAATTCATGATTAGGTAGTCACCGTCTTTTAAATATTTATTTTTTTTCATAAGCTTTAAATCTGAAGCCATCATATCTTTCACCAGACTATCAAGATTATGCTTTGGTTTCCAACCAAGTTTTGTTTGCGCCTTTGTCGGATCACCTATTAACAAATCGACTTCAGTCGGTCTAAAATATTTAGGATCTACGGCAAGAACTTCTTTGCCTATTTCAATTTGATAATCTTTATTAGAACAGGATTTTACAAAACCTTTCTCTTCAATTCCTTTACCTTTAAATTCAATTGTTATACCTGCTTCTGCAAAAGACAATTTTACAAAATCCCGTACTTTGGTAGTAATACCTGTAGCAATTACGTAATCTTCAGGAGTTTCTTGTTGTAATATTAACCACATTGCCTCCACGTAATCTTTAGCATGACCCCAATCTCGTTGAGCATCAAGGTTTCCTAAATAAAATTTATCCTGTAATCCTAAAGCAATTTTAGAGACAGCTCGCGTGATTTTTCTTGTTACAAAAGTTTCCCCTCTGATTGGAGATTCATGATTGAATAGTATGCCATTACAAGCAAACATATTATAGGCTTCTCTGTAATTTACAGTTATCCAGTATCCGTAAAGCTTGGCGACAGCATAGGGGCTTCGAGGATAGAAAGGAGTTGTTTCACTTTGTGGCACAGCCTGAACCAACCCATATAGCTCACTTGTAGAGGCTTGATAAACTTTGGTATTTTTAAGACCTAAGATACGGATTGCTTCCAAAATCCTTAAGGTTCCAATTCCATCTGCGTTTGCTGTATACTCTGGAGTATCAAAACTCACATGAACATGACTCATCGCTGCCAGATTATATATTTCATCTGGTTGCACCTCTTGGATAATCCTGATAAGATTTGTTGAATCTGTTAAGTCACCATAATGAAGTTTAAATAAAACTTCTTTTTCATGTGGATCCTGATAAATATGGTCTATACGATCAGTATTAAAAAGAGAGGAGCGACGTTTTATTCCATGTACAACGTAATTTTTCTTTAATAAAAACTCCGCCAGATAGGCACCATCCTGACCAGTAATACCTGTTATAAGTGCAATTTTTGACATTATATTTTATTTATTTTCATTTAGTTTTTAAAGTTAAGAAAATACTATAAAAATTATGGTTGGAAGCTTAATATAAAAAATTTCATTAAACCATTTTTTAAATAAATATTTTGATTTGCAATTGTTTTAAAGAGATACTTCACTTAATTTTTACTAATTTTGTGACATGATTACGTTCAACTTAAGAATTTCTGAAAACAGGTAAACTCATGCGATGTGTAGATGATGGAAGTGTTTTAATATAAATAAATCACCTTTTATTCATATTGGAATGTTTATATTCTTAATAGTTGTCATTTTAAGATGCAATTAAGATTTTAAGTTTCAGATGAAAAATTATTTGCGAAGTAAAATTATAATCTATCAATAACAAGGTTAAGTATTTATGAAAAAAAAATGAGTTAATTAATAGTATTTAATCTGTAATTAAACGAGTAATAATTTATATTTCTTTTCCTTTTTATATTTTTGAAATAAAACCAGGAGCTTATTTTTATTTTTCAAACATATTGATGTTCCTAATTTTCATAAAAACATAATAATTTAAGAATAATGTTAAAATCTTTATTGTTGCTATTCTTTTTATCCATTTGCGTATTCTCTTGTATTCCCCATAAAAAAATCATTTATATTCAGAGCCCTGAGGAAAAACCTTTAAATATTGTGGAACGTAACGAACCTGTTTATCGAGTACAGCCAGGTGATGTTTTATCAATAAAAGTCCATAGCCTGGAACCAAGTATTTCTGAGTTCTTCAATATCGCTCCAGCAAATATGAATGTTACAACACAGGCGCCTTTGTATTTAAACGGATATTCAATTACTGATTCAGGGTTTGTTACAGTACCATTATTGGGGAAAATTCAGGTAAGTAATCTGACTGTTATTGAGGTTCAAAACAAGATTCAGAAGGCAATTGATCTTCATTTGAAAAACGCTACAGTTGTAATAAAATTAACAAGTTTTAAAGTTTCCGTTTTGGGTGATGTTCAGAGGCCAGGTTATTTTAATGTATATAATGATAAAATGAACATTCTAGAAAGCATAAGTCTGGCCGGAGACCTAACAACAACTGGAAATCGAAAAAATATAAAATTAATAAGGCATGAAGAACATCAGATTAAAACTTACATAGTAGATATAACAAAACCTCACCTTTTAACTTCAGATATTTATTATCTTCATCCAAATGATGTTGTGTATGTTGAGCAAATGAAAGCACGGTCCTTAAGAACCAATGTAGCTTCACTCTCAGTTATTTTTACAGGCATTACAACTTTACTAGTACTTATTAATTTCTTTATTAATGTCAACAGCCCAAACAAATAATATAAAATTTGACTCTCAGGAAGAGTCATTTAATATCAAGGAATTTGCCCTTAAACTAAAGAAGAGATGGCCTTATTTTTTGTTATCTGTTATTAGTTTTCTTGCCATCGCCTATATAGCACTCCATCTTTCCACACCAATATTTAAATTAAAGGCAACTGTTTTAATAAAAGAT
>Ga0181466_1000653_pt2 | contig 11217 bp, 5 predicted proteins | sample InSIn4gowninarea_FD_119078 | JGI IMG/M metagenome (GOLD analysis project Ga0181466, IMG submission 119078) | Clean room microbial communities from NASA Spacecraft Assembly Facility at Jet Propulsion Laboratory, Pasadena, California, USA -... ... | reverse complement strand
TTGTTCCTTTTATTAGAAATGCAACCAGTAATGAAACTTTCATTTATACCTGTGGCGCTTCGTTTGGCGCGTTACATGCAATGAATCTTTTTTGCAAACGTCCTGATATTTTAAATGGCGCTGTATCTATGAGCGGGGTTTATGACCTGACGGAGTACACAAGAGGCTTTTATGATGAACAAGTGTATTATAACAGTCCTATCCATTACATTCCAAATCTGACAGACTCTTTTTACCTTGAAAAGTTAAGAGCCAGCCATCATATACATTTATATACCGGTAGCGGCGAATATGAAGAGCCGGACGCTTCACGAAGATTTGCTTCTGTTCTTTATGCTAAAGGTATTTGGTGCGACCTCGATGTATGGGGACAAGACATACGACATGACTGGCCGACCTGGCGGCAAATGTTACCGTACATTCTTGATAAAAAATTCTAATTCAGGCCCCGACATTGGGGGTCTTCTTTTTTCTGTTTATGGTGGCATAAAAATTTTACCGTGTTGGGCATTGAGAAAATTTTTAAGATACACGCTTAAAGGTCTTGCCATCTTTCTTGGAGTGCTGGTGTTGGTTTACACCATTGCATACATATACGTGGTTGCAAAGAAAAAAGACATTATCACCCAGATAAAAGAACAGGTTTCAGATAAGCTAAATGGTGAAGTACAAATAGCCAACATCAGCCTTAGTTTTTTAGCGTCATTTCCAAGTATCTCCGTTAAGCTGGAACAAATTTCAATAAGAGACACCCTTTACAATCAACACAAACATCCCTTTTTCGAAGCAGAAAGAATTTATGCAAGCATTAGCGCGATAAATCTTATTAAAAGAAACAACCCGTTGAATGGGATTCGCGTCGAAAACGGGCAGTTGTATATTTACACTGATACGTCCGGTTATACCAACTCTTACCTTTTATCGCCGAAAAGTACACCAGGTAAAGTAAAAAAACCTTCTACAGCAAAGACTGAAATCCAAAGTATTAAATTAATAAATGTCAGGCTCGTATTAGATGACCGAAGAAAAAAGAAACTCTATGATTTCGCTGTAAATACGTTTAACTGCAAAATCAATAACTCTGACTCTACGGTTGCCTTAAAGACATCTAACAACATCCTTATACACAACTTTGCTTTCAATACAGCATTAGGTAGTTATGTACATGAAACACTGCTTCAGGCTGATTTTAGCGTTGTTCTCAACAAAAGCAGAAAGCAGCTTAGTTTTGAAGATATCGAGGTTAATTTAAAGGGGCATCCTTATACCTTATCCGGTACATTCAGTTTTACCCAGGCTCCCACCTTTGCGCTAAAAGTATCAACCAAAGATGTTAATTATGAGGAGGCAAAAACGTTATTAACGCCAAAAATTCAAACATCGTTATCGCTTGTAAAGATTGAAAAACCGGTAAACGAGGTCTTTGCTGATATAAGCGGTCCGTTAAACGGGGGCAACCCGCTGGTAAATATAAGATGGAAAGTAGAAGACAACAGCATTGTTTCGCCTTTTGCTAGCTTTACCGAATGTTCGCTCGACGGCTCTTTTACAAATGAATTGATTGTCGGCTTACCGAGAAAAGACCCAAATTCAAGGTTACAGTTTCACAACTTTACAGGAAATTTTGCAGGACTGAAGGTGGTTTCTGAAAACATCTATATTGATAATTTAGTGTATCCAACCATCAGTGCAGACATCAAAACAGATTTTGATCTTACCCAACTCAATGATATACTTGGCACCACTACTCTCGATTTGCATAAGGGAAGAGGTTCTGTCGATCTTACTTACACTGGCCCCTTGCAACACAATTCAAATAGAAATACTTCAATAAACGGAAAGATTAGTTTCTCCGATGGAACTATCATGTATCATCCGCATGGCTTGCCAATGACCAATGTTAGCGGCAATATTCTCTTTAAAAAGACCGATGTTTATGTTACTGACTTCAGGGGAAATGTGCAGGGTAATAAATTGGTCATGAACGGCAGCGGAAAGAACCTGCTTGCTCTAATGAATACCAGCCCCGGAAAAATTCTTCTTGACTGGAATATATATTCACCTTCCCTGAACCTTAACACCCTGACTTCTCTTTTAAAACAAAGAACAATGGGTGCAAAAAAAACTGCAACTAAATCAAAACTGGGAAGCACCGCGCAGAACATTGACGAAATAGTTAACCAGGCAAATTTCAGGTTGAATGTAAAGGCCGACCAGCTAACCTTTAAAAAATTTACAGCCACCAACGTTAAGGCTTCTATTGGCCTTATTAATGAAAACTGGATTTTAAATACCGTGAGCCTTCAGCACGCAGGCGGTTCTATGGCGATTAGTGGAAATCTGACAGCTAAAAACAGCAAGTATTATGGGTCTAATATAAAGGTTAACATGCAAAATGTGGATGTAAATAAAGTGATGGATGCGTTTAATGATTTTGGACAAAATGGTATTACACACAAAAACCTGCGTGGAAAGCTTACTTCAACTGTAGATATCAGAATGGATATTGACCGTGACTTGCAGGGAACGCCGCAGGATATTAACGGCTATGTAGATTTTTCATTAAAAAACGGGGCGCTGCTTCATTATGCCCCTTTGGAAAAGATTCAGCAGGTCGCTTTCAAAAAAAGGAATTTTAGCGAAATTTATTTTGCAGAACTGAAAGACAGGCTTGATATAAAAAACAAAGAAATTAACCTCAACCGGATGGAGATTCAATCGACAGTTTTGACATTATACGTTGAAGGGGTTTACAGCTTAACAGGGCCTAATACAGACATTGGTATTCAAATTCCATTGAGCAATCTTAAAAACAGGGACGACTTTAAACTTGAAAATAAAGGTGCAGACTCCAAAGGCGGCGCAAGCATCTATGTCAGAGGCAGGCCCGGCGCCGACGGTAACGTTCAGTTTAAACTTGATTTATTCAAAAAGTTCAGGAAAAAAGGATAAGGATAAAACGGGTTCAGACAGTACACAGGTTAAGTCTTAAATGTTGCTTTTTTAATGGCAACAATCATCTCTGCCCGAGTAAAGCCCACACTCACTAAAATCCAGCAGCCCAACAAATGTATCTATGACCCGAACAGGATTGTCGCTTCCAATCCAACAATGCGCCTCCAAAAGATTCCTGCGCAACAAAAATTATATTTTATAATATGTCATCACTGGTTTTCGCACAGTCTGCCGATGATCCCATAGAAAACAAATGCCGGTAACAAAAAAAGATAGTAGGTAAAAAGATTTTTGCAGCTTTGTTGCGAGTTAGTGTCTGAAATCAAAAGCTTAGGCGCATAACGCAATTAGTAGTCTTACAAGTTGACCAGCCATCCTTCAAACAGCGCCGTTTATAATATTTCCCCTCATATTGCCAAATCATTCATTACTTTGTTTTTAAATGATTGTTTGTTAAATCTGCAGCTTCACTATCAAAGGCTGCCGGACTAAAAGGAGTTAGGTTTTTCTATTCCTTTTTGAGAACTATTGCCCTATGAAAAAACACCTGTTTCTTATCACCGTTCTACTGACCGCCTTTCAGTTTAGCAACGCTCAGACTGTTCAAAAAGTCGCCAATGGCATCTGGAAGATAACGTACGGCATTCCTGAAAAATTTTTACCTACACAGTTTAAAAATGCACCTGCTACCGATGGACTGAACAAGATGCAGCAGGTAAATACCCCTCCGCTTGATATAAAAAATATTCATTTTTCGCAGATGGCAAAAGGTGTGTTGGCTGAAATCAGGATAGACACGTCGGAAAGGTTTTATGGCGATACTCCACCTATTCGGACTTCAGACTAACACATTTGACCAAACCGGAATGCGACGGGAGATTCGCACCAACAGTTGGACCGTTGGCAATGTTGGTTTCGGTCATGCCCCCATGCCTTTTTATATCTCTACAAAAGGTTATGGAGTTGTGGTTAATTCTTCAAGATATGTTACTTTTTATGTTGCGTCAAAAGGTAAGCTCGATGAACGTGTACGTAACCGAAAAGAAAATCAAAAACAACAAAAGATAGAGTTAAATACAGTAAATCTTTATGGCAAGGCTGTAACACCATCAAACGAGGTGGACATCCAGGTAGAAGGCACAAAGGGTATTGAAATATACCTGTTTGCAGGTCCTGGCATGATGGCGGTGATGCAGCGTTACAATCTTTTCTCAGGCGGAGGCGGCATTCCTCCCTTATGGGGGCTTGGGTTTAAATACCGGGCAAAGGCTACGTTTACTGATAAAGAGATAGAGCAAACGGGACAATATTTTCGCGACAACCACATCCCCTGCGACATGATGGGCCTTGAACCTGGATGGCAAACCGCTTCTTATTCCTGCTCATTTGCCTGGAATCCTAAAAATTTTCCAGCTCCTGATTCTTTTATCAGCAACATGAACAATAATGGCTTTAAGCTAAACCTTTGGGAGCATGCATATACCCATCCCACTTCGCCTATCTTCAACAAAATTGCACCTTATTCATCCAATTATACTGTTTGGGGTGGAGCAGTACCCGACTTTATTTCTGCCGGCGGACGTGCCGTTTTTGGTAATTACCACGAAAACAATTTTGTAAAAAAGGGAATATCAGCCTTTAAGCTCGACGAATGCGATGCAGCCGACTACACCAGGGCCGACCGCGAATGGAGCTTTCCTGATATTGCGACTTTCCCTTCAGGAATTGATGGCGAGCAGATGCGTCAATTGTATGGGTTGCTGTACCAACAAACGATGCTAAACCTGTATCATAAAAACAATACACGAACAATGTTTGACGTAAGGGCTTCTCACTTGTTTGCTGCCCCCTACACATCAGCCTTGTATTCAGATATGTATAGCCATGCTGATTTTGTGAGAATGATTGTCAACTCCGGGTTTTCGGGCGTCAACTGGTCACCGGAAATAAGGGAAACGTCAAATGATGCAGAGCTTATAAGAAGGTTGCAAACAATTATGATGTCGGCACACATGGTGGTTAATTGCTGGTATCTCAATCTGCCGCCCTGGCTGCAATACAACATCGCTAAGAATAGTAGAAACGAACTGCTTCCAAACCATCAAGACCTCGAACAGAAAGCTAAAAAACTGATTCAGTTGCGCATGAGCCTGCTGCCTTACTTATATTCAGCATTTGCCAAATATCATTTTGAAGGTACCCCGCCGTTCAGGGCTTTGATAATGGATTACCCGGCGGATAAAAATACGTGGAAAATTGATGACGAATACATGATGGGTGAGGGTTTGTTGTGCGCTCCTTTTTTAGATAGTTCCTCAAAACGAACCATTTATCTTCCTGCGGGCAACTGGTACGACTACAATACAAACAAGAAATACGAAGGTGGCAAAACTTACACAATCACCATGACGCTCGACCAAATTCCAATGTTTGTTAAAGACAACACCCTGCTACCAATGGCAGAACCTGTTGAATATGTAACCTCTTCCACTGTTTTTAATATCTCGTGTAAAATTTACGGAAACCCTACAACTACCGTTAAACTGTTTGAAGACAACAGCATTAACTACAACTTCGAAAAAGGCCAATACAACTGGCTCAGTCTTTCATCAAAAGACAAAACCACAACCCGCACCGGGAATTTCAAAGCACAACTTTATAAAATAACGGATTGGACGAAAGTAGCAGAGTAAACATATTAAAGATAAAAAGCAGTAGGCGATACAGTCAAGACTTTGGCAGGAGGTCCCCTATTCTCTCAAACTAACATAAACGGGTGGACTTAAAAAGGCACTTATGGACCAGGGTGAAGGTCTGTTATTTGGCGTTGGTTGTGTCGCACAGCGTGTACTGTATAACCTGTCGCAGCAACTGCATTTACTTCTTTTTACCTTCTTTGAAAATTCATTCGAAAACTTCTTTTATTCAACCTGAGTTGATGTGTACAAAATTTGTTTCAAATTCTCAATATGGACCTCCATTTCTTTTGCAAGGCCAAGGTGACGTTCTGACGTTTTAACGTAGCCTCTGTCTAAATCTTTTTTATACAAATTCATCAGCAAAGTTCTTCTTTCTTCCATCATTCGTAACGATGTCCAGAAAGTGTTTTCCATCACTTCAGAAACACGTATTAAAAGCTCCCTTTCTGAAAAAGAGTGACCTACATGACAACGGAAATGCGTAGGAGACTCCTTTTGAGTCATATAAAGACCGCCACCACAGTCTGGACAATTTATATCTATCTTCTCGAAGCGGCTCACATTATCAATCCTTGTAGAAACTCTTTGGTCAAGATCTGCTTCGGCCAGGATATCTTCAGGTACCGGCATTTCAGCTATATCCTCTCTATTATTTATAATATCCGATAGAACCGATCCTATTTTACTTAATGAGGTAACGTGGTCTACTTCCATTGCATCTAAAACTGATAGAGGCATATCAGGATAATCAGCTTCGTTTGGGTCCTGAACTATGCAGCTACCACCGCATCTTTTAACTGCCCGCATACCTGTAGCGCCATCGTCTAACATACCGGTAAGAATAATTGCAATTACGCGTGAATTATAGGCTGCAGCAGCCGAGCGAAATAAGTTATTGATAGATGGACGCCATCCATTTTCACGTGCGCCTCTTCCTACGACCACGTGATCCCTTGCAACCAGCAAATGATTGTCGGGAGGGGCTAAATAAATAACGCCTCTCTCAATCGGTTCTCCATTCGTAGCTACCCTGCACTTTAGCGATGTATTTTGTTGCAGCCGCTGAAACAGGAATTCTCCGATCCCTTTTCTTGATAAGTGAAGGAGTAAAAAAAACGCTGCATCCATTTCGGGAGTGAGCTGCATGACAAGCTCGTCTAAAGCACGAATACCTCCGGCAGAGGTTCCGGCTACAACAATAAACTTAGGTGAAGTTGACATAGGATAAATATCTCATAAACATTATGCCATGGCTTCAGTCCGAATAGGTGGAGTATCTGCTACTATATATTTAAGCTTCCGCGATTTTATTTAGCTCATTTTCAAATTCTTCCACAGTAGGTATGCTTGATTTCAGGTTTTCAGGCAATGCTTCTGCAAATGTAAATTCGCTTACGCCTATCGGTTTGCTAATTCCTCTTAATGCATATTCCACTTCTACACTTTCTTTTCGTTTGCATAGTAAAATGCCAATAGTTGGCTGATCAGCATCCGTCTTTAAAAGATCATCAATGGCAGAAAGGTAAAAATTCATTTTCCCTGCATATTCAGGTTCGAATTCATTCGTTTTTAAATCTATCACAACAAAGCAGCGAAGGCGGATATGGTAAAACAATAAGTCAATAGAATACTCTTTTTTGCCTACTTCAAACCGGTATTGCCGTCCTATAAATGCAAAACCTTTTCCCAGTTCCAGCAGAAATTTACTTATATGGTCAATTAGTTGTTTCTCCAAATCTAATTCCTGCACTTTTGGCTCCAGCGTGAGAAAGCTAAAGTTGTAGGGGTCTTTTAGTATTTGCTGCGCCAACAGTGCTTGTTGTTCCGGCAAGGTAGTTTTGAAATTAGTTATTGCCTTGCCTTGTCTTGCAAATAAGTTTTGTTCTATTTGAAGGGTGAGCACGGCCCTGCTCCAATTATTCTCAATTGTTTGCTGGAGATAGAAAAGTGCTGAATCAGGTTCTTTTACCTTGGTAAGTATAACTATATGGTGTCCCCACGGTATTTGTGCGACAGCTTGCCGCACAAATTGAAAATCATAATCATCCTCAGCATGGGCGAATCTGTTGATAGGTTGTCCAACAAGCTGCGGGACTTTTTGAGTTTCGCCACCAGATGCAGCCAAAAGTCCAACAAGCTGTTGGACTTTTGCAGTAGCATAAAAAAGATAGAATTGCCTGATAGAAAAGAGATTGGTCCGTGAAAAGCCAGAGACACCTGGAAATGCAACTTTTAAATCTTTGGCTAATTGCTCTATCACACTATTACCCCAGGAATTTTCCACCTGTTTGGCAGCAATCAACTTACCTAAATCCCAATACAAAAGGATCATTGCAGAATTGACAGCAACTGCTGCTTTTGCCTGGCCGCTTTTAATATGCTGGGATACAAGGGTGAAAAACAGTGTGTATTCTTCTTTATTGCTTATCGGTTCTTTCATTACTTAAACAATATACTGAAAATTCAAAATGATAGTTAACGGACTAAAAACATTGTCGTTGCCGGCATTTGCAGTCAAGTCATTCGAGTTATCGGAACCAACGATATTGCATCAACCTCTATTCCTCACCCCACAACCTCGTTACCAAGCATTCTTTCCAGGATGTCAATCTTTTCGAAAGCTGGCCGACAGGTAAACACACCGGTATCTGCGCCTTCCCTTACGCCTCTAACAAACAAATATATTACCCCGCCAAAATCCCTTTCATACCTGAAACCAGGCAAACGACTTTCAAGATATTTTTTAGCGGCAACAGTGTACAACAAGTATTGTAGATGGTAATTGTTTTCGCTCATTGCTTCAGCCAACAGTTCTTTTTTGTAGTAGTCTAGTGAATCACCAAGGAAATTGGATTTCCAGTCGAGGATGTAGTATTTGCCCTGGTGTTCAAAGAACATATCCATCTTTCCATTCATGATGCCTTCGAGCGGATCGTAATACTTTACGTTGATTCGGCTATCACTTTCCTCCAGCGTATTAAGGTCGGAAGGATTGAATATCGGAACATTAAAATCAAACTCTAATTCATTCAAACGTTTTTCTTCGTCAATTTCTGCCAGTGTAAACGTTTGTCCACCGACTTCAATCTTTGCCTTAGTAACCTGTTCTAATAATCGTAGCAGCAATGCAGCCCACTCATCTCTGTGTTTTGGAGCAAACTTTTTTAGTGCATCCTGGATAGCGTAATGCCAATAGTTACTGTTTGAAAGGTCAATGTTTTCGAAGATGTCATGCAATAAGTTTCCCGTTTTACTGCCCTTTGTAAGTTGTTTAAATACGAAATGGTCATATTCACTAATAGAACTATTTGAATTGTTTTTAGGCGTGGTAGCATGTGTAGCGGAGAGCGAGGTGTAACTGATCTTTCTCCAATTCACCTGTGAGAGTTGAAAGTTTACTGGCTCCGGCTCGTTTGTCTCCACTAACTCGTCTGCTTTAGAATAATAATATTTATCAGGAATGGTAGGCGATTCTTCAAAACTGATTAGCATCGGATTAATCCCTTTAACAGAAGTTACAAATGGCACAAGAGAGGACTCTTTGTAATAATTTGCAAGGCTTTTATTAATGTAACATTTATAAACTGCCCGGGTAATAGCCACATAAATCAGCCGCCTGTTCTCCTGTTCCGTTTGTTCGTCTACAATTTGTTGTTGATTGGGACTTAAATGATTGCTGTCAGCAAAAATATAGTCGCCTGTTTCAGTGTCCCTAAAGCTGCAAAAGCGGAAATGAATTTTTGTGTCTAGGTCGAGATAAGGTGCAAAGACAATGTTGTATTCAAGCCCCTTGCTTTTATGAAGCGTTACAATTTTTACTGCTTCTTCATCGCTTTCAACGCGTTGCTCAAACTCGTCTCCTTCTGTTTGCATTCCATCAATTCCACGCTTTAGCCAGCTCACTAGTTCCAGTGCAGAAAACTGTTTTTCTGATTGCACCTTATGCAACACTTCAATCACCTGGAACAGATTAGCAATGGTTCGCTCCCCGTTCTCCGTTTGGTGATTTAACAACAGCGTTCTCACCTGGTAGTCGGAAACAAACTTCATCAGCACGCTGTACACTCCGTCTTTATCCCAGATGTCTTTGTATTGTCTGAAGTCGTTAAGTACAGTTTCTTCATTTAGTGCCAATACCGCTTTTGTGTCGTAGCCGGTAAAAGGAGACAGTAAAGCTTTATTAATTGCCGAGCGATTAAGGTCTATCAAAGCCTCTAACAAGTACAAGACATAGACTGCCTCTTCTGATTGTAAGATTTTCGAATCGTCAATCGTTACAGCCGGAATTCCTCGTTTTGCAAGACATGCTTTTACCGCAATCGCCTGTTTGTTTTTTCTTACCAATATACCTATGTCTGACGGTCTTATTCTTCTTGAAATTCCTTTTTGCTCAATGGTATATTCTTCGTTTTCAAGAAGCCGGATGATTTGCGCTGTCACTGTTTCTGCTATCTCCGCATTGTCCTTATTTCCATAAATGGTTATGGGAACATCAAGATAGCCATTGAATAATAATGCACCTTTTTTATTTTCTTGGGGAGACTCTACGTTGATGTAATCTATCGAGTGCTCCTGTGCATTGAAATAAAAAGTATCGAAGCCTTCGTGAGGTTTAAAGAACACGTTCATTGCATCTATAAAGGAGGCTGAAGAACGGTAGTTCACATTCATTCCATACTTGTTGTCGACCTCGTCGGTTGCCTTGAAGTAGGTGAAGATATCAGCCTTCCTCCAAGCGTAGATGGACTGCTTGGGGTCACCGATATAAAACAAGATATTTTGGCCACTACCAAAAGTGGTATGAAAAATTTCATACTGTAGTTTATCCGTATCCTGAAACTCGTCGACGAAAACCGCTTTGTATTTTTTTTGTAGCTGGCCTATTAGGTTTCTATTGTTGTCGTGGACAACCGCTTTGTGCAGGTTTACAATCATATCATCAAAACCAAGCAGGCTATTGCGTTGTTTATATTGGTCTATGGCTTTAGTGACGGTGCCAATAGCGTGACAGTAGATTTTATTAATGACATTTTGAAGAAGGTTATTCTTTTGTTCTACCAGTTCGTCACATTCTCCGTGTTGGGCGATAATCCCTCCATATAATTTGTCTATGTAACCTGTACCTTTTTTGCTAAGGATAACGTTGACAAAATCAGGAGGTGAGTCTACCAAATGTGAAAGGCTGACCTTAGCCCACTTGTTAGCCTCAGTAATTGACCGTAGATGATTCGAATTCTTCCTCACGTTTTCATACACGCATTCTTTGATTTCCCGGTCCTTTTCAGCAAGCTCTTTTATAGTCTTTGAAAAAGTGATTTGGTCCTCATCGCAAATAGAATAACTTTCATTTTCATCGTACTCAAAATATTTCTTTCCTGAAATGTGTTCCTTAATTACTGACTGGATATCTGACCGACTCAAGCCATGCTCTATCAACTGACCAAGCAGGTTTACGTTCATAGTAGTGATGTTCTCCCGCCAGAATTTATTCACTTCGTTTTCAACAAGTGAAGGCATGTCTTTCAGGGTGTCGGAGCCAAAAAGTTGATTCGTTTCAAAGGCG